>FTIF01349046.1_pt1 | contig 25897 bp, 25 predicted proteins | sample 1658001 | NCBI WGS metagenome assembly FTIF01 (sample SAMEA3914789, study PRJEB12502) | metagenome | biome: forest; material: soil | place: Canada | collected 2011-07-03 | depth 0.3 m | reverse complement strand
CCTAGCCGCGTTTGTGGATGTGCATCGAACACTTGCTTCATCCAGTCCACGAACACTCGAACGCGCGCGCTGAGATGCCGGTTGGGTGCATACACAACAGACACCGGCACCGACTCCGAAGACCACTCATCGAGTATTCGTACGAGCCTGCCGTCATCGATATAAGGCTGAGCAACGACGGACAGCGTGTCCAGAATCCCCAGGCCCGCTAACCCACTCGCGAGCTGCGCATTAGCATCGTTGCATGAGACGAGATACCGGCCCTGAACGGTCCATTGCTCCCCGCCTCGCTTGAGAACCGTGTCGAGCCTCCTTCCGGATCCCGCAAAGAAGTATTGGACCAATTCATGCCCTCGTTCGATTTCCGCGGGATGTGATGGAGTGCCGTGTTGCGCCAGATAAGTATTCGTAGCGCAAAGCACGAATCTCAGGTCGCCGATGTGACGTGCAATCAACGATGGGTCGGTGATCTTTCCAGCGCGTAATACGCAATCAATCCGATCCCCCACCAGATCACTCGGCCTGTCACTGACCCCAAGGTCAAGCTGGATGTCCGGATACTTCTCGTAGAACTTTGGAAGCGAGGGAATCACCAACTGCGTGGCAAGCAAAGTGGCCATGTCCACGCGAATCTTGCCGCGCGGGCGGCCCTGAGACATCGCCAGGTCCGACTCGGCCTCCTGCCACTCATCCATGATGCGAGACATGCGCTCGTAATAGGCCGTGCCATCGTTGGTCAATGACACCCGGCGCGTCGTGCGATTCAGGAGTTTGACTTGGAGATGTCCTTCTAGGGCTTGGACGAGCTTGGTCACCGTGTTGCGCGGCAACTCCAGCCCCGCCGAGGCTTTGGTGAAGCTGCCTGCTTCCACCACACGGATAAACGCGCGAACGGCTGTGTAGTAGTCCATGACACTTTTGATGTGTACGCGGTGTGGCGATTGTCACCTACATGGGAACACCGGTGCTTGCAGATGAAGGTTTATCACCGGCTTCGATGACAACACAATACAACCATCCCCCAACCTTCAGTCGAGCGTCACATGACCAACGCCGTTTCTCCCGAGTCGATCAAGCAGATTTTCACTGAGGCGCGCACCCATCGCGCGTGGCTGGACAGGGAAGTCGGCGACGACGTGTTGTCCAAGATCTTCGAAGTCGCGAAATGGGGACCCACCAGCGTCAACTGCCTGCCGGCGAGGTTCCTGTTCCTGAAGTCATCGACTGCCAAGGCCGAGCTGCTGCCCGCGTTGGCCGGGTCGAACGTTCAACAGGTGCAGGCTGCACCCGTCACGGCAGTCATCGCATTCGACGAAAGGTTTTACGACGAGCTTCCAGCGCTTTTCACGGCCTTCGATGCGAAGTCGCTATTCCTCGGCAATCCTGCGCTGAGTGCGGAGACCGCGTTCCGCAATAGCGCCTTGCAAGGTGCTTATTTCATGCTGGCGGCGCGCGCGCTGGGCCTGGACGTGGGGCCGATGTCTGGATTCGACAACGCCAAAGTCGATGAGATCTTCTTCAGTGGCACGTCGTGGAAGTCCAACTTCCTCTGCAACATCGGCTATGGCGACCCTGCAAAGCTCTTCCCGCGCGGTCCACGTCTGAGCTTTGACCAAGCCGCAAAGATCGCGTGATGTCGCCGTTGGCGCGCTGGCGCGTATTTGGGAATGAACAAACATGACGGTAGCCCTCACTCGCACCAGTGAACCGCATCGATTCGCAAAACATGAAAAGGCATCAAAATGACTGTCACGTCTCCCGCGCGCGCTGCTATCGAGGCAACTGTCTTCGCATATTTCCAGGCGCTGAACGAAGCCAACATCGACGCCGTACTTGAGCTCTATGCCAAAGACCCGGTGATGCTGCCGTTTCTCCAACCTGCAGTCGTGGGGCTCGAAGCCGTTCGAGCAAACTACGAAGGCACCTTCCAGCTCATCCACTTCGAGATGAAAACCACGATTCGGGAACTCGTGGAAATGTCGCCGGAGTGGGCCTATGTGCGCACAGATACCAGCGGGATCTTCACACCAACCAAGGCTCGAGAAGGCGCTCCGGCAGCCTTCCATGAACTCTTTCTCCTGCGTAACACGGGTGATGAACATTGGAAGATCGCGCGGTACAGTTTCTCCCCGACGGCCGCTCTCCCGCCACTGTAGGCAGCGCATCCGCTTCAGTGAGGCGTCATCAGTCAAGCCGATATCAGACGGCACTCTGCCTCGCCCATTTTGAGGCGCGCCATATGACGTGCGCTGCCAACGGCAGTGCCGCCGGCGCCGGCAATCGCAGCGGGCGCCCGCAGGCTAAAAGGCCCTTTCTAGAAGCCTCGCGCGCTTGGCAATTTGAAGATGGGAAAGGCAGCGCGTGCCGAACTGAAACAAGCTGTCGGGAGCTCAGGGATTCAGATGTCTCTCTGAACCATCCGCTGGAGCGAGTTTCGCCTTTCGGAGGCCATCGAGGTAGCCTGGATGCATGCCTCCTTTGCTCGCGAAGGCCTTATCGATCGTGGCCATGAATCGCGGACACGGCCGTCCGCGACGTTCAGCGTGACCTCGCCAAGCCGACCCCGACAAACGCCTCGACCTTATGCCCTCGAACGGAGCCCGACCAAGTAGTCGCTCATCGTCATGCCGGCATGCGCAAGGCGTCCACGACGAGCGTCAGCGGCAACTGTCTGGTAGAGACGTTTGCCGGCCTCGGTGGGCGACACGCTCCGCGTCGTGCGATTCCGGTTTCCGGTCGAGCCGACGCTCCAGCGTTCGCACGGTCTGGCTCAACGCCGATTGCGAGACGCCCATCTGCACGACCGCGCGCGTGAACATGAACCGTACGATGACACAGGATCCTGATCCTGGGCGCCGACGGCCACTTGGCGCGCAGCACGACGGCGTTCCTGCTGCAACGCGACGATGTCCAGCTCCCGTCGTTCCTGCGACGTGCCAGGCGCATGCCCAATCCCGATCCCGCACGGGCGCGCCTCGTGGAAAGCGAGGCGGTGTCGCAGGAGCTCCGCCGGCCCAGACGCAGGCGCGCGAAGTTCAGCAATTCAGACCAATGACCTGCGCTCTCCGGAGTCTATCGAGGTAGCCGGGCTGCAGGCTTTCGTTGCTCGCGAAGGACGCGTCGATCGTGTCCATGAACGTCCGCGTGCGCTTTGCAAGCAGCCTGCGTTCAGGGTAGACCAGGTGAACTGCGGCGGCGGGGAGCGGATGTTCGGGGAGCAAGGCCTTGACCCGACCGGCGCGAAGATCATCTTCGAACATCCAGACGGGTGCGAGGCCGATGCCCAAACCCTGACGCACCGCGGTCACGATCGCCTCGTGATTGTTGAGACGGTAGCGGCCCTTGACAGTGACGTCCCCACCAACGAATGGCCAGAGGCTCTCCGTTGGCAATCGCGTGTTTAGGATGCAATCGTGTTGCATCAAGTCTTGGGGCGCGGCAGGTTCGCCATGGCGTTGCAGGTAGTCGGTGCTGGCGAACACGGCACGTTCGGAAACGCCCACTTGTCGCGCCACCAGTAGGCTGCTCTTCAAGGTGCCGACGCGCACTGCCAGGTCGAAGCGTTCCGCTATGAGGTCGACATACTCGTCGGAGAGGTGCATCTCGACCTCCAGCTGCGGGTACCGCGCAAGCATGGGGGCGATCAAGGGTTGCACATGCAGCAGACCGACGGCCATCGAGCAACTGATGCGCAGCAGGCCGCGGGGCTCGTCATCGCCGCGGGCTGCCGATTCGGCTTCGTCGATGGTGTCGAGCGCACGCCGTGCCTCGATGTAGTAGCGCTCCCCCTCGATGGTGAGCGACAGCTTGCGTGTCGTCCGGTGCAGGAGACGCAGGGCCAGGTGCGATTCGAGCGACCCGATATGTCGGCTGACATTGGGCTGCCCAATGCCGAGCTCGCGGGCCGTGGCGCTGAAGCTGCCGGTCTCCACCGCGCGCACGAAGCATTGCATCCACAGCAGCTTGCCTGTCTGCCGAATCACGTCGCCCTTCTGGTCGCGTGCGGCCTCCGGCTCGGGTAACGGGCTGTTCATGGTTTCCTGTCGCATAGATGGATGACGGAATGGGCTGTTGAGCCGCTCATTCATGCGATCTAAGCATACGTCATATGTCCTGGCCCTGCCTTCCGGAAGCGTGTGGGGCAGCGCCACACTCCGGCTTCGTGAACAGACCATGCAGGAGAAACCCATGAAGATCGAACTCAACGGGCGCAAGGCCCTCGTCACCGGATCGACCGCCGGCATCGGGCGAGCCATCGCCGAGGGCCTCGCCGCCGCAGGTGCCGCCGTCGTCATCAACGGGCGCACCAAGGACCGCGTCGATGCCGCGCTCAGTGAACTTCGCGCACTGCTGCCGAACGCGGAATTCATCGGTGTCGTAGCAGACGTCTCGACGTCGGAAGGCTCTGCTTTCCTGGCCGCGCAGGTCAAGGACGTCGACATCCTCGTCAACAACGCTGGCACCGCCTACCCGAAGGATTTCTTCGAACAGAACGACGCCGACTGGCTCGACATCTTCCAACTCAATGTCATGAGCGGTGTGCGCGCGGCGCGAGATTACATGCCCGGCATGATCCGGCGCGGCTGGGGACGCGTGGTGTTCATCAGTAGCGAATCCGCGATTGCCGTTCCGAAGGAGATGATCGACTACGGCGTCACGAAGACGGCCCAGCTTGCCGTGTCGAGAGGGTTGGCCGAGCGGGCCAAGGGCACGGGTGTGACCGTCAACGCCGTCCTGCCTGGCCCCACGCGATCCGAAATCATGGGCAACTGGATGAAGGCAGCCGCGAAGGAGCAAGGCATCACCCAGGACGAAGCCGAGCAGAACTTCCTGAACGAGACGCGACCGTCCACGCTCATCAACCGATTCGCGACCACCGAGGAAGTGGCCAACATGGTCGTGTATGTCTGCTCGGAGCAGTCCTCCGGAACCACCGGCTCGTCGCTGCGAGTGGACGGGGGCGTGGTTCGTTCGATCATCTGAAGGCTCCGATGGTGCGTATGCAAGACCGATCCCCGGCGTGCCTCCTGACCCGGCGGATTTCGCGAGTTTGGATTTCAAAGCAGAAAGTTGGTTCTCAATGAGCAGTACGACTGTTGAACAAGCAAGTCCGGCGCCCTTGTCGTTCGACCTCACCGGCAAGCGTGTGGTCGTCGTCGGGGGCAAGAGAGCGATCGGCCTTGGAGTCGCCCAGGCCACTCACGCCATGGGCGCAGCAGTCACGATCGCCAGCCGCAGTGACGTCTTGTCCGAGCGGCGCCCGGAGCTGGCCGCCTTCGAGCAAGTGATCCTGGACATGCGCAGCGAGGCGAGCGTGGCGGCCGCGTTCGAAGCCATTGGCGCGTTCGACCACCTCGTGGTCACCGCCGGGCCGGAAATCGGCTCCTGGGGCTCGTTCATGGATCCAGACATGCGCGGCGTTCGCAGCTATCTCGAGGGCAAGTTCCTCGGCACGTGGGCGTGCGCGCGACATGCAGCGCCGCGCATGGCTGCGGGCGGCTCGATGACGTTCCTCACGGGCGGCATCGGCGCTCGGGCCAAGTTCGGTCTGGCCGCGGTCACGTCGACGTTCGCGGCCGTCGATTCCCTGTCGCAGTCGCTCGCGTTGGAGCTCGCGCCGATCCGGGTCAACACGATTCGCCCGGGATTCATCGACACCGAGTTCTGGGACGCGCTCCCCGCCGAGCAGGTCGAGGCCATCCGCGCCAAAGTCCGAGCGCAATTCCCCGCGCGCCGGGTCGGTACCAGCGCCGATGTCGGTCACGCAGCCGTATTCCTGATGACCAATCCGTACGTTACCGGAACGGTGCTCGAAGTCTCGGGCGGCGAGTTGCTTGTCGACTGGTTGTTCTGACCTCACGCCACCAAAGGTTGCGGGGCTCTGGCAAGGCCGAGCTGATTCGGATCACCTGCGATTGAACGTGGCTCGCTGGGCTGCTGCCGGTTTCTGGACAACCGTCCACGCGGACTGATCGTGCGAATGACGCTGCCGGCGTTGGCACTCGCCGGAGCGGCATCAACGCATCCGACTTCGATTGCGGATGCGTTCGAAGAAGTCGCGCGGTAGGACATGGCGATTCCCGGTCGCTAGCATCCGTCGGCCCTCGACCCCGAGATTCTGTCGGCTTCTGAGCAGAAAGCTGCCGCTCTCCCAGGCCGGTCAGATGCCTGTTCTCGCTGCATAGCGGTCATCCGATCTTGGCGAAGATGAGCGACGGTCGACCTCGTCTATCCCATTGATCGGAGAAGTTGCCGAAAGAGCGCGAGCTTCGTGGCGATCAGATCCAGAGTTAGATGGCGGTTAGTAGCTGCCTGAAACTGCGAAGTTGGGATCCGCGTCCAAACTGAAAGTCAAGACAGCGAATGCAGATCTCGAGTTCGATAGGCCCGGGAGACTTCCAAAGGAGAAGGCCATAATGGAAGGCGAACCGAAGAAGGAATAGCAGCTGGACGCGTCCAGCTGCAAGTCAGTAGCAACGTCAAACACCGAGCACGAACGCTTGCGGCGAGCCCGGCAAGAGGTCGGTTGCCGGCTTCACCGATGCGGCCTTCTCGTCGACGAGCTTCTTGAACAGGCCGAGCATCTGGAGAACGCAGATTTTGTTGACCGAAACCGTACGGGCTACGAAATCCGAAACCGTTTCGCCAGATAGCTGGGTAGCAAGCGTCGTTGCCCTCCATTGCGTGTGCAGTTCCTTAAACGGCCCGAACGTCAACAGCTTTTGCTCAGTGTCATTGTCGTCGAAGCTGAATTCGCTCGAGCTGTGCGCGACGTCGTTTCGCATCTTGCGCAGCCGGTCGAGGTCATCGTAGAGAACCTTGTCGATGAACCCGAACGCGTAAGCCATTTTGAACTTGGCCGAGTAGGTCCCAAGCGGCCCGGAGAAGTCGAAGAGGTCTTTCGTCAGTTGCTTGTTCAGTCGGTCGTCGAAGACCTTGAGGAACACGGCTTCGAGAGCGTTCTCTATGTCGTTGGCGATGATCAAAACGACGGCTCGATCAGATTCGGCGATCAGATTTACGCCGTCGTGGAACGACTTGTAGAGCTGCGGACCGATGCCTAAACGAGGGGTGACTTTCATCTTCCAAGCATAGCGCGCGACCTCGCAAAAGTCACCGTCCCAACAACAACACGTGGGTAGTGAAGCGTCTGCTAGCAAGGTCAATTACAAGAGAGATCATCGAGTCAGTAGAAATGTTTCTCCATGACGAGCTGAGCCAGGAATCGTTGGCCGCTAGGGCTAGTCCAGAAGTTGTGGAATGATGAGTCCTTCACGAAGAACTCGTGGCCACCCGGGATGTGGTTTGGCGCCCAAGTGACGAGCAGATCGTCGGGGATGACGTAGAGCACGCGAAGGAAGCGTACTGGGACTGCGACGTCACCGGGATTACTGGACAAAGTGCCGAAGGATTCCCATGCGGTGCTGCTGGTTTTGATGAGCTTTGAATCAAACCACGCCTTCTTGAACTGCAGGACGCGCGCCGCATTAGTCGCCATGTACCGGGAACGCTTGTCGTGCAGGTTTTGTGGGCTGGCGCAAACCTCGACTGCGATCAGATCGGCCCACTCACCGCTGTCACCGATATAGGCAAAGGCGCCATCAGGCTGGGTCTTGTGGGCGGTACATCCCACATGCCGCAACTGAGGCCCACTCTTGGAGGGGCGCACCTTGATCCAGTAACCCGGACGGAACTGGCCAGTGAATTTCTGCGTGCGGCTCGGCCACGTGTCCAAGATCTTGTTCGCGGTTGATAGATCCATATCGAGTATTTGTGTTGAGCCGGCTACATGATATGCGCTGCTTCAGCGCTCCTTTTCTGACTGGGAGACCCGGCAAACATACGGGGCTTGACAGACACCTTTCACAGGGCGGTACATGCATGACGGCGTTCTTCAACGTGGTTGCGCGCGCTATTGATCCCGTAGTAGGCGTAGGCGACTCCTCACACGCCGAAACAAGGCTGAGATGACGGAAAACACTCTGCGGCGGCCGAATCTTGACGTCGATGTCGCCGGTGTGGATTGTCTCAGCGCCGTGCTGGGTGAATCCGTCGGCCCGCCCTTGTTCGCGTTGTCTCCGGTCATGGCTTCCACCGTCCGCACCAAAGTCGATCCCAATGCGAGCGCCTCGTGAACAGGCAGCAAGAATGCGCGCCAGTTCAGGCCGGGATGGCGCAATACCAGCGTCACGCCCTTCGCGTGAGCGGCAAACTGGGAGTGCGTTCGCCAAGCTGGGTCTTCAACCGCGGTCAGCTTCGTGCCCTCAGATAAATCAAGGGGCACGCTCTCATGGAGACCGCTCCGGATCATGCTTAGAGCTTCGATGAGCCGGTCGAGCTCCATTGCGCTGGCCGAAATCTGGACGTGCCCGCTTGGGCCTTCGATCTCGATAGACGCAATGCTTCGATCCTCCTCCAAGGTGAAAGCGATTCGATGTTCAGCCATTCTCATGCCTTCTTCTGGTGGAGCAATGGATCGATATGTCGGGACTAAGTGGCTGCTTCGAAATGGGCCCGAGGGCCCGCCGATCCAAGCGAACGCCGCGCCTTCACGAGAAGTCGTAATAGCCATCAGCGCACGGCCTTTCTCGTCGCGCATGACGGACACAGCCTTGTCTGTGCTCAATGGCGCACAACCGAATCCGACGTGGACGTCACGCCCCAACTTTGTCTTGACGTTCAGGACGAATTCGAGCGGCGAGCCAGAGAAACGTCGGACGTGGCTCTCCTTGCCAAAGCCGGTGATCACGCAGCCTGCGTGTCCTTGCAGCCAGTAAATAGAAATGCCATCATGCTCGGCCAGTTCGTAGACAGATACCCCAAAGCCCCCCCGCTCTGCTGTCCCATGCTCGATTACGTCTCCAGGCACAAGAGACATACAGCCCGGATCGGTTACTGAATGGGTGTAGCCGCAACGTCGCGCCTCAATCCCGTCGATCAGGTATGGCACGACCACCCCTCCAACGGCGCGGTCGTCAGTGTGCGAAAACAACTTCTGCATGGCCTGGATAGCGCCAGCCATCCCGGGCGGAACGGAACCCGACGGACCTTCGGAATAGTGCATCCAAAGCGAGATCGCCGCTGGAGGCGGATCTGCCTCGCTCGCGTGGCGTATTGCTTGCAGCCGTGCGAACGCATTCGTGTCGCCGATGTGTAGGACGTTCAAGTGCTCAACCCGCGCCGCAGCTATTCGCACCAAGTGCGGCTGCGTACCTGCGAACCAGCCATAGGCGATCGAGACCTGAGACGCTGCATTGCGTCCCTGATAGTCCACGATCCATCGAACCGCCTCCTCCCCCTGCGCCACTTGGCGAAGCCCGTCGAGAATCTCGGTTCCGCTCTGCTCGTCGTCAGCGAATCCTGCCAATGCGGCTGCGCCGATGCGTACGATCTTCAAGTGGTCTACGCGTTCGCGCGGGCCGAGCAGCTCACCAGTGATGGCGGTATCGGCAATCATCCATATTTTCGCGTCTTCGATTGCTGCGAGAAGTAGGGTCATCTGCGCAGGATGCCACGGCCCGACCAACTTGTGGCGCCGAGAAGGCAGTGGGGCGGCGCGCATAGACGGGCCCGTGGTCAGACCGACCGACCGACCGCCAATGCTGGCTCAGCCTCCGCTCTCGCGGCAGCACCACCAGCTCTCGGTCGACTGCTTTGCAGCGGGTGCAGTCATTGCTGACTTGCTCGTAAAGGGCGGCTACCGCTGGCAAAGCTGTCGTCGGCGCTAACCCCACCAATATGAACGCTCTCGTGCACGGTACCAAGGGCCGTATCGCACCGACTTCGGCTTACCGCGACAGAGCCCTCGCGCGGGCATGGATCGAGAGAACCTCGGGGCATACGGCTCAAACTACGCAGGCAGTGCGGCTGCATCTTCCCGCCTGAAGTCCGCAGCAAGGAAATCGATGATGGCGCGCCCGGCAGCTCGGGTCGCGCGTCCCATTGGAAAATAAGCAAAAACCGGGATGTGAACCGTTTTCCACTGCGGCAGCAGTTGGACCAGCGACCGATCCGCCAACTCGCGCCGGCAGGCCCACAAGGTCGTTGAGATGATGCCTATCCCGGCGGTGGCTGCGGCGACAGCGCCGCCGTTTTCGTTTGTCGAGAAATGCGGTGGCAGGTCAAGCACCACTTCCTCGCCGTCGCGCTCGAACGTCCATGCGCTCGGCACAGCGCCGGCCGGGCCGCCCACGATCCTGTGCGACGTGAGATCGCTCGGCTTCTCCGGTATGCCCCACCGTTCGAGATACGTCGGCGCGGCGAGGATGACGCGCGGAATCGTCGTCATGAGCTTCGCCGTCGCGCTGGAATCGATTTGACGTCCGAGACGGATGGCCACATCGACAGCGTCTCGCACCAGATCCTGGCGGCGATCCTCGAGCAAAAGGTGGATGTGGAGCAGAGGATGCTCGAAGGTGAAGGGCGCGAGCCGTGGAATCACTTCGCGCGTTCCGACCGTGGCTGGCATGCTCAGCCGAACCACGCCGCGCAGTTCGCTGCCTTCGCGGACGCTGTACTCGGCGTCATCCAATGCCGCGAGAATCGGCTCGATTCGAGCGAGGAACTCGCTGCCCGTCTCCGTCAGGACGACGGCGCGCGTCGTGCGGGTGAGCAGGCGCGTTCCGAGATCGGCCTCCAAGTCCGCGATGATCCGTGAGGCCTGCGGCTGCGACAGGCCGCATTCGCGCGCAGCTGCCGAAAAACTGCCCAGCCTCGCCACCCGCGAATAGAGCCTCAGGGCAAATATGTCCTTGAGCCGACTGGAATTGATCGTTGCCATGAGTCGCCCTGGTCTCCGGCGGCGCGCGAGCACCGCGATTGATTGATGCACGATGCGCATAAATATTAGCGCAAAGCATCGTCTACCGGGGAACCTCCGGGAAAGCTATCTTTATTGCGTGGCCGGCAGTTGCCGGTCAAGCGAATGGAGAAATGCAATGTCACAGCAAAGCAAAGGCACCGCGGTCGTCACCGGTGCGTCGACCGGAATCGGTGCCGTCTACGCCGACCGCCTCGCCCGCCAAGGGTACGATCTCGTCATCGTGGCGCGGAATCACGCCAAGCTCGATGCGCTCGCAAGGCAGATCAACCGGGACACCGGGCGCAACGTCGAGGCCGTTGCCGCCGACCTGGCCGACCGCTCCGACCTTGCGCGCATCGAAACGCTGCTGCGATCCGACGCCAGCATCACCCTCCTGGTCAACAACGCTGGTGTGGGCGCGACGGCAAAGCTGCTCGAAACCGATATCGAGAAGATGGAGGCGCTGATCGGCCTCAACGTGACCGCGCTGATGCGGCTCACCTACGCCGCGGTACCTGGCTTCGTTGCGCGCGGCGGCGGCACGATCGTCAACATCTCCTCGATCGTGGCGGTCGCACCCGAGTTGATGAACGGTGTCTATGGCGGCAGCAAGGCTTTCGTGCTCGCCTTCAGCCAGTCGCTGCGCCACGAACTCGCCGACAAGGGTGTCCGGGTGCAGGTGGTCCTGCCCGGAGCCACCGCGACCGACTTGTGGGCGCTGTCGGGAACCCCGATCCAGTATCTGCCGAAGGGGATCGTCATGGATACCGAGGCCATGGTCGACGCGTCACTGGCCGGTCTGGCCCTCGGCGAGTTCACGACCGTGCCGTCCCTGCCGAACATCGCCGACTGGGATGCCTACGAAGGCGCTCGCCGCGCTCTGATGCCCAACCTCTCCCGCGAGACGCCCGCCGAACGCTACGCCCCGATGTCGAAGGGCTCCGCCTGATTGGAGCAAACGGCCAGGCGACTGGCCTCGTATGGCCGCGGCGGACCGGTCAGGAACTCAATTCGTCGATGGAGACCCCCGATGGTCGCGTACAAATCTTCGGCCGACGTGCCGATCGACCGCAGACGGCTGGTCGTTGGCGTGTTCAATGCAGCACTGCTCGCCGGCGCGGGCCTGGCAGGCGCTGGCGCAAAGGCTCAATTTGCTCCGAACACCGCTAGTCACAGGACAGGAAGGATGCCCGAAGCAATGAGTCTCAATGGGGTCCGCTTCATCGATGTCGATGGCCTGAAGCTCCGCTACTTGCGGAGCGAGGGCGAAGGGGGCATTCCGGTGCTTCTCACCAGCCCGTGGCCTGAAAGCCTGTTTGCGTTCCGGCACGTCTGGCCGGTGCTGAGTGCCGAGGCGTCGCTCGTCGCGCTGGACCTGCCCGGGTTCGGGCATTCGGAAGGTCGACCGGCACTCATGTCGCCAAAGGCGATGGGTGCATTCCTGCCGAAGATTCTGGCCGCGCTCGGTGTCGAGCGAGTCCACGCCGTCGGTCCGGATGTCGGAACGTCCGCGCTCCTGTTCGCCGCCGGTGGGTACCCCAAGCTGTTCGAGAGCCTTGTCGTCGGCAGTGGCGCCACCGACGCATCGCTGACAACGGGCGGTCTCAGGAACATCATCGACGCGCCTTCGACGAAGGCCTTTGAAGGCGGTAGCGGCGAGGACTTCGCCAGCGGCTCGATCAACCGGATGATGGCGGGCAGGCCCGATCCGGATGTGCTCAATGACTATAAGGCCGGCTCAACAGGTCGGCGCTTCATCGACGCGATGGCGTATGTGCGGAACTATCCTGGCGATCTGGCCGAGCTACACGCGCGGCTTCCCAGCATCCGCACTCCGGTACTGAGCATCTGGGGGGCACACGACCCGATTGTTCCTGCATCGAACGCCGATGCGCTCGACAAGAAGCTGCCGAGGACGCGCTCCGTACTGCTCGATAGCGGCCACTTCGTCTGGGAAGACCAGGCTGAGCAATATGCGGCGGCTGTCCGGGACTGGATTCGGGGCGGGTATCGGGACGCCTGATCGTCTCGACTAACTAAATGTTCTTCAACCGTCGGCGGAAGCCGGGCGGAAGTCTTGATATCCATCAACTAGGAAACGACCATGAGAATGAAACAAGCCTTGAGCAGCCTCTTCGCCGCCCTCGCTGCCACGATCGGACTGTCGACGGCGACCTTCGCAGCCGCGCCGCAGCACAATGATCAGGCCCCGGGGTATTTCCGGGTCAAGGTGGGGACGCTCGAAGTCACCTCGCTGTTCGACGGTGGCGGCGCATTCCAGACCGATTGGCTGAAAGGAAAGCCAGCAGCGCTGGAGAAGATCGGCGACGCCGTGAAGGCCGACCCGCATTTCCTCGACGGCAACGAGAACGCTTTCCTAGTCAATACTGGCAAGAAGCTGATCCTAGTCGACGCCGGGGCGGGTACCTGGTTCGGCGAGGGGGCGTTCGGTCGCATGGGAAAGAGCCTGCGCGAGGCAGGCTACCTGCCCAGTCAGGTCGACATGGTGCTGGTCACGCATCTGCATTCCGACCACATCGGCGGCCTGACCTCGAAGGGCGGCGAACGCATGTTCCCGAATGCCACCGTCTACGTCGCCAAGAGCGAGAGCGATTTCTGGCTCTCCAAGGAGATCGCCGCCAAGGCGCCGGCAGAGGCCAGGCCGTTCTTCGATGCGGCGCAGACGATTGCCGCGCCCTATGTCAAGGCCGGCAAGTGGCACACCTTCGAGGCGACCGACAAGATCGCTGACGGACTGACGATCGTGCCGCTTCCGGGACACACGCCCGGACATTCGGGCTTCCAGTTCGAGTCCGCCGGTCAGAGGATCTTCTTCTGGGGCGACACGGTCCACAGCCTCGGTGCCCAACTCCCATTCCCGGAAGTCACCGCCGTCTTCGACCTCGATGCCGAAGCCGCCGCGGCGTCGCGAGCGAAGGAGCTCGACGCCATCGCTGGTACGGGACTCCTCGTCGCAGGACCGCACAACACCTTTCCGGGCTTCGGTCGTGTCTCCAAAGTCGAAGGTACGTACCGGTGGGCCCCGGTCTCGTATTCGAATCGCTGGGAAGAACGATAGCAGTCGCCGATTCCTCTGCTTTGCATACCGCGAGATCGGCTTACAGCGTTCTCCAAACGGTCGAGCATAGGAGAACGTTGATTTTGATTGGCCCACGGTTGGATAGCAGATGCCGTACGACGCGAGAGTGTTCGCCGACTCTGGGCGCAGTGGGGCCTTGGCAGCGCCTTCAAGGCTGCCAGGATCAAGCACCGCGGCTGGCCGGAAGCAGTTCGGAGGGTTGTTGTTGACGGGCTCATCTGTCCCCGCTATCCTGAGTTATTCAACTGACTTACGCTTAGACATGGCCCGGACGGATGGCGATAAACGATCGAGACTAGTCAACGCGGCAATGGGCTTGGCTTACCGGAACGGGTTCGGCGCGACTTCGCTTGCCGAGATCGCCCGCGAAGCCGAGGTTCCTCTGGGCAACGTCTTTTATTACCTCAAGACCAAGGACGAGATCGGTGAAGCGATCGTCGAGCAGAGGCTAGAGCAACTGTCCGCACAGCGGCAGCGATGGGCCGAAGCTGGGTCGCCCAAGGATCGGCTTTGCGCCTGCGTCCAAGGCGTGCTCGCGAACAAGGACTACTTGGCACAGAGTGGCTGCGCAGTCGGGACGTTTTGTTCCGAGGTCCACAAGGCCGGCGGCCCGGTCGCCACCAAAGCGACCGAGATCTTCGCTCAGCACCTGGCCTGGATCGAGAGCCAGTTTTGGGCACTCGGGAAGGGGAGCGACTCCAAAGGCCTTGCCGTGCATCTTCTCTCCGCCCTGCAAGGCGTTTCCGTCCTGGCTCATGCCTTTCATGACTCTGGTCTTGTGGTCATGGAAACCGACCGCCTCAAGAGTTGGATTCAAAGCTTGTGAGGTAAGAACGGGTCGAATCCACAGGCCCACGCTACTGTGGTCTGAAGCAAATCGAGTGGAGGCATGTGCTAGTTAGTTAGGCAACTGACACACACTCGAATTTATTGCATTGATATCGCAACAGGCCCGAGCTGGGCAGAACGGAGTTCTATGAAAATTATTTTGATTGGCGCAAACGGAAAGATCGGCGAACTGATTCAAAAAGCAATGGACGGTGCTGGTCATGAGATAGTCAAGGTCGGGCACAAGTCCGGCGATTTTCAAGTCGAGATCGAAAACCGCGAAAGTGTCAGGAAGCTATACCAAGCCGTCGGCTCTTTTGATGCTGTGGCAATTGCCGCAGGCCAAGTCGCATTTGCTCCGCTTTCGGAACTCACCGCTGAAAAGTGGCAGTTCTCGTTGGCAAGCAAGCTCATGGGGCAGATCAATCTAGTCCAGGAAGCAATCCCGTTCATCAACGAAAAGGGATCATTCACTCTGGTTTCTGGCATTCTTAATGATGACCCGATATTTGCTGGCGCCGCCGGTTCAACCGTCTCGGGCGCGTTGGAAGCTTTTGTTCGAGCTGCCGCAATTGAGCTTCCTAAGGGACTGCGTATCAATGTGGTGAGTCCCACGATGCTAAAAGAATCCGAATCTCAATTTGCCCAGTTCTTCGTCGGCATGATTCCGGTCGAAGGATGGAAAGTTGGACAAGCTTACAAACGCGCCATCTTGGGTGCACAAACCGGCCGAGTTTACAAAGTTGATTGAGATTACTCAGCTTTTTCGAAAGCCGACCATCAACCCTCTAGCCGTCCACACGTCAACGAGGAGCGCGATTTTTTAAAATCGTCACATAACTCAGCAGGTATCCAACCATGAAACTCACGAGCAATACAATTTTGATCACCGGTGGCGCCAGCGGCATTGGCTACGAACTCACCAAACAACTCACGGCGCTCGGTAACAAAATTCTTATCACAGGCCGCGATCAAGCAAAGTTGGATCGTGTGAAAGCGGTCTTTCCAAAAATCCATACCTTTCGAAGCGACGTTGCTGATCCGAAAGCGATCGCTACTCTTTACGAAGAGGTCACCAAACAATTCCCTGAGCTCAACATTTTGATCAATAACGCCGGCATTATGCGTAAGATCAATGTCCACGATCAAGCCGGCAGCCTTGACGACATCACTCGAGAGATCGAAATAAATCTGAATGGTCCGATTCGAATGGTGAAGCAATTCTTGCCACATTTGAAAAGCAAATTAGAGGCTGCAATCATGAACGTTTCATCGGGATTGGCATTTGTTCCATTGCCGATTTCACCGGTGTATTGTGCCACCAAGGCCGGTCTGCATTCATTCACCGAATCTCTTCGTGTGCAACTGAAAAACACCAAAGTGAGGGTATTTGAGCTAGCCCCACCGGCGACACAAACAGAACTCTTGGGTCACTTTAGTTCCGAAGACCTGAAAGGCACTTCTGTCATGACGGTGGAAGACATGGTTAAAGTCGCCGTCAGAGGAATGCAATCCGATCAACTAGAAATCCGACCGGGTCAGGCGAATCAGCTAAAAATAATGAGTCGTGTGGCGCCTGGATTTATCCTAAAACAAATGAGCCGATCGGTCGATGAGATGTTGTGGACGAAGAACTGATTCGACGCAGCCGAAGTTTGTTTGTGTCCGACCTCGCTGGCATGATTCAGGTCAAGGGAAGGGAAGTCGGCCAAGCTACGACCGACCATCTTTTGATCAGCAACTGAACATCTGGAGATAGCCATGAGCCAAACACCCGAGGCTAAAAACAAGGCCCTGGTCCTCGAGGCATTCGATGTCTTGTTCAACCAGCGCGACTACGCGAAAGCGGCACGTTACTGGTCGCCGAACTACGTCCAGCACAGTGCGCACATCGCGCCGGGACGTGACGGCCTCTTCAACCTGATCAGGAGCCTGCCGCCGTCCCTGCGCTATGAGCCGGGCCTCATCATGGCCGAGGGCGACCGCGTGATGATCCATGGTCGCTTCTGGGGCGAACACCGGCCGGTGAACTGGATCGGTGTCGACATTCTGCGCATCGCTGACGGCGTCTTGGCAGAACACTGGGATGTTCTGCAGGACGAAGCGACTCGAGCAGAGTCCAAAAGCGGGCTGCCCATGTTCGGTGACACATTCACTGCGTGACCCCCGGGTCACCAGGCGAGTTCCATGAAGACGAGTAGTCAGTGAACGAGAACGCCGCGGTGCTCAGCCGCGGCACTCGACTCTGACGGCATTGGAGGCGCTGCCAAAGTCCCATCGCGCAGAGTCGATGAACACCTGCCCTTCGGGTGCGTGAATTCACAGACGCCGCCCGATCACATGTGGGGGGCATGCGTGTAGCTCCGGCAGGCTTGAGAGAGCGGGCTGCGTGTTCGAACTGGCAGATGGACCGTGTCTCAAAGGTGTCATTGAACGGTGCTGACCATGTGGACGACTGCAAAGCGCCGCCTTGGGTCGGTCCAAACATGCGCGACTCTCATGTTCGATCGCTTCGCCAGCGACTCCACCTCGTCGAGCGCGTATTTGTGACTGTATTCGACCAACATTTTCTCGCACCTGGAGAACTTGAAGGTGGCTCCCGCGAGTTGGACGGCCTGGTTAGTGATGCTCACGAGATTCGTCTCGATGCGCCCGGACTCCGTGTCATAGCGCGCTTCGTGTTTGAACGCCGAGGTGTCGAAATTCGTCCCGGCGACGCGGTTCAAGTGGGTGAGCATGTTCAGCGTGAATGCAGCCGTCACGCCGGCGCGATCGTTGTAGGCTGCCTCAAGCTCCGACACGTCTTTCTTCAGGTCGATGCCGATGAGTGCCCCTCCGCCCATGCCCACGGCGACCCGGATATTGCGCAGGATCTGAAGCGCCTCGTCCTGATCAGAATTCCCGAGCGTCGAGCCGGGAAAGTAGACGACTGTACGACGAGGGGGCGTCTGCGAATTCGGTAGGACAAGCGGCTGGGTGAAGTCTCCTGCGAGCGGGATCACGCTGAGCTCGGGCATCTCTTGGCCCAGCTTCCAGACGCTTTCAGCCAGCGCAGTCTTGGAGATCTCGACAGGAATGTAGGCGGCCGGAAACTTCAAGTTCTGCAACAGAAGGCGCGTCTTGACCCCGCTGCCACTGCCGAATTCAACCAACCTGACGCGTTCACCGACGGCCCGGCCAATGGCGGGGCCGTGCGTGCGCATGATGTCGATTTCCGTTCGCGTGAGGTAGTACTCAGGTTGCTCGCAAATCGCCTCGAACAGCTCTGAACCCCGGGCGTCGTAGAAGAACTTGGACGACAGACGCTTGGGCCTCGCCGACAGTCCCGCGAGCACCTCGTTGCGGATGGATAGTTCCTCCAGATCCTGGAGGGTCGCAGTGCTCTGGTGGCCGGAGGTCACTTGGTCTTTCTCGTGGTTTGAAACATGGCGATCGAGAATCGATCGATTGCCGACGAGGTCGTTGACGAGGAGCGCGGGCCGGGTAGTTGGACCGTTCGCCCCTCTCACCGCGGACCTGGTTTCTTTGGACGGCGCGACGGCCGCCATCGACGTCGAGACTGCGAGCCGTGGTGGGAGCGCGCCTTCCCCACGCAGCTCAGGTCGCCGACATGCCACCGTCCACCTCGAACACCGTGCCGGAGATGTACGAGGCTTCCGGCGAGGAAACGAAGACGATGGCGTCCGCGAGTTCCGTGGGGGTGGCGCGGCGACGCAACGGCACCGTCGCCACCAGTGCCGCATCGACTTCCTTGGTGCCCGTGAAACGATCGAGCATCGCCGTGTCGGTCGGGCCAGGGGCCACCGCGTTCACGCGAATGCCAGAATTGCCTTGCTCGAGCGCAACCGACTTGGTCAGTCCCTCGACGGCGAACTTGCTGCTGACGTATGCCGTTGCGAACGCGGCCGCCTTGTGGCCGTAGGTCGAAGTGATGTTGACGATGCTGCCGGTCTTCTGACCCGCCATCACGCGCAGTTCGTGCTTCATGCTGAGGAACACGCCGACGACGTTCGCGTCGTGGACGTTCCGGAAGTTTTCCTCGGTCGCTTCCTGGATCGGCCCCAACTGGCCTTCGACGGCCGCGTTGTTGACGGCGACGTCGAGGCGGCCGAAGCGCGCGACGGCCTTGTCGGTCAACGCGCGGAGATCGTCTTCCTTGCGGACGTCGGCGCGGACGAACTCCGCTTCGGTGCCGAGGGCACGCAACTCGCTGACGAGGGCTTGACCCTTGTCGTCATGGCGACCGGAGACGACAAGCTTGGCGCCCTTCTTGGCGAACGCGAGGGCGGTAGCGCGGCCGATGCCGGTGAGGGCGCCGGTGATGAGAACAACTTGGTGTGCCATTTCAATCTTTCGGTGGGAGCGGGGAAGTCCGCGCAGCGAAGATTAAGGTGTACGTCCGTCTTATGTTTGGATAAAGACGTACGACCATCTTAAAAACAGGGGTGCAACCAGTTGCTTGACAAGAAAAAGGTGTACGTCTACCTTGACTGCATGTCGAAGATCCGGAACAAGGACAAGCTATTGGCGAACGGCCTTCGTGTCATCCACGAACAAGGCCTCGCGGGCGCAAGCGTCCGAGATATCGCCGCAGCGGCCGGTGTGCCTCTGGGCTCATTCACGAACTACTTCTCGTCCAAGACGGCGTTCGGGCTCGAAATCATCGACAGGTACCGCGAAGTCAGCGAAGCCATGCTCGACGCGACGCTGCGCAACGAGGCGCTGCCTCCGCTGCAAAGGCTCAGGGACTTCATCGATGCTTCGCGAGACATCCTCGACCAGGACAACATGGAGAACGGCTGCCTGTGCGGAAACATCGGCGCCGAAATCAACTCGCATACGGAAGAGGTTCGACGCAAGATCGTCGACGTCTTCGGCGTGGACCGACATGCGGTCACCGCATGCCTGAAGGCCGCCGTAGCGCATGGCGAACTATCCGACCGGATCGACATCGACGATCTCGCAGGCTTCATCGTGTCTTCGCTGCAGGGCGCCTTCCTGGTCGCGAAGGTCGAACGTAGCCCGGACCCGGTCAATCGCTTCAAGCGAGTACTTTTCTCGATGATGCTGGCGCCGTGGATCAAAGCCGCGACGGCCTAATGTTCAGGGCATTGCCGCGTCCAACGCCAGAGCGCGCGGTGGCGTTTGAAAACGCGATCTGCCGCGTGCCTCTGCTGACGCTAGCTTGACTACATGGCTGCCGCCCAGGGTGCCGCTGTGAGAAGGCCGCTGATTGCAATAGCTGTACCTCTCGTCGTACGAGGCTGAACGGCGTGCGACGCAGTCGGTGCAAGCACTGAATGACAGCTTAGCTTGCAACAGCCGCCCTCTGTGATTCAGGTGGCGGTGGCTGCAGTCGCTGCTTTGCTGTCTATGGCGAAGCGTCGTCGGGAGTCGGCCTGTTTGCTTCGCTGAGCACAGGGTGCCGCCTGCCTGCGGTCGATGCCTTGGCGCTTAGGTGGCCGCGTCACCGGCCGGTCTTGGACGGACTGCTGACGCTCACGAGGTCGAACGCCAGGGCCTGGGGTCGGCCGTCGCCCGCATGACCGCCGTTCCCGTCTGCGAACTCACGCTGTCGATGTCCTTAGACTTTCCGAATTTGCTCCCACAAAGCGCCCATCTTGATCCCGGACGCGATCTTTACGTTCCGGTATGCTTCGTCAACTCGACAACGAGCTTCGTCATGGCAATTTGGATTGCAAGGACTATCGCAGCAATTGCGCTGGTGATTTTCGTACTGTGGGCATATAGAGAGCCGCGATTCGATTCGATCGGCGGCGCGTTCGTGGCATTGACAGCGCTCGTATCTCTCTTCGTAGTGCCCAAACTGCGCACAGCACAGAACCAGAAAGTCAGCAACGGCTCATTCGGTGTGCAGGCTGGAGGGAACGCGAATGTGGGAAATGTTTCGCAGGGGAACTCACAAGATGATCGGCGGAAGACAGGGTCAGACAGTTCAGGCCAATAGCACTGCGTATCAGGCCGGCAGCAGCCTTACAGTCATCAACAACAACGGACTCAGTGAGCAGGCGGTTCTAGCGTTAATTAAGGATCAGGTGAGTTCGCAATTGGCTGAGCTTCGAGGCGAGGCGATCGCGAAGGCTCAAGCGCGCGGTGACGTGATCACTGAGCGCTATGTGACCCGTCTTGCTCGTGAATATCCTGCGGGCCTAGCGCAGGCTGGGGATCCGGACTTCCAATACGCCATCGCTACCGTTCAGAAGGAATACATGCGTTGCGGTGATGACGAACTCGGTGACCTACTGGTGGACTTGCTTATCGACCGAAGCAAGCAAACTGCCAGAAACATTCTGCAGATCGTTTTGAACGAGTCTCTTGCTGTCGCGCCGAAGCTGACGTTGGCACAGACGTCGCTGCTGAGCTTGATGTATGTCTTGCGCTACACGGGCAACCAAGGCGTGCGGGATTCAGCGACGTTTGCCGCCTACCTTGAGGAGCATGTTCGACCGTTCTGCGAACTGAACATGTTGGCAACGCAAGAGTCGTCATTCCAACATCTGCAGTTTGCCGGATGCGGCACACTGTCGGCGTTAGGCATGGGTACCAGCATCGAAGCCATCTTTCGACAGAACTATGCAGGCATCTTCGCGCGCGGATTTGATGCCCCTGAAGTTAGCGCGATGGGCCTCTCCGACGGTGTCGCAGCAGTGCTAATTTGCCCCGCGCTTAACGATGATGGGAAGAGTCAGATTGCCGCCTTGAATTCAAGAGTTCTCGAAGAGAAGTTGACCTCTACGAACGCCACACAGGCCGAACGGGATACGATCAACGTTAAGTTTGAATCCAGCCGCATGGGCGAGCAGGAAATCAGAGAACTCACATTGAAGGTTGCTCCATGGATGAGCATCCTCTTTGACCGCTGGCGCACGACGTCTCTGAGTTCTTTTATGCTTTCTAGCGTTGGCATCGCCATCGGTCACGCCAAGATCAAAAGTATCATCAAGAGAGATTTTGGAGACCTATCCATTTGGATCAATTGATCAAGGCGTCACGTCTATTCTTCCCAAACGACCCACTAAAAAGCGAGCTACCAGTACGTGGACATTTCCTCACCAGTCGCTACCCTCATTCTCTCGGTCAACGAGTATGTCTGAGGCCGGCCAGCAGCAGCCAGTCGCGGGCCTCGGCATTGACGTAGGCTGCTGAGAATGAAGCGAATCCTGTTCCTTCCATCCGCTGCCGCGTTCCTGCCAAGGTGGAGCTTGTTTTGTCCAACGTATTCGGGGCTTTGAGCATTCGCGTTGAGGCAAGGGGGGATATTCATCTACCCACAATACGTTAGGTCTCATAAGTATGCCACCATCCATCGCCGGATACACATGGAGGATTTCGGATTCCCCATACCCCTCTGACTTTCTGTCTGCCACGATGGAGTTCGGTGAAGCAAATCCGTGTCTTTTGATAGATCAATATTCCGGCAAGCGCCCGGCGGTGCTTAACAGGGATTTCCTCGAACGTGGCCAAATCCAGTTTGGAATTTATCCGAGTGCCCTTCTCGATTCAAACTTGGCCAACCAGGTCCACGCGGTCGCCAATGGCGGAAAGGTTAACGATGGCTTCTATTCATTACTAAAATTCTTGACGCAAAAGAAGTGGGACTTCAGTCTCTACTTCTACTACGTCGAGCACTTCTGCAAGGCGCGAACACACGATGACTTCGTGCGCAATGCCGTCGCACGAACGCGAGCTTTGCTGACCCTCCATTCTATGGATGAGGTGGAATTTCTTAGCTCTGGGAGGGTTGTGGCAAATCCCGAAGCAGTTCAGCACTACCTAGACGCCTCGGGAGTCGATGATTTAGACGCGGCGGCAGTGCGAAGAGTTGAGGAGTTTTGCTCGCGTCATTCTCGGCGAGACACGCTCGACCGGATTGAAGCCATCGAAGTTGCGCTGATTAAGATGTTCTTGCTTCGCCGTATAGAAATGCCAAAGGCTCGTCCGCAAGAACAGCACGAGGCATTCCTCGCCTTTCTCGAGCGCGATCTCGGAGCCATATTGGCTCGCGAATCTCATCTTGCGCTCCACTACTTCTACGATCTAGCGGGAAGTCTTCTCGGAGTTCAGCCAAATACTCCGATAGACCGCGCGTTAGCAAATATTACATCAACCACTTGGGATATGTACTTTCTTCGAATGCCCGAGCTGTTTTTTTCGGGCTCTCCCACAGAAATGTGCCTGCCTTTCATTGCAACTCAAGAGAAGCAGCTCGGACGTCTCGCCCGCCTATTTTCAGTTGAGTCTATTGTCAGCACACCCGAAGGTGATTTATTGCCAATCATAGGCTACGCGACGCACGAGCTTCCAAAAGAGGCTACAGGTACGCCGCCGCGAGTACGACCGCCGCATACGGGCCGGAAAGCCGTACCAGCGGGATTAAGAGATGCCATGGTCGGTGAATTGCGAAGGGTACTGCCGAAATGAGACCTAGCCCCACGTTGCAGGCCATGGCCCACCAACCGGGGGTGGAGGGCGTTCCCGTGGACTCCACGTTGAGCGTCAACTTTCGGGCATCGAATTCGCCCTCTCGTGAGACCGCTCCGGATGGCGGATTCAACTGGTCAACGCAACAGCTTCGCTGAACATCTCAGCGGGCGTGTGGAAGCCGAGTGTCTTGCGCGGCCTCTCGTTCAATTGTCTCGCGATCGCGTTGAGCTGAGTCTGTGAGAAGGCCGAGATGTCCATGCCCTTCGGCATGTACTGCCTGAGCAGGCCGTTCGTGTTCTCGTTGCTTCCACGCTGCCAGGGGCTCTGCGGGTCGCAGAAGTAGACCTGGATGTCGGTGGCCATCGTGAACTGCTTGTGAGCGTGCATCTCGGTGCCTCTGTCCCAGGTCAGGGATTTGTAGAGCTCCTGAGGCAGCTTGCGAGCGTTCTTGATCAGGGCGTTCACGACGGTCTGCGAGTCCTTGCCATCGAGCTTCACCAGCATCACGTACCGCGTCTGGCGCTCGACCAAGGTCGCGATCTGGCTGTTGCCGCTGCCGAAGACCAAGTCGCCTTCCCAGTGACCAGGTACGGCTCGATCCTCGGCTGAGGCCGGCCGCTCGCTGATCGACACGGCGTCCGCGATCTGCCCGTGGATCGCGGTCTTCTGCGTGTGGTGCCGAGAGCGGCGCATGCCGCGGGTTCGCCTCAGGTGCTCCAGCAATTCCTTCTTCAAGGCGCCACGCGCTTGGATGAACAGGCTGCGATAGATGGTCTCGTGTGACACGTGTTGGCTCTCGTCGCGCGGATAAGTATGCTTCAGCCACCCGGCAATCTGTTCGGGCGACCAGAGCTGGCGCAGCTTGTCGGCCACGACGCGTGCCAGGGCCCGGTTTTCGACCAGCCTGCAACGCTTCGGACGGGGTGCCCGATTCCAAGCCGCGTCGTCGGCCACGCTGGCGCGATAGCCGACTCGGCCGCCATTGCGCTTGATTTCGCGGCTCACCGTAGAGGGCGCTCGCCCGATTCGCGCGGCGATCGCACGGATCGAGTGACCGATCACCAAGGCCCTTGAGATCTCTTCTCTCTCGGCAAGCGTCAGTGCCAGGCTTGATCGTCGCCGCTCAGGAGGTCTGATCCCGCCCGTCGGCACCAGGATGCCTCGCACCGATCCGGCTGACCGATCAAAGAGGTTCGCGATCTGATGAAGCGTCCAGCCTTCCTTCCAGCGCTCCCACATCAACGCCTTCTGGCTGTCGGTGTAGTAGGTTCGTGTCCGGTACTTCATGAGCAACACTCCTTCCGCCTACGCGGTTCTAGTGTGTTGCATCGACCGGTTGAATCCGCCGTCAGCAGCGTTACGATCGACTTCGCCGCCCTCGGGCTGTACACGGCCAATACCGGACGGTCGCGACAGTCAGCTTTCAGGTAGGCTAGGTTGGGTCAATGAGTCATTCATTCAATTTGCGTAGTTGGGAACAGTTTGCATGTCTAGCAGAAGCGAAAGCAAAGCGTCGTCCCCCCTGAACTGCAGGCTGCTGCTTGCCGTTCTTGCTCTAACCATGAGTGCCACTGCCACATCCGGAGAGCCTGCTGGGCCACGTGATGTACGCCTCGTGGTGACTGACTCCGGTCAATACATCCTCTCAGGCAAGCCCGTCGCCCTCGCGGATTTGCGAGCGAAGCTTCGCGATCTCAAATCCAGTGGCACGCCGATTAACCTTCATGTCGTCGGCGGCCCGAAGGTGACATACGAACAGGTCATGCCGGCGATGCAGATCGCGCAGGAAGAGGGACTTGGAAAGGTGGGCCTGCTGACGATCCCACCAACAGTACCCGATTCATCGGCCTCAGCCTCATCCAAGTAGATGTTCGCTTCTGTCCACAGCGTTGCGATCGGTGCTACTGCCTGACGGCCGTACGCGGCCATCAACGGTCTTTTGGAAGAGTCTTCTTTGGGGAGGAGTCACGACATGCCGCACGAGTCGCGCGTTGAGAGTCAGGCCGTTATCGCAACGTTTCAAACCAAGCTTGTCAGCATCGCCGATTCCAATGCGCTGACCAAAGAGAAGCGTGTTGATCATTTGACCTTGCGAAGCGCAATGTAAGGCCCGCGATGCGCGGCGCTGCACGGAAGGGTTGGCGCAAGAACAACCACCGCGCTGACTCCACAATGCTGGCGCATGGACAACTCCCCGTTCCCTGATCCCCCGAACATGCGTAGCGCCGCACTAGACATGCTGGCGGACGGCAACAGCGTCGAGTCGGTGGCGCATTTGTGCGGCTTGTCGGTCGATGTGGTGTCTGCCTGGGCACGCGGGGAGAGCGGTCCGCCGCAGGACGGGGCCGGAAGGCCGGTTCCCGAGCCAGTCCCGACTATCTCGACGCCTGGACACACGGTGACCCGCCAGGAACCTGCCCCCGACTCGAAACCCGCACCGCGGCCCGCGCCGGGCAGCGGACCCGGTTTCGCCGTTCAGGTCGTCGTCCTGTTTGCCCTGATGACCTTCTGGATCGGTGACGGTGTCTGGACGGCCTGGAAGGATCTCCGATACGCCAGCGCAGGCAGTCCGCCAATCGAGAAACTCCAGCGCACCGAGGGCCGGGTGGTCGACTGGGGCTTCTGCAACCGCGGCACTCGCCACACACGGCCCTACCAGTTCGTGGTGCTGGAGGACGATCACGGCACTCGCCGCACGAGTGGCCGCTTGCCGTGCCTGCTGT
>FTIF01349105.1_pt1 | contig 25945 bp, 19 predicted proteins | sample 1658001 | NCBI WGS metagenome assembly FTIF01 (sample SAMEA3914789, study PRJEB12502) | metagenome | biome: forest; material: soil | place: Canada | collected 2011-07-03 | depth 0.3 m | reverse complement strand
TCCTTTCATTGACGTGCCGTTTTGTGAATGCTACAACGCACCGCGTCTTGATTAGTTTTCAGCAACCCCAGGCATTTTATATTTAGTTTTCAGATGACAAAATCCAACGCCTCTCCGATAGCAACGAAGCAAACTACGGCTTTCCACAAAGTCTCTTCCGCCGGACAGCATATGCCGCTGACTGAGGCAGCGTTACGCGCCATGCCTGAGTCGGCCTATATGAACGAGGCTCAGCTCGAATTCTTCCGCCAGCGCCTATTGGAGATGCGGGAAGAACTAGCCAGCCGCCAATCCGAGGTTGCGCAACAGCTGCATGATCACGAGGTGTTCGCCGATCCTGCGGACCGTGCCACCGCTGAGGAAGAGCATGCCTTGGCGCTACGCCTGCGCGAGCGGGAATCCATTCTACTGCGCAAAATCGACGACTCGCTACGCCGAATCACCAATAAGGAATACGGCTGCTGCACCAAGACCGGCGACGCAATCGGAATTCCGCGCCTCTTGGCACGGCCAACAGCTTCGGTCAGTGTCGCAGTCAAGGATCGTGATGAACGGCTGGAAACGCATTTCCGTAGTCCATAATTTTCACAAGCAGCACACTACCCGTAAGAAGGAATCGTTATGACCCTCGAAGAACTGACCACGCACGTCGCCGACAAATTGTCGATCCCGAAGAGCGCGGCGACCAGCGCAATTCATGAGACCGTTTCGGCAATCACCGCAGCACTGACGGCAGGCGACAAGGTCGGTCTGCCTGGCCTCGGCAATTTCTCAGTTTCGCCACGCAGCGAACGCAAGGGCCGCAATCCTCAGACGGGTGCCGAGATCGTTATTGCAGCCAAAAAGGTTGTGAAGTTCTCGCCGGCCACTGCCGTCAGCAAGTCTGTAAATGCTTGATCACCCGGCGGGACCCCGTTTCAGACTCGGGGCGTCGCCAATAGTTGACAGTCCACTCATCCAGGTCTAACCCGCGATATTGCATAGACGAGCCCTAAGCTGAGGCGCGGCAGAACTCTCGGCGCGGTCTCGAATAAAATCTGGGAATGTCGGTAGATGGACTTGCTGATGCGCTGCCGCTCTTCGGCCGGCCACCCGGCAATTTAGAGCGCACCTATTCGGGGTATTTGCGATAGGGTTTTTCGCTCGTTGTACCCAGATTAGCCCAGACGCCAGGTCAAAGTGCGCCACCTGTGGCTGCATCGAAATCCTTCGTTCAGCCGCCCTGAGCCAGCCCTAACGGGCCGGTCGAGGTGAGCCTGTGCCGGGGTTAAGTTGACGGCCAACGGCAGCTAACGGGAATTCGCGTCATGTCTCCGCTGGGCCAGAACCTGTCACTTACCCCTCAATATTTGCGGCAGAAAAGGAGACGCTCGTTTCGGGATTGTTTTAGCCTAAAATGCCGCACGCAGCGTTGCTGAGCGCAGCGTGGGAAGCGCCCAGCTTCATGTTGCTCAATGTGTATTATGTATTCCTGTTGGCTCAGACACCGCGAATCTTCGAAGCTTGGGTCCCTTCTTGCCCTGTGTGACTTCGTATTCAACCTTTTGGCCTTCCTTCAGGGGGCGGCCGCCCTGAACTTCGTTGATGTGTGCAAAGAGATCCTTGCCACCGTCAGCAGGCGTGATAAATCCAAAGCCTTTGGATTCGTTAAACCACTTGACCGTACCAGTGCCGTTGTTTGCCATATCGTCATTTCCTCGATGCAAGTAGCATCAAACTCATTGTAGGCGCAAAGCGGTGTCCGGGCGGAGCTTCTCACTAGGCGCTACCCATTCCGGGTAAAATCGGTTTGGGGCATGCCAGAAAAACGTTCTAGTCATAATGAACGCAACGTTGGAACGCCGGGGCACAAATGGAACAGGCGGTTCAGGTCATCGAAGATACGTCTTACGAGCTGCCCTACAGCCTCCTGGAATTCGCTCGCCGATCGCGCACCGACATGGTGTCGCTTTACGTCCCGTCCCTGTTCCCCAGAAACCTGCTCTACAAGCGCATCTTCTTGCTCGGCGTCTTCAACGTCGGCAAGCCGGAATACATCGAGCACGTTCTGCTGACCAACTACCGGAATTACGCCAAGGGCCCGCTGGTCAGGCGCATAGGCAAGCCGATTTTCGGCAACGGGTTGTTCACCAGCGAGGGCGACTTCTGGCGCGGCCAGCGCCGGATCATGGCGCCGGCGTTTCACCAGAAGCACATTGCCTCCTTTGTCGAGGCGATGTCCGCTTGCACGGCGGCGATGCTCCAGCGTTGGCAGGGGCGGCAGGGAATATTCGACGTGCTGCCGGAAATGGCGCACCTAACGGTGGAGATCATCGCCCGCACCATGTTCTCCACCGACGTCGCTGACGAGGTCGGAACGCTAGGACGCAACGTCGACATCCTGGTGAGACAGATGCATCCCGGCATCGGAGACTTGCTGGGGTTCCCTGAGTGGGTTCCAAGCCTACGCACGCGATCCGTCCGCAAGGCGGTTGCCGAGCTCGACGAACTGCTCACCCGCATCATTTCGCAGCGCCGTGCAAACCCAGGCGATCACGAGGATTTTCTGACGATGCTGCTGCAGGTGCGCGATCAGGATACCGGCGCCGGGATGTCCGACGGACAGTTGCGCGATGAGGTAGCCACCATCATCGGCGCCGGGCACGAAACCACCGCCACGGCGCTGAGCTGGACCTGGTATCTGCTGTCACGGCATCCCGCCGCGGAGGCGCGCCTGCACGAGGAAGTGGACCGCGTGCTTGCTGGGCAGCCCTGCGGCTTTTCCGATCTGGCCAGGCTCCCGTATACACGCATGGTGTTCGAGGAAGCCATGCGCCTGTATCCGCCGGCACATACGATCCCCCGCCTGGCCCTGGCGGAGGACCGCATCGGCGGCGTGCGCGTCCCGCGCGGATCGTTGATGGTTGTCAGCCCATACGTCACCCATCGCAACCCAGATCTGTGGCCGGACCCCGACCGGTTCGATCCGGAGCGCTTTACCCCGGAAGCCGCTGCCGCGCGGCACCGGTTTGCCTACCTGCCTTTCGGCGGCGGGCCGCGCGTGTGCATCGGCAACTCGTTTTCGATGTCCGAGGCAGTGGTGATCATGAGCATGGTCGCCCAACGCTATCGGCTACGCGTCGACCTAAGTCGTCCGGTCACGCCCTGCGGCTATCTCACCCTGCGCCCGAAAGAAGGGATCTGGGTTTCGCTCGAAGCCAGGACGAACCGATAGTAGCCCCCGGGTTTGATGATCTGATTGCGAATAATAGATCGCTTTCGGTATCGGCGGAGCTCACTGCCAGTGCAAAGCACTCCGCTTACCCGGCTGCTTTGTGGCGGCGAACTCAAGGTGCCGAACGGCTCTCGTTGGCACGCTGCGCCCCCCTGATTGTCCCGCGGGAACGGCCGGTCTGCAGAATTGCGCTGCGTAGTCGCAGCGGGCCACGACCAGCCACTCGATTCTTAAATCTCACAACGTAAAAGCGGCCGTTCATTTCGATTAGACGACGGGGAGCGTGGCATCTCTCCTTCGTCATGTTGGATCATTTTGTCGTTGCTGACCTCCCAAATATTGTCGTGTACGTATGCGAAGTCGCAGGTGCGCCCTGCCGGGCGCACCAAAAAAAATGCCCCCGTAACAAGGGGGCAAATATTTAGAAAGGCACTAAGCCTTTCTGGAGGAGACTGCACTAAAAGCAATTACCGATCCAATACACTTGCAGTTATTCGGGGTGGCGACGAACGTACCCACCAAAGCGACAGACGGCTAGCTGCCGATCAAACGAAGAGGCTGTTAGGCTAGCCGCGGACTTGCGCCAGGTGCGGCCCATTACCGCCTTCTCCGTTACAGGCTCTCGCCAGCATCAGCAATGGGGAAATTGCCTTTTTTCTCCTGTGGGCCAAAAGCTGCCGGCAAATATTCGAAATTCGTCCCCCCAAAGAAGACGCTCGATGAAAGGGCTCCCTTAGAGCCTGATTGGACGCGACCAACACCTATCCGGCTGACCGCGCACCAGTTCACTTGCCCGCCTGCAACTGGCTCATGATGAGATCCAAAACTCGCTGCGTGGCAGTTTCTAACACCCAGTGGTTGACGCCGACCAGTTCAACGAATCGATAAGGCCCTGTGACATATTGCGCGCTGCGGTAGGCCGCGTCTCGGCTGAATGCAAAGTCCAAGTCACCCCAAACATACAGAGTCGGAACGGTCACGGGGCCGACGGGGGACGGAATCACCGGCGGGAGTGGGTTGGCTCTGAACCATGCCAGCGCGGCGTTCAATGCAGCCGGATCTTTGAGCGCATTGGCATAGATTTCGGCCTTTTCCGGCGGTACGCCAAAGGCCATAATGCCCAATGCAAAGAACGTAGGTCCTCCGCTGAGCTCGAGATTGGCCAGCCCATGTAGCGCGAACACTTGCGCGTAAGCCGATTGATCTCTTTGCGGGCTCAGAGGGTCGGCCCCCGAGGCTGCAAAGGCATCGATCTCGGGCGTGGACAGTGCGGTCAGCGAGATCACGCGCGTCGGCGACCTCGCGGCGATCCACCAAGCGATTCCCGCCCCCCATTCGTGGCCGACGATGTGGAAGCGATCCGCGCCGAGCGCCGTGGCCATAGAGAGTGTATCGGCGACCATATGGTCAAACGTGTAATCGCTATCGTTCGTCGGTCGCGCCCCAGGCGAGTAACCGCGCTGCGCCGGCGCCACCGCGTAGTAGCCGGCGGCGGCGATCACCGGCAGCATTTCGCGGTATTCCTCCGGGTTCGCCGGAAAACCGTGAAGCAGCAGCACGAGTTTGCCGCGGCGCGCGCCAGCCGGATCGCCGGACGCCAGCGCATCAAACACCATCGGCCCGAGTTGGGGATCGGTGATGCTGATTGAGATCGGCACGACCGGAGGCGGTGCCGAATCGGCGAATGCCACACTGAACCCGGGCAACAGTCCAGGGATTCCCCACAGGGCCAGAATGCAGACGGCAGCGAGAATTGTCTGCCAAGCGGTTCGAGGTTTCGGATTGATCTTCGTCGACACCTGTTTACTCCCTTCGATATGGCTTTGTCGCATTCACTCGCAGACGAGGAAAATCTGCGCGACCTTTCAACGAATTACCGACTCGGGGCACTAGCTTTGGAGCCGACCACATTCCGACATCGCCGATGGTGCGGCTTGCCGTCCTAAGGTGCACGACTTGATCCCCGATCCTCCTTCTCAAAAGTCGGCATCTTCCGTGCCAGTTTTGACTTTGGTTGGTGAAACCCGATTGCCATCGCTGGCCTGCGTCCGGCACGGTCGCAGGCCAGCCCTGTGCCGCCGCTGGCGAGCGGCTGGTGTCGGGAAGCCAAACTCCAACGAACACAGAACCGATTGTGTAGTGTGAGGCTCGACTCTCCGGGTATCCAGATGCGAGCATATGCCCTAGAAAAGGGAATCGTAGAACTGTGGTTCCCACCGCCAGCAACTGAAAAAAATGAGCAAGGGAATCCTGGCACGTGGTTTGCTAATTTAAAAACCACCCATCCAAGCGGCTGTATGCAGCCAACTGCCGAGGTCGCTCAGGGTAGGTAGGACAATCGGTGAACTTCCCAAGCCACGCGACTAGTCGGGGAACGGAAGACATGGGGGCATTGAGAGGTTAAACGCTAACGGAGCGTCTCGTGCCCTACAAGCCTTCTTTGGTGAACTGCTTCATGTTGCTGCTGGCCGCCTGGATTGTGTCGTCCAATGCAAACGTGCAACGGCGATTGGCTCATGGTTTGGGTCTCGCGCTAACCCATGCAAAGTCCTTCAAAGCGAGCGGCGCGCCGGCATCTCATCGCTTATCGTCTGGCTCAGTGTTCGGCGCACAAGTGGGTCGAAGGCGAGCGCACGCTTCCACTAACCGCTCCTTCGCTTCAATTGCTGATGACCGATGATCTTCGGGCACCCACCATAGCACCGCGTATGCTTCGACCATGCGTTTGAACCATTCTCGGCGCCTACGCATGACTTCAACATGGCCCGACTTGAAGGCATAGTCACTTAGTGACGCTACATCATTCCACATGGAAAGGTTGACGATAAACTCTCCCCGAACGGGCGAATAGCTGTTGCATTTCCAGATTCGTCTTTAAGTCGCCACACGAAACCCGGTGAGTATTCGGCGAACGCGTTAATGCAATCCAGATTAGATACGAAATCTGCCATCGAAGGAGACGCAAGCGGCTCCTTCATTTTGGCAATGTTCAGTTGAGCGATTCGATACTGCGACATCGTAATTCCTTAAATTGGAGTGCCATCTAACGCTTGACATGAGCGGTCTCTGGAAGCCGGAGTCAGCGCGCTCAATGGAGTGGTTAGGTATCGAATTTTGCATCGGCAGCAGCAATCACTGTGACTCGCGGCCCAAAACTCGTCATGTGGCCGAGGGTCGTGTTGTGATGGGCGATGATCTGCGCGGCTGTCAGCACCCCATTGTTTATGGTGGAGTGTCCATCCTCCACAAGCACTACAGGGTAGCCGAGCGCCAGAGCCCGACGGACTGTCGTATCCACGCAGAAGTCGCTCTGCAAGCCACAGATAGCCAGGTTGGTGATTCCCCTCTCCTTCAGCAGCCCGTGCAACTCGGTCTGGTGGAACGAATCCGGTGTCTTCTTGCGAACCCGAAGGTCTCTAGGATGCGCCGCAAGTCCCGCTGCGAGTTGCCAGCCATCGCTGCCGAACTGAAGTGGCCCACGGTCTTCCTCATGCTGAATGAGAATCACCGGCGCGGCAACACTTCTCGCCTTAGTGCCAAGCGCATTGATTTTCCCGATGATCCGGTCGATGTCAAAGGCGGCTTCTGCGCCCGTACACAGGGCGTGCTGGACATCGATAATGAGGAGTGCGGTCGTCATGGAGTATGGTGCTTGAGGACTAACACCAAAGTGAGTGGCGGCCGTGGCTCAGCGATGCAAAATTTGAGATGCCTCAATGGGCTCTCTACTCCACTGTCACGTTAGAGCGGAATGTTATGGGGCCAGGACGTTGTTTGGCGATCATCGTTCTGGGTCGTGAAGATTCTCCACCAGATGATTCGCCCGCATTGTCACGTTTCTCCGACGCCGTGCAGCAAAGGCCAGTCCCAAGCCACAGATCACCTCCCATTCCACAGCCCCACCGCCACCGCCACCGCCACCGCCAGACGAGCTTGAAGCGGAGCCCGACGAACTCGACGCCGTGCCTGATGAACCGCCGGATGACGAGCTGCTGGATGATGAGCTGCTGGAAGATGAACTGCTCGACGTCGATGCGCCCGAGGAACTGGAGCTTGAACTGGAGGAGCCAAGCAGAGTGTCCGTGTAGGTCGCGGCCGCCACGCTGCTCGTCGATAACCCGGGCGCCGTCGCGATGGCCTTGATCGTCGTCGTCGTGATGAGCAGGAGGATCGGCTGGGTGTACCGCGTCGAGGCCGTAGTCGGCGTGCTGCCATCGGTGGTGTAGTAGATCGTTGCCCCGGACGTGGAATCGCTGAGCGTGACCCCTTGCAGGGCCGTGTAGCTGCCGGCAGGGGGGCTAAAACTCGGCGTCGCCGTCACGGGCGCGACCGGGGTAGCGCTGACTTCGACCGACCTGGCGCTTTCTTCGCCGGAAGCATTGACGGCGATAACGGTGAAGTAATAGCTCGTGCCGTTGCTCAAGCCGGCGACGGTAGCGCTGGTGCCGGTGATCCCGGTCTGCACCGGAGTCGCGCCTTCGCCGCCGGCCGAGGTGCCCTGGTAGACCTTGTAGCTCGCCGCACCACTGACCACCATCCAACTCAAGCCAACCTGTGCATTGCCGGCGGTCGCGGTAAGCCCGGTAGGAGCCGCCGGCGCCGTGCCTTGAATTTTGCTGACGAAGGCGTCTTCGCCGCCGGCATTGGCGCTTTGCAGTGGGCTGGCGGTGGGGAAGTTGGTCGAATTTGTGCTGCCTGCAACGTAGGTGTTGCCCGCACTGTCCACGGCGATGGCACGGGCGGCGTCGCCTTGGCTGGCTTGGAGGTTGCCGCTACCGCTCCCTCCCAGGTAGGTGGAATACACCAGCGCACTACCGGTGGCATTGAGCTTGCTGACGAACCCGTTTTGGCTTCCGGCATTCGCGCTTTGCAGCGGATTGGCGGTGGGAAAGTTGTTCGAAGTCGTGAACCCCGCGACGTAGGCGTCGCCGGCGCTGTCCACGGCGATGGCACTGGCGGTATCCAGTTGGCTCCCGCCCAAGTAGGTGGAATACACCAGGGCGCTGCCCGCTGTGTTGAGTTTGCTGACGAAGGCGTTGGCGAACCCCGCGTTCGCGCTCTGCAGCGGACTGGCAGTGGGGAAGCTGTTCGAAGTTGTTACCCCCGCCACGTAGGCGTTGCCGGCGCTGTCCACGGCGATGGCGTTCGCCTGGTCGCCTATACCGATGCTGTTGGAGACGGAGCCGGCGCTGCCGCCCAGATAAGTCGAGTACACCAGTGCACTGCCGGCACTGTTGAGCTTGGCCACAAAAGCATTGCCGTTTGCGCTGTCCGCGTTGGCGCTCTGTAGCGGGTTGGAGGTGGGGAAGTCGGTCGAGGTCGTACTGCCGGCGACATAGGCATTGTCGGCGCTGTCCAAAGCGATGCCATATGCGACGTCGACACCGCTGCCGCCCAGATACGTCGAATATAGCAGCGCGTTGCCGGCACCGTTGAGTTTGCTGACGAAGGCGTCTTGGCTACCCGCATTCGCGCTCCGAAGCGGATTGGCGGTGGGGAAGTTGGTTGAAGATGTGACCCCCGCCACGTAGACGTTGCCGGCGTTGTCCAAGGCGATACCGGTGGCGGAATCCGTGCCGCTGCCGCCCAGATAGGTGGAATACAGCAGCGCGTTGCCGCTGGCGTTGAGCTTGCTGATAAAAGTGTTTTGATTGCCGACCATCGCGCCTTGTAGCGGATTGACGGTCGGAAAGTTGCTCGAAGTCGTTTGCCCCGCGAGGTAGGCGTTGCCGCCGCTGTCCACCGCGATGGCATTGGCCTGGTCGCCACCACCCAGTCCCAAGCCGGAGAGGCCGCCTCCGCCGCTGCCGCCCAGGTAAGTGGAATACAGCAGTGCGTTGCCGGCGGCGTTGAGCTTGCTGACGAAGGCGTTCTGGGTGCCCGCATTCGCGGCTTGCAACGGGCCGGCGGTGGGGAAGTTGGTCGAGCTTGTCGCTCCCGCGACATAAGCGTTCCCGCCGCTGTCCACGGCAATAGCCATGGCGTAATCGGTGCCGCTGCCGCCCAGATAGGTTGAATACGCAAAGGCTGGATCGATGACCAGGCGGCGCCCGTGGTCGTACTCGCCGACTTCGAACGCGACTTGCCGACGCTGCCGATCAAGGAGGTAACGGCCCTTGATATTCCGCTTTCCGCCGTCGCTGGCGGTCTGGTAGATCACCGGCTTGAGCTGGCGCAGGGTCTGACTGCGCACCTTGACCAAAAGGTCGCCATTGTCGTCCAGCGCAAGGCTGTCCGCCCCTTCGATCCTGAGCTTGATCCGGCGTGGATCGGCTTGCGGATCGACGACCAGGTCATACTCCAGCTGTTGCGGATTGCCGTAGACCACCCAGTCGATGCCGGGGTAGACCTGTTGGTAACGCACGGCGCCGTAGTTGGCGACGTCCTTGTGCCAATTCGAGGGGTCGTTGCCGATGAAGTAGTTGCTGACGCTGCCTTGCAGCTGCTCGGCGCGCAATACCGGCTGCGGCTTGGCGTGGACGAGGCTCAGTCGAAGCACGGCCTGTTCACCGGGTGCGGGTCGATTCTTGACCCTTACCGCGGGCTTGGCCCGCTTCTCCCCGCCGCCCTTGCGCAGGCTCAGGATCACCCCTTGCTCCGCGACGCCAACTCCGTAACCGTCCCCTCGCGCCAGATACTTCACCGACGACGTGGCCTGGCCGACGTTGGGCTCGAAGCTGAGCGGCAGTTTGCCGTAGCCGGAGACCACACGGCTGCGCACGGAGGGATCGACTGCCGGTCTGGCGGATGGATCTAAGGCGCTCGTCCCCGAACTGCTCTGCAGCTGGGCTTCCATTGAGCAAACGATGGCCATTGCTACCAGCGACGCACCCAGTAGTTGCACGAGTATTCGTTGCATACGCTTCCCCACTCCGTTCGAAATTGCACCGTTTTCTCGGCTGCGGCCACCGCAAGCGCCGAACATGGCCTGCAACACCCGGGCGCTTGCGACTATCACCCGAATCGAATGCGCCCGATCAGCTGTTTCTGAACTTCAAGAATCGACGCAACGCTGTGCTGCAATGCGTCGTTGACGTGAAATGCTAACAGCCGCTTGCATTCGGCAAGAATGACACCAACGGGGAATTTATTGTCATCTCAAGATGGCCCAATCGCGATGCTCCACGATGACAATGCAGCGACAATCAGGAACTGCATCACAGTTCGGGAACTGGCGCACCGGTTTAGTGCGAAGTTTGGGTTCCCTGCTGCTCGCCCTGTCGGCTGCCATCGACGCATCTCGAGTGTGCGGTTCGACCTCAAAGCTAGATCTACCTGCAGTTACTAGCCCGGAGCCGCCGTTGTATGGACTCAGTTGGTGACGCGGTTTCGGTTCGAATTTGATTTTGGTATAGTATTTACCAGTTATGTTTTTGCCGGTCATTGCAGACCGGCGCTGGACACAGACGTCCACGCTGCGGCTTACAAGCTGTAGCGTGGATTTTTTTTGCCTGCTGAACTGCGCTGATGTTTGTGCGGGACCGGCACACCCCGCTATTCAGACGCTACGTGAGCTTCAGGAAGCTGAGTCTGGCTGGAGGCGCTTTGAATCGGATTCATCCGTGGGCACCTCCCTTCCACGGAACCCGCCGTTTATGGGAACGATCTTGTTCGTGTAACAGTGCCCCCTGGTACCGGACTTGCCTAGAACGGCACTCCCGGCTCGTGCTGCCCTGCACGAGCCGGGTCTTTTATTATGTGTGAAGTGTGTGCGTCCATACACCGTCAAGACCTGAGGCGCCCTGCCTTGGCTTGTCGTTGCGGAAAGGTGTGGGACACAGTGCTCTACGTTTTAGCATCGACACCAAGGCTTGGATTTATTCGCCCAGCGCCTCGTGATCAGTGCGCCTGGGAGCGTCAATTTCATTGCAATCGAGGGAGTCAGCACCGTGAAACTCGTTACCGCCATCTTTAAACCATTCAAGGTTGACGAGGTGCGTGAAGCGCTCTCTGGAATCGGAATTGCCGGCATGACGATTACGGAAGTCAAGGGCTTCGGTCGGCAGAAAGGCCACACCGAGTTGTATCGGGGTGCGGAATACGTCATGGACTTCCTGCCGAAGGTAAAGATGGATCTTGCGGTAGACGACCAGAAGGTAGACGAGGTAGTCGAAACGATCACCAGGGCAGCATATACAGGAAGAATTGGCGACGGCAAGATATTCGTCAGCACGATCGATCACGCCATTCGCATTAGAACGGACGAGACCGGTAAAGAGGCTTTATAAGCATGCTGACGCCGGGCATGTATCCGTCCGAGCCATCGTCATGAAGCAGAAGACCCAGCAGCCGGTGAAGTTTGAGCTGCCCACGGCGACACGCAAGGCCGTCGGTAACTGGGTGCACGACGCCGGCCTCACGTTGGGCGACTGCTTGTTTTCCAGCCGCCTGGGCAGCTCCGAGCATTTGTCCGTGCACAGGATCGTCAATAGGTGGTGCCGCGACATCGACCTGGACGCCTCGGCCTACAGGACGCACTCGATGCTGCGCACCAAGGCTACGCTGATCTACCGGAGGGCCAAAAACCTGCGTGCGGTGCAGTTGCTGCTTGGCCATTCCAAGCTTGAAAACACAATCCGCTACCTGGGCGTGAAGGTCCAGGACGCACTGGAGATTTACGAGCAGACGGAGATCTGACGGTCTGACCCGGGCGGCGGCACCACTCCCGCCGCCCGTGTTCATGCGTGAATGGCTGCAATGCAGATTCTCCGCAATCGGTCGCAGCGGGCCATCTGCGGTCGTTGAACCTTCGAATCTCGCATCACGAAAGCGGCCACTCAGGGCCTCCGTCGCGTTCGCCTTCGGCAACTCCGGACATGAGAGGCAGGAAGGCACATTTCGGACATCATCGGCGGGAGGCGGGCATTGTCGCGTAGGATATGAGTAAAGAGAATATGGGCGCTCCTGCCGTCCAATGCCTGCCAGGGATCACCATGCAGCCGCTCGGAACTCCGCCCAACCCGTGGTCGCGCAGATCCGCGAGCGCTTACGTTCCGCGCCTGCGGCGTCGGCGCCGACGGTGGACAATGGTTAGCGTTTTTGAGTGACCGAGATTGGTGCTCGTTGTTCGCACTTTCAAGAAGGGGATATTCTATGCATTTGTTCCGCCATGCTCTCGCTGCCATCAGCCTGGGTTTGCTGGCTGTTTCTGCCGGCGCATCACCTGCCAATCCACAAAACGGCACCGATTATCGTACGCTGGAGCAAGCCCAGCCGACCGATTCCGGAAAGAAAATCGAAGTCACCGAATTTTTCTGGTACAACAGCTCGCATTGCGCGGCGTTCGAGCCACAATTGTCTGCCTGGGCCAAGAAACAGGGCGACAAGATTGTCTTCAACAAAGTGCCGATCGCATTCCGCGATTCGTTCATCCCGCAGCAAAAGCTCTACTACACGCTGGAACCCATGGGCAAGCTCGACGAGCTGACGCCGAAGATCTTTCAGGCCATTCACGTTGACGGTCAACGCATCGACACCAACGACACCATTCTGGCCTACATTGAAAAGAACGGCATCGACAAGCGGAAATTCCTCGATCTGTACTACTCCTTTGGCATGCAGACCAAGTTGCGTCGCGCCGCCCAACTGCAAGATGCATATAAGATCGACGGCGTGCCGATGATCGCCGTTGACGGCCGTTACCTGACCTCGCCGTCGATTGCCGGTAGTTCCATGGCTGGCCAGCCTGAGTCGATGTACCAAGCTGCCGCGCTTCAGGTCATGGATTACCTAGTCGCCAAATCGATTGCCAAAAAGGGCGCAGGCATCGACAAGGCGGCTGACGCTGCCAAGGGCGCCAAATAGAAATAAGTCATTAGTTTGGTCTGATAACGGTCCGTCGCTCGTGAGAGGACGAGCCGTTTTCATTGGCGACGCGGCGGCCGCCTGGGAGCGCGAGAAGCCGGTGGAGTCCAATGGCGCCCGGGCCGGCGGCGCCGCCGCCCCGCCTATGTCACGAGGCCCGGAGCCGGTGCGCAGCCCCTAGCTGCCGCAAACGGGCGTCTGCTTTGGCGCAACGAAATCGCAAGCATTCGGCAATCGTCGCGACCGCCCGGATCGAGTTAGGCTATGCCGGTAAAGACATCAACGCAGTCTGCGATGGCAGTTCAGCGAATCGGCCACCGGTATTGCGATGCAGAAACCGGCAAGATCCTCGATGCATGGTTTCCTTTGACAAACAGGTCCACGAAGAGGAGCTGCCTGGCTGAGAAGGTGGCCGCTCTTGCGAAAGTCGCTCCGTGGTCGCTGGGGGCCAGATACGGCCATTCGATTCTTGAATTTCGAGGGAACAAAGCAGCCGTTCGTTTCGACAGTTCTTCTACAATCAACACTGCAGCTCAACGGCGCCCGGAACTGCGGACGGAAGGGCGTCCGGTGGAGCGATCGGTTGAACTGCATTTTGGACTCCAAATGCCCGTGAGAGCGGGCCGTCCAGCGACCTATTGTGATTACCGGGGAGAGATGGGAAACCGCATAGTTCGAGGGATGTCCCTGGTGTGAGTCCTAAGGCGCGTTTATCAGCTCGCCGGAGAAGTTGAACACGGAGGCGGCGACGGCTTCGAAACTGGTGTCTATGCCGGCATTGACGACCACCTGGTTGCCGCCATCCGCCACGAAATACACAGGCTGCGACACGGTACGATGGTCGGGCAGGGTGGGAACGCCGAAGGTCACCGTCTGCCCATTGGCCGTGGTCTGCACCTCAAACGTCGACTGGCCGATTTGCGGCCCGTAGGCCGAGACATAGTGAATCACCAGCTGCTTACCTGCAGGCACGGTGTAAAGATGTAGAGGACCAACCAGTGTTGTTGGGTGGAAAAGTCAGCGTTACGCTGCCCTGCACGGGTGTGAACTGAGGCACGACCGGAATCGGATTTGAGGAGGTGTTGGTCACCGTGACGGGTATTCCCGACGACGCCCTGCTCACCGTGGGTGCTCCCAACAACTGCGCTGACGCCTGAGCCGCGATGCCGAGCATCAGCGTTGCGGACGCGACGAACGACAGGACGGTAAATCGCGTGTTCTGATTCATATTGCTTCTCCCCTTCATCGTGGGCATGGCTTGGTCTGCCGAGCATCGCAATTCGAAGCTCTTCACTAGACAAGTCGGAAAAACGGAACGAAACTCGCCAATGGAACGCTGACCGCAACGTAGCCTGCCGTAGCATGATTTCCCCCTGAACACGCATCGACCGCCCCGCGATCTGCCAGGGAATTCTGCTGGGCCTATCTATTAGTCGAAATCCAGAATTGAATCTCGCCAACCGCTGTGCGCCCGCGCCGCATTTATTTCAAGTTATGCTCCCGGAGCTTCCGGTGACTGGTTGATCAAGAGTTGCACCGGGCCTATGGGGAGAGGACATGGCGCTGACCGAAGAAGAGTGGGAGCAGATCGAAGCCTTGCTGCCCGAGGCGTTGGAGCTTGCGCCGGCCGCGCGGCCGCGCTTTCTCGACCGCCATTGCCCGCAGACGCTGCGCGCCGAGATTGAAGCCCTGATCACGGCGGGTGGGACCGGGAACGGTGTGCTCGACCGGCCCGTGACCGTCACCGCGCCGGAAGCGCCCGGGCCATCGCTCGCCCCTGGCGAGCCGCTCGGCGCCTGGCGGATCGGTGCCCTGCTCGGCTCGGGTGGCATGGGCGAGGTCTATGCGGCCGAGCGGGCGGACGGCAGCTATGAGCAGCGCGTGGCGATCAAGCTGTTGAAACGCGGCATCGACACCCAGGCGGTGCTCAGCCGCTTCCTGCGCGAGCGCCGCATCCTGGCCCGGCTGGCGCATCCCAACATCGCGCGCCTGCTCGACGCCGGCGCCGCGCCCGATGGCCGTCCCTACCTGGTGATGGAACGGGTGGACGGCCTGCCCATCGACCAGTGGTGCGAGCGGCAGGCACCGCCGCTGCGGCGCAGGCTGGAACTGATGTGCACGGTCTGCGAAGCGGTCTACGCCGCCCACCGCGAGCAGATCGTGCACCGCGACCTCAAGCCCTCCAACGTGATGGTGAGCGAAGCGGGTGAGGTCAAGCTGCTCGACTTCGGTGTCTCCAAGCTGGCTGGCGAGGACGGCGACAAGACCCAGACCGTGCTGGGAAGCGCCCCGCTGACCCCGGACTATGCCGCCCCGGAACAACTGCTGGGGCAGCCGGTGACCGCCGCCACCGACGTCTACGCCCTGGGCCTGCTGCTGTACCGGCTGCTCACCGGCGAGCTGCCGCACTCGCGGCCCAGCCTTGCCGCGGCGCTGGCCACTGCCGGCAAGGACGATCGCATCACCCGCCCCAGCCTGATGCTGCGGCAAAAGCGGCCGGCCTCCGATTCCGACGACCGTCGGGCGCAGGCGCGCAAGCTGGACGGCGACCTCGACCAGATCGTGCTCAAGGCCCTGCAGCGCAACCCGGCGCGCCGCTACGCCAGCGCCGCGGAACTGGCCGACGACCTGCGCCGCCATCTCGACGGCCGGCCGGTGCTCGCCCAGCCGGACTCGCGCTGGTACGTGGCACGCAAATTCATCGTCCGCAACTGGGTGCCGGTGTCGGCGGCGACGGCGGTGACTCTGGCGCTCGTCACTGGACTGACAATTGCCTTGTGGCAGGCACGTATCGCCAGGGCACAAGCCCAGCGGGCCGAAGCACAGGCGCAGCGGGCCGAACGGGTCAAGGATTTCGTGGAATCCGTGTTTGCCGAGCAGGACCCGTTCGTCCGCAGCAGCGCGCAGGCGCGCACTCCGCAACAGATGCTGAGCGAGGCCGCCGCGCGGCTGGACCAAGAGTTGGCCGGGGAGCCGGATCTGCACGCCGAGCTGCTGGATGATCTCGGCGGCATCCAGCTCGACATCGGCGACCTCAAGAGCAGCGAGGCGTTGCTCAACCGTGCCGTCAACGAACGCAGCGCCCGCTTTGGGCCACGCAGCCTCGAGGTCGCCGAATCGCTCGACAAGCTGGCACGCGTGTTCGATAGCGAGCGGCGCTGGCACGACGAGGAGCAGGCGGCAAGCAGCGCGCTGGCGATCCTGCGCGAGCACCGTGACGCAGACCCGGTCGCGCTCGCGCACGTGGAGACCGAGCTCGCCAATGCGATCAGTACCGGCAACGGTTCGCCGCCGGAAGCGGAATCGTTGTTCCGCGATGCCCTGCACATCCTGGAGCAGCGCCTGGGACCGGACGATCCGGAAACGCTGCGGACGCTGTATTACCTCGCCGAGATGCACGAGCAGGCGCGGCAGCAGGATTTGGCTGAAGCCGAGGCCAAGGAGTTGATTCAGCGCAGCGGGCGCCGCTATGGTCCTCAGTCCGCCGAAATGGGGCGTGCCATCGCTCTACAGGCAGACGTGCTGGCGGACGCCGACAAGCCGGCCGCGGCGGTCGAATCCTACCGGCAGGCGCTGGCGCTGCTGCGCCCGCAGCTCGGCGAACGCGACGGGCTTATCTTCGGGTGTCTCGAGAAAATGGGCAACAGCTTGCGCGTCCTGCGCCGACTGGAAGAGGCCATCAGCACGTTCGATGAAGCCGAGCACGCGATCCCGGACGGCAATGTATCGGGTCGCAGTTCGGTCCTGCGCGCGCGCGCCCTGGCCGAGTTGTGGCTGAGCCGCGCCGACCCCGCCGAACGCGATTTCCGCGAAGCTTACGAGATCCGGCGCAAGGCCGACGGGGACAACAGCGGCTACGTCGTCTACCTGGAGAGCGAATGGGGCCGCGGGCTCGCGGCGCAGGGCAAGCTGGCGCAAGCCGAGTCCGTGCAGCGCGAGGCCCTCACGCGGTTGACGACACTTATGGGGCCCAAGGTCTACCAGCTCGCGATCGTGATGCACGTGCTGGCCGATACGCTTGAAATGGAGGACGGCCGGCGGACGGAGGCGGAAAGCTTGCGGCGGCAGGCCATGGCGATCGCCGAAACGTACTACCCCAAGACCGGCGCACGCTGGGCGACCTATGCCGGGGCTCTGAGCCACAATCTCGCCGGCGCGCACACGGCGGCGGCCGACGCCGAGGGTCTGAACCTGAGCGCGCAGGTCGTCTCCATCTTCACCGGCAGTCCGCCGGACAGCGAGAGCTTCGCCGAGGGCCGGCTCGACTACGCCGACTTCCTGGACCGCGCCGGCCGCCGCGACGAGGCGCGTCAGCAGCTCGCCGCCGCGCTGCAGCTGTTCGCGCAGACGCTCAACCCGGACGCGAAGATGCTCAAGCTGGCGCATGCCTTGCAGCACCGGTTCGAGCCCGCGTAATCGCGCCATGGGCGGAATCCCATGCTTTCATGCGTTGCAGCTCCTCGCGGTGTATTCCGAAGATGAGGGAGGGCCCGGCGGCGGGTACCCAGTCGCATCGGAGCGTGCGGGATTGCGGTCAGCGTTCCCTGCGCGCCGCAGAAGCGGATACCTAGCTCTGCAGTTCTCTTTCCAGCCAAGCGCGTGCCGTCGCCCAGTGGCGCTGCACCGTTCGTTCGGAAATGCCCAGCGCCTCGGCCGTCTCGCAGTCGTTGTAGCCTGCAAAGTAGCGGCATTCCACCACTCTCGCCAGCATGGGGCGGACCGCGGCAAGCTGTTCCAGCGCCCCGTCCACCCGGAGTACGGTCTCCTCGTCTTCCACGGTGAAATCGGCGATCTCGTCAAGATCCAGTCGTTCCCCGCCGTCGCGCTTGGCAGCGAGCTGGGCGCGAACGCGATCGATCAGGATGCGCCGCATCGCCACTGCGGAAATGCATAGAAATTGACTGCGCGAGGCAAAGGCCGGATTGTCGGCCAGCCGAAGATAGAGCTCGTGGACCAGTGCGGTGGTCGGCAGGGTGTCGCCTCCACCCAGGCGACGACGCTCGCGGCGGCCAATGCTGCGCAGTTCCTGGTAAACCAGGGGAAATAGCTGCTCGATCGTGCCCTTCGGCAGATCGCTGCTCGCAAGCTCGACTTCCTCCCCCATCCTTCGGCCCTCCCCGAGACATGAGTATGTCAGGGATGTCCGGGAATTTGTGTGACCTGGCGCGCTTCCGGGTAGACGCCCCCTATTTGGGGGATGGTGCTCAGGCCTCTTCCACGGGAAGCCGGCGGATTCCGTGGCTGACGCCCCCGGCAAAGGGGAATTTCCACGCTCGACCGCGCGCATCGCGCGGTCGAGCGGCGAGGCGGGCTTTATTGGCTGGACACGGTGTAGCCGGAGATACCGAAGTTGTTGATGCACACGCTCGGGGTTCCGCTGTAACCAGCGCCTTTGACGGCTTCGATCGAAACGGTTACCGCCGTGCCGACGCTGTAGGCCTTCATCGCCTGGCTGGCGACGTAGTAGTTGTTGACGCCATCGGAACCCTGCAGCGTTGCCGGAATCGCCACGGCATAGGGACCCGTGCCTGACTGGGCTCCGATCACGACCCCACGGGGAAAGGTACCCGCCGGCAGGGCAAATTGCACGCTGACCATCTCCAGCACAAACACCTGGCCATTTCCGGCTCCCGGTGTCCCCAGATTGTACGACGCGCTTGCCGCCGCGCAGATAGGCATGGAGTTCTCGGCGAACGAGGTGAGCGTGGGATTATCCACGCTGTGCACGTTCAAGGTGCCGTTGGTAATGCGGACGGGGAGCGACGGATTGGTCACCGTCACGTTGGTAGTGATCGGCAAGCCCAACGAGCCGGCGCTGGCCGGTGGCGCGACAACAGCCGGAACGGCGGCCAGCATCGCGGCGGCCAGGTGGATACGGATGTCAGTGATGATGCGCATCTGGAAATCTCCCCAAGTGGGCCGGGCACCTTGTGCGCCCGGCGGATTCGACACCGGCCCGGCCTTGCGCTCAAGCGCCGCCGTGCCGAAGCCTCCTGCTGGATTAGTCGGAATTTCGGGATGGATCTCGCCAATCGAGGGGGCCAAAACACACGGAGAGGTTCGATGTCTGTACGAGCCCGTAGCCCTCATGGCATCTGCGAAGGGGTGCTTTCAAACCAGGTCTTCCCGGTTTCTGCTTGGTGACTTCGGGTTAAGTGGCGCTTTTCTTGAAGTCCATTGGCGAGTTTCGTTCCGCTTTTCCGATTTAACTGATAGGAGCCCCCGAATTGCGATTCACCGAGCTTCAGGGGCGGCAAGCAGGGGAACGCCGTGATGTCGCCGAATCAGGATTTGTTAACGAGGGAGACTACCCATGAACCCGGTATACATCAGCAGCAAAACTCGTCTCCGACGCCATCCTGTTTGTCAGCGCGTCCTGCGCGTATGCACAACTCGCCTTGGGCTTGGCTAGACCGGCGCCAGTCACCGTCACCGATACTCCCGCCGTTAACGTCAACACGCCGAAACCACTTAGCGAAATGACGCTGACTCCAATATGTCAATCGCCAAAGTTCGACGCCCCATGATGTCTCACGATGTTGCAATCAAGTCCGTTTCTTGCCTGATCCCCGGATTCGGTGAGGACGGAGCCGAATTCGGCGAACTCATCCCAACCCGTGAGCTGCTCGACAACATCACGAGCCTGTCATCCCACGGTTCCAGGGCGGACAACAGCTTCATCGCGGCCAAGGTCGGCATCGAGACCGTTGCTGCAACCCGGACCAGCGCTGGGATCATGCGGCAGATGTGGGCGAACCGGGAGCGGCCGGCCCACGCCGCGCGGTTCGCCGGTTACACGAACACCTGCCTGTACCGGATGCTGGCGGCGTCCATCGGCCGGGCTCTTTACCCGCTTGCTCTAGCCGGCCGGCCGCCCCACGTGCGCGCACATATCCATATCGTCAGCTTTCCGCAGCCGATGCTGGAGTACGAGTTATTCCGGGTCCGCCGGGAAGTGGGGATCGACGACGTCGATCTGCATACGCTCATCATCCAGCAGGGCTGCGCCGGGCTGTTCTCAGCGCTGAAGACCGCGAAACTCCTGCTCGCTTCGTCCGACTTTGCCGCGGACGACGTGGTGCTGGTGACGGCTGAGAACAACATGATGCCGTACCTGCACCAGCGGGCGGCCGGGTACGCCGACTTCGGCGATATCAATTCCTGGCTGTTCCCGGGCATATTCGGCGAGGGCGTCGGCGCCCTCGTCCTCGGGCGGGCGGGCGAGAGATCAGGCGCGGAGTGGCGGCTCGGAGTCATCGAGGACGAGATGGTCCAGCGCGAATGGCGGATCGCCCCGCGGTGGAACGAGTCCGCCGGTTGTTCCGAAGTCGTCACCCGGTCGCGGGCAGTCAAGCAGACCTACCTGGCAAACGTAACCAATCATGCCACCCGTGCGATCGCTGCCTGCGGTGGCCCGGACGCGGTGTTCAGGCTTTGTCTGCATGAGTCCAACCCCTTGTTGGTGCGGACCGTCGCGGGCAGAGTCGGCTTCCCGCTTGATCGCGTGCCGTCGATCAGTGCCAGTGTGGGAACGCTCGCGATCGCGTCGTCGTTCTCCTTGCTGGAAAGAGCGACCGCCGACCTTCATCGTGCCACCCCCGAGCAGAAGCAGTTGGTCATGGTCTTGATCGGCGAGTCCAACGGCATCAGGGCGGGACACTTGATCTTGTCACTGTGAGCATCGCCGACAGATCTATGACCCCATCCAGCAGCCCCAACCACGTGCCATTCACCCTCAACGCCATCGCCGGCACCGACTACAGCGCAAGCATCGGCAGCCTGCTGATCCCCGCTTGGTCCACCTCGGGCATTATCAACGTGCCGATACTCGGCCAGTCCACCGCCAAGCCCACGGGCGTTTTTTGACGCTGATCAAGTCGAAACAGGTCGCCCACTGGCATCATCGCCAGCGGTGGGAGCTGCTCAATCACGTCGAAGTGCACCCACAATCCGAATGACCCGGCCGGTCAGGACTGCCTCGCCACCCTGGATCTGACCAGCGATACCGCGCTGGCCACTCCGCTGACCGGCAGGTAGGCCGTCTCGCTGCCGCCAATTCCGATACTCGGATTCTGACGGTCGCTGCCCGGTCTGCAGCACACCGCCGCGGATAGTCGCGGCTTCGCGTGGAATTGATTCCTGAGCAGCATCCGCGCCCGCCGGCGTTCCTCGCGCCGGCGGGCGAATCAATGCGCGGACGCCGGCTTCGGCCCGAATCCCGTCTCACCTGCCGACGTCAATGTGAGTCTGTTCACATTGGCTCCGAATTTCGATCAATGGTGTGGCGAGTCGAAAGGGGATTTTCCGATTACTAGTATGGAGACCCTGACTTCCGGCTCCGGCTCGTCCTGCTTACCAACCCATCGAGGTGTCGCCATGTCATACGTAACAACGCTGTTGAAGCTCTCGGCCGTCTCTGCGGTCCTCCTGTCCGGGCACGCCGCCTGGGCGCAGACCGCCTGTAATGGCGGCATCTTTCCGCCCTGCCTGAATCCGGTCGCCACCGATGGCAACGAGAATACGGCCGGTGGTAGCGGCGCGCTCAACTCCAACACGGGCGTGTTCAACACCGCCTTCGGCAACCGGGCGCTCCAATTGAACACCACCGGCATGGCCAACACCGCCATCGGCGACGCCACGCTGATCTCCAACACCACCGGCTACAACAACACCGCCATCGCCGACAGCGCGCTCGGATCGAACATCTCCGGTTTCCAGAACACCGCCATAGGCCAAGTCGCGATGGGCAGCAACACCACCGGCAACAACAACACCGGCAGCGGCTGGGGTGCGCTGTTCTCCAACACCACCGGCAGCAACAACACCGCCAGTGGCTATGAAGCGCTGTACTGTGCCTTCATCGGCGCCAGCAATACCGCCAACGGCGCCGGCGCGCTCGGTAGCAACGTCGACGCCGATGGCATTTGCCTGTCGCAGTTCACCGGGAGCTACAACGCCATGCTGGGCGCGGGCACTGGCAGCGAATTGACTTCAGGCAGCAATGACAGCGGCGTGGGCTATTTTGCCCTGAACGGTCTGACCACCGGCTCGAACGACATCGCCGTCGGCTACAAGGCCGGTGACACGCTGACGACGGAGTCCAATAACATCGACATCGCGAATGCCGGCGTGCGGGGAGACTCGGGCGTGGTACGCATCGGCACGCCGGGCGTTCAGACCGCGACTTACGTTGCCGGCATTTCCGGGAGAACGGTGGGAGGCGGCTCGCTGGTGGTGGTCAACAACAAAGGCCAGCTCGGCGTGGTGTTGTCCTCGGCCCGCTACAAGGACGATATCCAAGACATGGGCGAGCGGAGCGCCAAGCTTGCCCAGTTGCGCCCGGTCACTTTTAAGTACAAGACCGATCCGGATGGCGAGCGCCAGTATGGCCTGATTGCCGAGGAAGTCGCCAGGGTCTACCCGGACCTGGTGGTGCACGGCGAGCACGGCGAGGTGGAGTCGGTGCAATACCATCAGCTCATCCCCATGCTGCTCAACGAGGTACAGAAAGAACAGAAGCAGATCAAGGAGCAATCGGCGAAGCTCGACGCCGAAGCCGCCGAACTTGCCGACCTTCGCGCCAAGTCCGGGGAGCTCGACGCGCTCAAGGTGGCGGTGCAGAAACTGCAAAAAGCGCAGTCCACCCTGCAAGCGGCGAACTTCAGCACGGCTGCGACCATGGCCAGCCGCTGAGAGTCTGGGCAGGTACGCAAGTGCAGGCTCGACTTGCGGAAGCCCAAAACAGCTTGATTGGCCGGCGCGCGAAGCTGGCGCCGGCCTTTCCTTGATCGACAAAAGCCCCTCCTCTCTCTGAAAAGCCAGAGAGAATTCAGGAAGCGGATATTGCGTCGATCCCAAGGCGACAGCAGAAAGTAGTCGCGACGCCAAGTTGCCGGCAGGTTTGTATGGCCGCGCGAATTGGCCAAGACCTCCTGGCCATCCAATGGCCTGACACAGCGTCGTTGCTACAAACTCTGCTACAAAAATAAAAAGACAACGTAAGATTTTTAAGATAAAGGGTTAAACGATAAAACTGTCCAATCCATAATCGGCGCGACGGAGAGGCGGCGGCGAATGGTCGCTTGTATGCCCCGAGATTCGCGTATTGAGCGTCCGCAGCTGGCCCACTGCGACTGAATGAGGACAGTCTGCAGACCGGACACTCCCGCCGATCAATCATGGGGCGCAGGGTGCCATGAAGAGTCATTCGGCGCCTTGACGTCGCCGCCGAACAGCTGTCGGAGAAGCGGCGCACTGAGAATCGAATCGGCAACGGACGACCCCCTAAGCAGATTCATCGAGCGCAACTAGGCGTTCGCCCTCGACGAAAATGCGCATCATTTCTGTCCAATACGGACTATTCCCGCGGTCCAGCCCGCCAGCACGTGCTGTGTGCTATCGACCGTGAATGTGACGGAACTGGATCTGCTGCTCGCCGTAGTTGCACGCGGTTGCGCCGCTTGATCCAGATCAATGCCGGGTTGTCGCAAAGACCAGACACTGGGCCTGTAGTTCTTGAGGCAGCTTGAGTGGACGTTTCGTGATTGCTATGCGTGATCCCGCACAGACCGCATCGAGCATGCTCAAGCAACGTCGGCAGGGCTGAACTTCAAGAATTTGGGAGAAGCGATCATGAAACGCGCATCGGCGATGTATCGGGGGCTTCTGATCGTCCTTGGCTTGCTGGCCATATTCGCTACTGGCACCGCCGGCGCGGTTCCGGTATTCGCCCGGCAGACCGGCGAAGCCTGCGAATCCTGCCATGTCAGCTTCCCCGAGCTCACGCCGTTCGGGCGCATGTTCAAGCTCAACGGCTTCACGCTGGGCAAGCGCCAAGCCATTCCCTTTGCGGCGATGGCGCAGGATGGGTTCACCTGGGTCAACAAGAACCATGACGATCAGGGCAATCTGATCACACCCAATACCGGCAGGCCGGCGTTCTCCGCCGCTAGTATTTTCCTGGGCGGAAAGGTGACTGACAACATCGGCGGCCTCGCCCAGTGGAGCTACGACAACCAGTCGGTCAATCCGGACGGTGTCAGCACCACTGGACACGGCTCAATCGACAACACCGACTTGCGCGTGGTCGGCCGATACGTCGGCACGGATTCCAAGCAGACCGACTGGATTTACGGCTTGACGCTGCACAATAACCCCACTGTGCAGGATGTGTGGAACACCACGCCGGCCTGGGGCTTCCCGTTCACCGCGCCGCCCAACGCGCCGACTCCGGCAGCGAGCAGCCTGATCGACGGCGGCCTGGCGCAGCAGGCGGTGGGCTTGGGCGGGTACGCCTTCTGGCACAAGATGATTTATTCGGAACTGACCTTCTACCGCAGAGGCGATGGCATCTTCAGCTTCTTGCGCGCGGGCCAGGATCCGGCCGGGCTCGACGGCTACAACCCTTACTGGCGACTGGCCTTCAACCATGAATGGGGGGCGAGTTCGCTGATGATCGGCACCTTCGGCACTATCGTGAAGCTGTTCCCGGACAGCAGCATGCGCAATACGCCGACCGACAAGTACACCGACCTTGCGCTCGATTCCCAGTATCAGTACATCACCAATCCGCACACCTTCACCGCACAGGCGACCCTGATCCGGGAGAGGCAGGACTATCGCGCGAGCTTCCCCGCCACGCAGGGCGGCAATCCTATCGGCGCCGGGCCGACGCCGCTCAATGCCGTGGATCACTTGCTGACCCTGAAGCTCAAGGGCACGTACTACTACCAGCGGAAGTATGGCGGGACGCTCGCCTACTTCTCCACTACCGGCGATGCCGATGCCGGACTGTATGGGCCAGGGTCGGTAGGTGGCAGCAACAACAGCAGTCCCAACAGCCGCGGCTATATCGTCGAATTGAACTATGTGCCGATCCAGTACGTGCGGCTGATGCTGCAGTACACCGGCTACAGCAAGTTCAACGGTGCCAGCAGCAACTATGACGGCGCCGGGCGCAATGCCAGCGACAACAACACGCTGTTCCTGAATGTCTGGGCTGCCTACTGAGGCTCACCATGCAAACCAATCCGTATCAATTTGCACCGCACATGAGTCAACGACTGGTCACCGGCGGACTCCATCAGAGTCTGCGCCCGATGCTGGTGATGGCCATATTTTTGCTGCTGGCTACCCTGGCGCTACTTCCGCACGCGGCGCGTGCCTCGGAACCGGCGAACGGCGACGATGCGGCGGCGGCGCAGATTGCCGGGCAGGTCTGCTCCAACTGCCACGGCCCCGCGGGGGTGAGCGTTTCTCCACTGTTTCCCCGCCTGGCAGGGCAGCAGGAACAGTATCTTGCCGCGCAGATTCGCGCCTTCAAGGCCAAAACCCGCTCCGATCCGGAGGCGCATAACTACATGTGGGGCATGGCAACCCTGGTCAGCGAGCCGATGATTGATGCTTTGGCTCACTACTACGCGAGCCAGGCACCAGCCCCCGGGATCAGCGGGAACGCGGCAAGGATCGAGATCGGCAAGCACCTCTTCGAACAGGGCATCCCGGAGCGCGGCGTCGTTGCCTGCGCCAATTGCCATGGTGCCGGCGCGGAGGGCAGGGCGATCTTCCCAAGGCTGGCGGGGCAGCATGCGGCCTATTTGGTGAGGCAGTTGGAGGTTATCCAGAGGCAGCTGCGAAGCTCCCCCATCATGCACGGCATCATCAAGGATCTGAAACCCGACGAGATGAAGGCCGTGGCTGAATACTTACAGGCTCAGTAGCGACGCAATTGGCGGAGACAGCCTGACGAAGTTAAGGGGGGCTGGTTTTAATCGAATGTCCAGAAGTCCTTCTATGGTCTGATTGACTTCATCAAAGCAGCCACTTGCAAGGGGCTGCTCGGGCCGCCGGGCGTCTGTCGGAAGACGGTGGTCAATGACCGCTTTTTTGCCTTGAGATTCGCATATTGAGTGTCCGCAGCTGGCCCGC
>FTIF01000925.1_pt2 | contig 25978 bp, 23 predicted proteins | sample 1658001 | NCBI WGS metagenome assembly FTIF01 (sample SAMEA3914789, study PRJEB12502) | metagenome | biome: forest; material: soil | place: Canada | collected 2011-07-03 | depth 0.3 m | reverse complement strand
GTATTCCGACCTGCCGAGTAACGGGTCATGAGTTCAATCTGGGTGGGAAGCTTGTCGCCCTGTTCGAACACACCCGAGTTCAGGTCGTGCATCAGCCGCCGGGCGACCTCCTGTCCGAGCGTCTGCGTCGACATCGAGACCGCCTATCGCACTCTCTTGATGGGGATGATCAGCGCGGTCGCGACGAGGACCATCAGGCACGCGACCAGCCAGATGGGTCCGTACGCACCGGCGAAAACCGTCACGATGACACCGGCGAAAGCGGGCCCCAGGGCCTGACCCAAGTTGAGTCCGAGACCTGCAAGGCCGAGATCGCGACCCGCCGACTCCGGATTCGGGAGCACTTCGATGAACAGCGCCTGATCCACAACGATGAATGCGCCAAACCCGATGCTCATCACGCCCGACTGGATGAACATGGCCGGGAGGGTGGCCCATACGAACGGGATCAGGAAGGAAACGGCCATGATTGCCGATGCAGCAATGACGAACGGCTTGCGACGACGGATCTTGTCGGACCACCTCCCCACAATGATGATTCCGATCAGGGCGAAGGGGAACCCGACAAAGGTGATCAGCGGCGCCGTGACGGCCGCCTGCGACGTGTTCATGAACGGCCGGATGTAGCTCTCGAGCATGTAGACCGCGTATCCGGTGGACATTGCGTATCCGGTGTACAGGAGCACTTTCGCGATCCAGGCGAACCGGAAATCGCTGTCGCGCAGAGCCGACACGAATGCAAGGAAGAACGACTTCAGGTGAAGTCGAGTCGCGATCATGTCTCGCGTGGACTTGTCGCGAGCAACAAGGGAAAAGATGAGCGCAACGACCACGACGATGATCGCGTACGGGAAGTATGCGGCGAGTCCGATGATCGTGAAGAGAGTCCCCGCAACGAGCGCGCCAACGACGGCTCCCAGGTAGGCGAGACCACCGGTCAGCGCAGAAGCGAGTCCGATTCGGTCCTGTGGAACGCGGTCAGCAACGGTCGCGCCAGCCACCGCCTGCGCGGAATTGATCGTCAGCGTGACGAGGGAGTACAGGACAACAAGGACCGCAATGTTGGGGGAAAGCGGCAGGAGGAACAGGATCGCGGCGCCCGCGAGCGTGCCGCCGAGCATCCATGGAACGCGGCGACCCCACCGCGAGCGGGTGTTGTCGGAAAGCAGACCGACGATGGGCAGGAAGATCATGGTGACGAAGACGGCAATCGAGAAGACGACAGACAAGCCGCTTGCCTTGGACGTATTGAATTCGGTGAGCAGGTTGAGCAGGTGCTGCTGACTCGCGGTCGCGGTGGCTGTGTGGGCGTTCACGCCGGCCTGGAGTTCGGTCAGTTTTTGGATGTCGGCTGTGGCATTTGGGCCAGTGAAGATTCGTGCGAACTCGAGGCTTTGGACGTGGAGCGACAACAGCAGGTTCGTCGCACCACCGAATAGCCCGAATCCCAGCGCGAACAAAGCGTACGTAGTGAGGTACCGCCGCACCTGCGGTGTTCGCGATTCATATCGTGAAGAGAGGGATGACTCGGTTGTTCCGGTGGATTGTTCGGACATTTCACACTCCTATGTGCGGTTCTGTAGGCCTGCGGACTGCGGGGCCGGGTTGACGTGGATAAATCGGGGGGGTTGCTACTCGCGGCTACCAGTCATGAACTGTGCCGTCCAGTAGTCGGTTCACGGGAAGGTAGGCCCGTTCGTACGGGTGCCCTGCCGCAGCCTCGTCGTCGTATTCGATGCCGAGCCCGGGTGCGTCGGATGGTGCGAGCATGCCGCCCTCGAACTTGTAGGTCGTGCGGAACACTTCATGCGTCGCCGGCGAGTGCTGCATGTATTCCTGAATGCCGAAGTTCGGGATCGCGATTCCCAGATGGATCGCGGCCGAGAGGCCGACCGGCGACACGTCGGTCGGCCCGTGGGCGCCGGACTTGATCTGGTAGATGGAGGCGAAGTCGAAGATCCGCCGCAAACCTGTGATTCCCCCCGCGTGCGTCACAGGGCTGCGAACGTAGTCGATGAGTTGCTCCTCGAACAGCTCCCGATAGTCCCAGATCGTGTTGAACACCTCCCCGATCGCCAAGGGCGTCGTTGTGTGCTCTCGCACCCGTCGAAGGGCAGACTGATTCTCGGCGGGAGTGACATCCTCGAGCCAGAACAGGTCGTATGGTTCGAGGGACTTGCCCAGTTTGGCAGCCTGAATGGGCGTGAGCCGGTGGTGGGCGTCGTGCAGCAGGGTCAGCTCGGGGCCGAACTCGCTGCGAACCGCCTCGAACACGCCGGGGATGTGCCGCAGGTAGGCGCGGGTGTCCCAGGTTTCCTCCACCGGAAGCGCACCACGCCTGGCCGGCTCGTAGTCATAGCGAGAGTCGGTGCCGCTGCCAGTACCGGTTGCCGCATTGCTGCTGTGCGCGACGCCGTACACGGACGGCAGTCCGGGGATTCCGGTCTGCACCCGGATGGCCCGGTATCCCTCGTCCAGATGTTCGCGGATGGAGTCGAACAGTTCTGGCAGGTCGACACCGGAGGCGTGCCCATAGGTGAGAAGGCCGGTGCGTGAGCGGCCGCCCAAGAGCTGATAGAGCGGCATCTTCGCGGCTTTGGCCGTAATGTCCCAGAGCGCGGTATCAACTGCGGCGATCGCCGCCATAGTCACTGGCCCTCGGCGCCAGTATGCGCCGCGATAGAGGTACTGCCAGGTGTCTTCGATGTTGGCCGCGTCACGACCGACGAGTAGGGGGACGACGTGCTCGGAGAGATATACGGCGACCGCGAGTTCCCGGCCGTTGAGTGTCGCATCCCCCAAACCGGTCAGACCGTCGTCGGTCGTGATCCGCAGGGTGACGAAGTTGCGACCTGGACTCGAGACGAGCACGTCGACGGACTCGATCAACATTGATGAGCTGCTTTCCTCAAGATTGAGGTCCCATCACGAAAGATAGGACATTTGACTCGTATATTGCATATGGTGGGATGGTATTTGTCAAGTCCCACGTCAGAAATTCGGGTCGACGGGTACGGTATGGCGCGAAAACGACCGTAGATTCGGCAACTTGACATTTCTCGTCGGAGAAACTTATGATCCCATGAATAGGCCGGTTGGTCTGAATCATCCCATCTACCCCCAAGGAGGCGGGTTGTGGAACTCGAAGTCCCAGTACTCGAACTGCTCGACGGCTACAAAGCGATGGGCGGGGCCAGCCTCGATCTGAACGACCCGACGGTTCTCGCGACTATCCGGGCGATGGCAATAGATACCGACCAAGATCTGTCGGATGGTCCGGTGGACGGCGTCGAGATCAGCGATGTCGTCATCGGAGACGTGCCCGTGCGTCTCTATCGGCCGTCGGCGGAGGGGAAGCTGCCGTTGCACGTGTACTACCACGGCGGCGGCTTCATTCTCGGCTCGGCACTCTCGGGCGAGCTGGACGGCCTCCTGTCCCGACGCGCGTTCGATGCCCACTGCGTGGTCGCGTCTGTCGAGTACCGACTGGCTCCCGAGCACAAGTTTCCGGCCGGGGTGAACGACTGCTACACAGCTTTGAGCGGTCTCGTCGCCGACGCCGAGCGCTATGGCCTCAACAGCGATGTTGTGACGGTGGGTGGCGGCTCGGCAGGCGGCAATCTCGCCGCTGTGGTGGCCCTGATGTCCCGTGACAAGAACGGCCCACGGATCGTCCTGCAGTTGCTGGAAATCGCTGGTCTCGACCTCACGAGCTCGTCTCACGCCTGGCGCAATCCGACCGCGGCAAACGATTCGACTCGCGAGGCGGACGTGGCGTGGAACGATCGGCACCTCTCCTCGCCGGCAGAGCGCGTCCACCCATACGCATCGCCGTTCTTCGCCGCGGACTTGAGCGGGGTCGCACCCGCATACGTCGTCAACGCGGAGTTCGATCCTCGCCGGGACGAGTGCGAGGCGTACGTCGCACGACTGCAGGACGCGGGTGTGCACGCGGTCGGCCGCACGATGAAGGGTCATGTTCACGGGTCGGTGACGATACGGGACTGGCAGCCGGCTCGGGACTGGCGAGCCGAGGTCAACGCTGTGCTCGCTTCGGCCAACCAGACCGCACTCGCCGGGCTCCCCCTCGACCTTCGCGAGTAGGTCAGCGTCGTGAGGCAGAGCTCCCAACCTGGCAGCCCAGCCTATTTAAGGGTCGAAGGCGATCGTCTCCTGGCGTTCGCACGCAAGGCCCGCCTGCCCGACTGGGGATTCGGCTGGCTGGACTCGGACGGCTCAGTCCTGGCTGACAACACCGTCCATACCTACATCACCGCGCGGATGACGCACGTGTTCTCGCTCGCGGCACTCATCGGTCACGACTGGGCCGTGGAGTACGTCGACCATGGCATCGCGGCACTCACCGGTCCCCTGCATGACGACCAATACGATGGCTGGCACACCGCGACGGACCGTGCGGGCCGCCCCCTCGCGAACGAGAAGGTGGCCTACCCCCATGTGTTCGTCGTCCTGGCCGCGGCCAGTGCGACCATCGCGGGACGCCCCGGTGCTGCGGAGCTGCTCACCCGCGCGCTGCGAGTCATCGAGCAGCGGTTCCGAGAACCCGACTCCGGGTTGCTTCGCGAGAAATGGGACCGCAGGTGGCGTTCGCTGGACACCTACCGCGGGGGGAACAGCAACATGCACGCCATCGAAGCGCTCCTGGCGGCCAGCGACGCAACAGGCGACGCGGCGCTGGCCGACCAAGCTCTCGAAATCGCCGACTTTCTCGCGAATACCGTCGCGCGGCGGGCGCAGTGGCGCGTCGTCGAGCACTTCGACGAGAACTGGGTGCCCCTGTGGGGCTACAACCAGGAGCACCCAGCCGACCCGTTTCGACCGTTCGGGGCCACGGTCGGCCACGGCATTGAGTGGTCCCGCCTCTTGCTCCACCTGCGCACCGCCCGACCTGACTCAGACTGGCTACTGCCAGCCGCCCGCCACCTGTTTTCGAGCGCACAAAATGACGGCTGGAATGCCGACGCGCACGAAGGATTCCTCTACACCGTGGACTGGGACGGCAAGCCAGTCGTTAGCGAGCGCCTCCACTGGGTTATCGCCGAGGCAGCCGGCGCGGCGGCCGTGATGCACCACGTCACCGGTGACCCCGCGTACCAACTCCGCTACGACGAATGGTGGCAATGGGCCGAGGATCACTTCATCGACCGTCACGCAGGCAGCTGGCATCACGAGCTGGATGTATCGGGCACACCATCGTCGACCATCAAGAGGGGAAAGGCCGACATCTATCATGCCTTCCAGGCGACTCTGCTGCCGGTATCGCCTCTCACCGCGTCCCTGGCCTCCGCACTCCGCGCGGCGCGAACCAGAGTGTGAATGTTCGCATGCCTGACAAATCAGCTCAACCGCTCAAACCGCTCCGTCGACTCGAACTGGAGCGTGCGGATCGTCGATACCGAACAAGACCGATTCGAATCGTGCACATGGGAATCGGCAATTTCCACCGCGCCCACCAGGCCTGGTACACGGAAGTCGCAGACACGGACCGGGAATGGGGAATCGCCGCGTTCACCGGGCGGCAACCGGACATCGCCGTCGAACTCGGTCCGCAAGGCGGTCTCTACACCCTGATCGAACGCGGCCCTCAATCGGATCAAGCCTCGATCGTCAGCTCGATCGTCGACGTCCAGGACGGAGCGAACATCGGACGACTCGTCGAGGTCATGTCGCGAACGGAGACCGCCCTTGTGACGCTGACGGTCACCGAAGCGGGTTACCGACTCGACGCTGACGGCGGACTCAATCGCGACGACGTCGAACTCACCTCAGACATCGATCGGATCGCCACGAACCTGGCGGCCGACGAACCAGGCCCTGCGAGCCAGCCAACCACCGTCCTTGGTCGTCTCGTCCTGGGTCTGGCCGCTCGTCAGCGTCGCGGATCGGGTCCGGTCTCGATCGTATGCTGCGACAACATCCCCTCCAACGGCGAGGTCCTGCGCCGCGCTGTCTCCACCCTCGCGGGCTGGGTCGAGGAAGACCTCGCGCGTTGGATCGAGTCCGAGGTTGACTTCGTGAGCACTGTGGTCGACAGGATCACGCCGGCCGCCACTGTCGCCGACCGCGAGATCGCAAGCGAACTCATCGGCGCCCGTGACGTTTCGCCTGTCGTGACAGAACCATTTTCGGAGTGGATCCTGAGCGGAGAGTTCCGAGCGGGACGCCCACAATGGGAAGCGGCCGGCGCCCGCTTCGTCACCGACATCGAGCCGTACGAACGAAGAAAGCTCTGGCTCCTCAACGGTGCGCATACGATCCTGGCTCACTTTGGGCTGCAGCGCGGGCTCACCACTGTGGCTGAGGCGATCGGCGACCAGGAAGGATTCCGCCGGGTCGACGAGTTCTGGAATGCCGCCTGTCGCCACCTCCCCGAGGATCTCGACCTTGGGCAATACCGTGCCGACATTCTCGAACGCTTCAGGAACCCGAGAATCGAGCATCTCTTGTCGCAGATCGCACGCGACTCAGCGACGAAGTTGCGTTACCGCGTTGCACCAGTTGCCCGAGCGGAACTTCGGGACGGTCGAGCCGACCGATCGTGCGCCCTCGCCTTTGCAACCTGGATGCGGCTTGTCCTTGACGGCTATAGGGCACCTGGTCCAGTCGATCCAGATCTCGAAATCGCGGTCGAGTCGGCAGACCCATCCGAGGCCTTGCTCCGCTTGGTCGATGGTGAGCTAGCAGATAGCCAGGAGTTCGACGACGCCGTTCGCAGGGCAAGGCAGGCATGACACGCCGGGAACCCAGCATCCGTCCTGCGAGCATACCCACCTGCGTTACTGCCGTCGGCGGGCGTTACCTGCGGCGGAGATCCGCCATCGGCTCGAGCACCCAGCCACTTCACGAGAGCCGTCCGAACTGTTATCCCTGATCAGCAGGCTAATTGCCCAGGATCTTCGCGGCGCTTTCCTCCGCCGACGTTCGCTGTGCGCTCATCGACAGCAAGATTTTTGTAGCCAAACTGTAGCCACGAGGCGTTTGAAGGGGCCAGCCAAGGGATACACAAACCCCTAGCTGACCAGCACTTTTAGTTACAGTGACCCCAACCGGATTCGAACCGGTGTTACCGCCGTGAGAGGGCAGCGTACTAGGCCGCTATACGATGGGGCCGTATGGACAACTCATCGAGTATGCCACACTGCGGGAGGTGTCGCCACACGGGGGCCGCGTCTCCTCACGAGACAGGCGCGAGCACGCGCAGCGCACCCGGAACGACCTCGATGTCGATAGGCAGAGGACCGACTCGTTCGCCGTCCGCATAGGCGACCACGTCATCCGCATCGATAGTGATGCTCCGAACACGATGCACAGTGACGCGTGGATCGCTCAGGTGCGTGCCCTTGAACACTCGCGGAAAGATGCGCAGGAACTGCACGCGAGTGAGGCGCTGCACGACCAGCACGTCCAGCATCCCATCGTCGAGAAGGGCGTCTGGGGTGACCTTCATTCCGCCGCCGAGTGAGACGCCGTTGCCGACGGAGACCAGCACACCGGTCGCCATCGACTCGACGCCATCCAGCACGAGGCGGTACGTGATCGGCCTCAGTACTGCGAGCTCGATCAGCATCGCAAGGTTGTAGCGGCTCGGGCCCTTCGGCCACCTCATGCGGTTCGCCCGCTCGTTGACGACGGCGTCGAACCCGGCGGAAACCATGCAAGCGAACCAGGTGGTGGTGCCGTCCGAGCGACGGATCCTGCCCGCGTCGATCACCCGGGGCGGGCGTTGGAGCGCATCCAGCAGCAGGCGTATCGCTGCCTCGGCGTTGTCGTGCGGGATGCCGAGTGCACGCGCCGTGTCGTTTCCCGTGCCTGACGGCACGACGCCAAGTGGCACCCCGGTGCCCGCGACCAGATTCGCGCCGAGGTTGACCATGCCGTCCCCGCCGACCACGACCAGGGCGTCGGGTCTCGTCGCCAGCGCGCGCTCGGCCGCATCGACGAGATCGTCGTAGGTCGGCTCGGTGAGAGCCGTGACGTCGTGCCCGACTCCGCGCAGGGTCTGGACCACGGCCGGCCCGACGGTGCTCCCCCGGCCGAACGATGCCGAGGGATTGATCGCGACGATTATCCGCAGCGGCTTCGTCGTCATTCGCCCATTATGTCCCGCGGCGGCGGCATTCGAGAGCACCGTGGGCGACCCGAACGACCGTCTCCCCAAAACGCAGGAGAAACGACGCATCCGGGCCCAGATCGCACGGTTTTCGCGCGATTGGACAGTTCATCCTGCGTTTTGGGGAAGGGATAAGGGAGGGAGGGCGCTCAGGACGCGGCGCGCTCGGCGGACGGCATGGTGGGCCGCGTGGTGGGCGGAGTGCCCTCGGAACGCGTTCCGACCTGGCCCAACCTGAGGAAGCGAAGCAGCTGCGCGTTGAGCGCGACCACGACGGTCGAGACCGACATGAACACGGCGGCCAGCGCGGGAGGCATCAGGATGCCCGCGCCGAACAGCGCTCCCGCCGCGAGCGGGATGCCGACGACGTTGTACCCCGCGGCCCAGAACAGGTTCTGCAGTTCCTTGCGGTAGGTCGCGTGACTCAGAGTCAGGATGTCGGCTACCGCACGCGGGTCGCTCGAGGCCAGCACGATGCCAGCCGATTCGATCGCGACATCCGTTCCCGCGCCGATCGCGATACCGACGTCCGCCTGGGTAAGCGCGGGGGCGTCGTTGACGCCGTCGCCCACCATCGCGACGCGGCTTCCATCCTTCTGCAGGCCGCGCACGACCTCGGACTTCTGGCCGGGCAGGACCTCGGCGAACACCGTCTCGATGCCGAGCTGTGCGGCGACCCAATCGCCGACCTCGCGGGAGTCCCCGGTGAGCATCGCTACGCGAACGCCGCGTTTGTTCAGTGTTGCGACCGCTTCGCGCGACTCGGCGCGGATCACGTCCGCCAGTGCGATCAGGCCGAGCGCCTGTCCGTCGGCGAGAAGGAACACGACGGTCTTGCCCTCGGCGCTCTGGTCACGATTCGCGTGGACCAGTTCGACCGGCAAGCTGATTCCGCGCTCGGTGACCACGCGTTGACTCGCCACGGTGATGATCCGCCCGTCCACCGTCGCTTCCGCACCACGACCGGCGAGCGACTGGAACCCACTCGCCCGCGGCACTTTCACCGCCGCGGCACGGTCCACGATGGCCCTGGCGATCGGATGCTCCGACCGTGCCTCGACGGATGCCGCGAGTGCGAGCACCTCATCCGCAGTCCGGTCGTCGACGGGAACGACCCCGACGACTCCCTGCCTGCCCTCGGTGAGCGTTCCGGTCTTATCGAAGAGCACGACATCGATGCGGCGCGCATCCTCGAGGGCGAGCTTGTTCTTGACGAGGATCCCGGCCCGGGCACCCTTGGTGGTCGCGATGAGCGAGACGAGCGGGATGGCGAGTCCAAGCGCGTGCGGGCAGGCGATCACGAGCACGCTCACGACACGTTCGAGCACGAAGCCTGGATCACCCGGCCTCACGAGGAACCAGACCACCAGCGTGATCACGGCTGCGCCCACCGCCACATAGAAGAGCAGTGCGGCAGCGCGGTCCGCGAGCACTTGCGCGCCGGACTTGCTGGCCTGCGCGTCCGCGACGAGTTTCATGATGCCGGCGATAGCCGTGTCGCCGCCAACCTTAGTGACGCGCACGGTCAGCGCGCCTGCCCCGTTGATGCTGCCGGCGATCACCTGGCCCCCGATCCCCTTGCCGATGGCTCGCGACTCCCCCGTGAGCAATGACTCGTTCAGCTCTGATTCGCCGTCGATGATCTCACCGTCCGCAGGGACGGCTGCACCCGGACGCACCAGCACGAGATCGCCGACCGAGAGATCGGAAACCGGGACGCTCATCGTGTGGTCCCCGTGAAGAACGTCCGCCTCATCCGGGAGCAGCTTCGCCAGTTCGCCGAGCGCGTTCTGCGCGCCCATGACGGCGGACATCTCGATCCAGTGGCCGAGCAGCATGATCGTGATGAGGGTGGAGAGCTCCCACCAGAAATCCATCCCGCTGAGCCCGAGGGTCACGGCGACGCTGTAGCCGAGCGCGACGACGATCGCGAGCGAGATCAGCGTCATCATGCCGGGCTGGCGAGATCGCAACTCCGTCACGGCGCCCCTGAGGAAGACGAGCCCGCCATAGATGAAGAGCACGACGCCGAAGACCGCCGGAATGTACTGGCTTCCGGAGAAGCGGGGGCCACCGAGGCCGAGGATGTGCTGTAGCCCGGTCGAGAAGACGAGGGTCGGGATGGTGAGCGCAAGGCTCAGCCAGAACTTGCGCCGGAAGATGGCCGGGTCGTGACCCTCGTGGCCACCGTGGTCATGCGCCGAATGGTCGTGCGCCGAGTGGTCATGGCTCGAGTGGTCGTGCTCATGCGTCCCTTGCTGCTCGGTCATCACTTGCCTCCACGATTGTCCCTGAGTTCGAATACGTTGAGCGGCTCGGTGACCGCCGTCATGCGGCAACCATACCCCCTAGGGGTATTTGACACCAGCCCCCTAATGGAATCGCGGAGTAAGCTCGCGCCATGCGAGTAACCAAACAAGAGCATGCGTGCCTCATCATCGACGACTCCGGCAAGACCCTGGTGATCGATCCGGGATCGTTCACGACCGCGCTCGTCGGGCTCAACAACGTCGTCGCGATCGTCATTACCCATGAGCACGCCGACCACTGGACGGACGACCAGTTGAATCGCATCCTGGAGCGCAATCCGGATGCCCGAATCTTCGGACCGGCGGGTGTCGCAGCTGCGGCGACCGGCTTCGACGTCACCGTGGTGAACGGCGGCGACAGCCAGGAGGTCGAGCCGTTCAGCCTCCGATTCTTCGGCGAGAAGCACGCCGTCATCCACAGCTCCCTGCCCGTCGTCGACAATGTGGGTGTGCTCGTGAACGACACCCTCTACTACCCGGGCGACTCGTTCACGGTGCCAGACGGCGTGGATGTCAACACCCTCGCCGTGCCGGTCGGCGCACCATGGCTCAAGATCGGCGAGGTGATCGACTACGTGCTCGAAGTCAAGCCGCGCCGCAGCTTCTCGACCCACGAGATGGTGCTCTCGGTCGCCGGCAAGACGATGGGCAACGCACGCATCCAGTCGGCCACCGAGCAGAATGGCGGAGAGTTCTTCGCCCTCGAGCCCGGCGACGCTCTCGACCTCTGATCGCTGATCGACCTCGGATCGCGACTCGACCTGAGGTCGCAGCTTGACCTCAGGTCGCGGGTCTAGCGCCTAGGAGAGCACGTCCTTCGTGCTGAAGCGACCGTAGGCCATGGCGCCGAAGATCACGATGTAGCCGACCTGAAGCACGGCGTTGCTACCGAAGGAGTCCCAGGCGATCGGCTGCCGGAGCAGGTCGCCGACGCCTAGCCAGTAGTGCGTGAACAGCCACGGATGCAACCAGTCCAGTTGGGGAAGCGAGTCGAGCACCTGCGACACGACCGAAAGCACGATCGTCGCGGCCATCGCGCCGACCGGCACGTCGGTCAGGGTCGAGATGAAGAGCCCGATCGCCGAAAGGCCGAGCAGCGAAATCGTGACATAGACCGCGACCAGGAGCGATCGGAGGAGGGTCTCCGGTACTCCGATGACGTCGCCAGAGATGAGAGTGGCGGGGCCTACCGGGAACAGTGCGATCCCGATGAGGGTGCCGGCCACGACGACCGCAAGCGTCGCCGCCAGGCAGAACACGGCCGCGGCGAGATACTTGACGACGAGCAGCCGAACCCGCCCGGCCGGCGCGATCAGCAGGTAGCGCAGCGTGCCCGCGCTCGCCTCACCGGCGATCGAGTCGCCGGCAACGACACCGACTGTGAGCGGCAGGAAAAGGGGAATGGAGATGACGACGCCGACGACACCGACGAAGAGCCCGTTCTGGGTGACCTGATCGAGAAAGGCCGGGCCGCGGCCGCTCGGAGCCGATCGGGTCAGGCGCACGGCGACCGCGATGAGGATCGGCACCAGGGCGAGCACGGCGAGCATCGCCCAGGTGCGTCGGCGACGGAAGAGCACCGAAATCTCGGAACCGAGCAGCGCCAGCCCGACGGACGGACGGCTGCGCGAGACGCTCTCCCCCGTCAGCGCATCACTGGACGACATCGAACCCATCCCCGGTCAGGGCCACGAAGCGATCTTCGAGGCTCGGCTGATCCACCGAGAACCCGAGCACACGCACCCCACCGCCAACGAGGGCCGCGACGAGTGCGTCTGGCGCTTCCGTCTCTTCGTTGAGGGTTGCGGTCACGAGCGCACTGGCATCCGCGGCATCCGTTGTCTCGACTGACAGGCCGAGGCCGCCGAGCACACGGATGGCAAGGCCCGGGTCGCGAGTGAGAAGTCTCAGTTGCGGCCGACCGACCCGACGCAGCTCGTCGAGGGTCCCCTGGGCCACGAGCGCGCCCGCGCTCATGATGGCGGCGTGCGTGCAGACCTGCTCGACCTCGGCGAGCAGGTGGCTCGAGACGAAGACAGTCGTGCCCTCAGCCGCGAGCGAGCGGATGAGGCTTCGCACCTCACGCGTGCCCTGCGGATCGAGACCGTTCGTCGGTTCGTCGAGTACGAGCAGCTCCCTCGGCGTCAGAAGCGCATTGGCGATGCCGAGGCGCTGTTTCATGCCGAGCGAATACGCGTGCACCCTCTTACGAGCCGCGTGCGTGAGACCGACCCGCTCCAGAGCGCGCTCGACGCGAGCGCGCCGAGTCTCGGACGGGGCGAATCGATCGGCTGTGTCGAGCCTGTGCAGATTGGCGGCGCCGGAGAGGTATGGATAGAACCCCGGGCCTTCGACGAGTGCTCCGACACGCGGCAGCACGGAGTGCAGCTCGGCGGGCATGTCGTGGCCGAGCACTGTGATGGTGCCGCTCGTCGCAGCCGCGAGCCCGAGCATCATCCTGATCGTCGTCGTCTTGCCGGACCCATTGGGGCCGAGAAACCCGAACACCGCGCCACGTGGCACCGTGACGTCGATGCTGCTCACGGCCTCTTGGTTGCCGAATCGCTTGGTCAGCCCGCGCGTTTCGATTGCCGGCGAGGCATCGTCGGTCACAGAAGAGCGCCGCTCACTGAGAGGCGGCGACGGCTTCGAGACGCGCTGGCGACACCGATCCGGCGAGCACCCGCCCGTCGCTCGCGAAGAACACGTTGACCAGGGCGGTGTGAAGCACACGCCCCCCTGCGACGGAACTCGTGAGTTGCGAGAACAGCGGAGAGCTTGTCAGCTTGGTGGTCTCGGTGGACGCCGGCAAGACGATCACTGCGTCCCACCCGGTCCCGACGACGCCGTGCTGCGACGGCGTACCGGACGGCTTTTTCACCCCGGGCTGGCCCTGCGGCACGGCCTGCTGCTTCACTGTTACACCGGCCGGAGGCGTGAAAGTGAAGAGGTCGGCCGCGGGAGTCTGGGGGCTGAATGAGGAGAACGCGATGCTGAAGGCGGCATCCTGCTGACCGCGTGCGAAGAGGTCGACGCTCAGGGGAAGTCCGGTCGCCGAGTCGACCGCAATAGCCACCGACGAGACGAGAGTGTCGGATGCGCGGGGAGAGAGCACGAGGTCATACGCGGTGCGACCAGCCACTCGGACGTCCGCGCCGACGGTCACGTTTGTCGTCGGACCGACAGCGGAGAGCAACCGCTGAGCCAGCTGAGCCGGGGTCTGCTCGGTGCCCGGCTGCGCAGTTTCGGGGGCGGTGGAACCCGAGTGCGTCGATGCAGGCAGAGACACGTGGGTCGCGGTCTTGGCACTCGAATCGTAGAGCCACACGTCGCTGCCGTTCTTCACGACGTCGCGTTCGGCGAGCTTGTCCATGATTTGGAAGCGCGTCTTGGTCGGGCCGTTGACATACACGCGCGCCGTGTAGGAGCCCGCGAGCACACTGAGGGCGGACGTTGCGGACGAACTGGATCCCGTACCCGTGGTCGGCAATGCCGGGAGGCCGAGGTTCGAGGTCTGCTGAAGCGTGCCAGAGAAGTTCTTCAAGGAACTCTGACTCACGAGTTCCAGCACCTGTTGCGGAGTCTTCGTCGGAAGGTTCACGGCGGCGTTCGCCGCGACGGGCACGACGATCGCGACAGAGGCGATCAGAGCGGCAGCCGCTGCGGCGGGCATCCAGCGGAGCACAACACGATTCATGACGACAAACCTCCGGCATCGCGAAGAGAATCGCAATGGGGCGAAGCTACGCCCCAATGCTCACAGTTTGCTGGGCTTATTGCCGCCGTCCTCGATGCTTGCGATGCTCCTCGGCCGGTCAAGGAATCTCAGCGTAGCCGCCTCGAAGTCCACACGCTCCGCGGCTTCCTCCTGGTAGGCGATGTGCCCCGCGGTGAGAGTGAACACTTCCCCGTATGCGCGCAGCGCGTCGTACACCGACCACTGGCCGGCCGGAGGGACGACGGGGTCGATAAGTGCCGCTGCGACCAGCACTGGCACGTCGACGAACCGCGCGCAGTTGGCGGAGTCGAAGTAGGCGAGCACGTCGAGCACTGAGGGGTCTACCAGCCATCTGCGCCGCACCGCCTCGCCGCTCCCCTCGCACGGGATCGTGACCCTCACGGGATGATTTCCGAAGCTCGGCACCTCGACGACAGCCGACGCTATCCGCGAATCCCACGCCGTCGCCATGATGCCGATCCCTCCGCCGAAGCTGCCACCGATGAGGTCTGTGCGGGCGGCCGCACCCGGGACGAGCTCGCCGAGTGCCGAGATCGCGCACCACACATCGTCCACGCAACCCCCGTGAATGTACTCGTCGCGCGACTCGATGCCCACGAGCACGTGTGCGTCGGCCGCGTCCGGGAATCTTGCCGAGCGACTCAGCTCGGCGAGCCCACGCAGGCACGGCCAGATCACGGCCGTTCTCGCGAGCGCGGGATGCACGACATCGGCCTGCGCAATGCCGCCGTAGCCGTGCAGACGCACCACGCCGCGGTCGACGACCCCGTCGGTCGGCAACGTGATCCAGGCCCCGATCCGTACGCCGTCGGTTGACGCGTACTCGACCCGGAGGCGACGAACACCATCGGGCGAATCATCCGACGAAAGAATTCTCGGTCTCGTGCCCACAGCGAGCGCGCGATCGAGCCGCCGGCCCCAGAACGGCTGAAGGTCGAGCGGCGGCAGCGGCAGCGGCGCAAACGGACGCTCATTCACCGATCAAGAATAGGCGTCGCGTCGCTACTGCGGGTGGACCACGCTCTGGAGGAACTTCGCCGTACGCGGGTCGGATGGCGCCGAGAAGATCTGCGCGGGCGGACCCGCCTCGACGATCCGTCCGCCCGCCATCATGACGACGCGGTCGGCTACCTGTCGGGCGAACTGCATCTCGTGAGTGACGACGATCATCGTCATGCCGTCCGAAGCCAGTTGTCGCATGGCCCGCAAGACCTCGCCCACCAACTCGGGATCCAACGCGGACGTGACCTCATCGAAGAGGATCGCCACGGGATCCATGGCCAGGGAGCGAGAGATCGCGACGCGCTGCTGCTGACCGCCGGAGAGCTCATGCGGATAGTGGTCGGCTCGATCGGCGAGACCCATGCGATCGAGCAACTCAAGCGCACGCTGGCGCGCCTCCTTGTGCGGGATCTTGCGCACCCACACCGGAGCCTCCATCACGTTCTCCGCCGCGGTCAGGTGCGGAAAGAGATTGAACTGCTGGAACACCATCCCGATATCTAGCCGGACCCGCTGAAGGCTGCGGTGATTCGGCTTGTGCGGCTTGGCTTTGCCCGTCGGATGCGCGTCGGCAAGCACATTTCCGTTGACCGTGATGCGCCCCGAGTCGATGGCCTCAAGACCATTGAGGGTGCGGATGAACGTGGTCTTGCCCGAGCCGCTGGGGCCGATCAGGACCACGACTTCCCCGCGGTCGACATCCAGGCTGAAGTCGTGGAGCACGGCCGTGTCCCCGAAACTCTTCGTGACGTTTTTCGCCTCGATCAGGGGCCTCTTGTCTGCCCCTGCCGCATCGAGCGTTGCATCATCCACAGTGGAAACCATCCCGTCCGGTGATTGTGCCCTGGTAATCCGATCGCATCATGTGGCGACCTTCTTTGGTCGTGCTCGTCGGCGGCTCAGTTCGAGGCGGCGCTCGAGTGCCCGGATGCCGAGGCTCGATGGATAGCTGACCACCAGATAGAAGAGGGCCACGATGGCATAGATGCCGAAGTAGTTGAACGTCTGCGCGGCCAGAATCTGACCGCTGAAGAGAAGCTCCGTGACGGAGATGGTCGACGCCAGCGCGCTGTCCTTGAAGAGGGCGATGAAGTAGTTGCCGGTCGACGGAAGTGCGATCCTGCCGGCCTGCGGGAGGATGATCCGCCACATGACAAGCACCCAGGGCATACCGAGACTCGAAGCGGCCTCCCACTGCCCCGGCGGCACAGCCTTGATGCTCGCTCGAAAGACCTCACTCAGGTACGCGCTGTAATTCATCCCGAGCGCGAGCACGCCCGCCAGGAACGGATCGAGTCGGATGCCGATGGCCGGGAGGGCGAAGTAGGCGAAGAACAGTTGCAGGATCAGCGGGGTTCCGCGAATCAGCTCTATATACACGGTGGCCGGGATGTAGAGCCACTTGATTCGCGGCTCGAGCCGGATCGTCGCGAGGACCAGCCCAACCACGAGTCCGAATGCCATCGATAGTACGGTCAGTGCGACCGTCACTTCGAGCCCGGTGAGGAGGCTCGGAAGCCAACCTGCGATGTCGCCCATTTCTGCCCTTCCAGACCGTGCGGATATCACGGCACTACCCCGTCCGTTTCGGCTCGCTTCGTAGGGAAGCGAGCCGAAGCGAACACCGCGTTAGTTGACGTTGAGGAAACTCGCCGTGGGAATGAGGCCGTTCTTGGTCAGAATCTTGGCCGCGGTACCGTCGGCCTTCATCTCGTCGTAGACCTTGTTGAATAGGGCCACGAACTGTGGATCGGTCTTGTTGACGGGAAGGCAGTCGCCCGTGGCGGCCTTGGGGTCGGCATCGGCCAGGTTTGTCAGCACGTCGTACTTGAGCGACGAGTCCTGCTTGAGGAAGTACGCGCCGGACACCTGGTCGATGTAGCCGGCGTCGATCTGTCCCTGAGACACCGCGAGCGCGAGCAGCGGTGCCGTTGCGAACGATTTGACCTGGATGGAGGAGTCCTTCGCGGCGATCGCCTGCAGCGATGTGAGCAGGGTCGTTCCCGCGTAGCTCCCGACGGTGAGGCCATGGAGGCTCGCCGCGTTGATACCCGTGATCTTCTTGGGATTGCCCTTGGCGGCGATGAGCGTGCCGGGGTTGTAGACGATCGGCTCGGTGAAGTTCACGACCTGGGAGCGTACGGGTGTGTTGTACATTCCCGCGGCAATCGTGTCGATCCGGTTGCTCTGGACTTCGGGGACCATGCTGCTGAACGGCGTCGCCACCGCATTGATCTTCACGGTCAGGCCGACGCGCTTCGCAAACTCTGCCAGCACGTCCGGGATCACTCCGGTCGCCTGGCCGCCGGCAATCGACGACAGCGGCGGCTCGGTGTCCACACCGATGTTGAAGACACCCGCGGCCTGGATCTTCACGAGTGCGGGAGAGCTCTTGTAGAGCGCGCCGGAGCTTGAACTACTGCTCGAGGCGGGTGCCGCCGCCGGGGTGGAAGCGCATCCCGCCAAGAGCACGGCGGTGAGCGCTCCCACGGATAGTGCCAGAATCTTGACGGTTTTGGTCGAACCCATCATTGCAATCCTTTTCTGTCGTTTCGGAACCTGGGTCCCACGCTGTGTGAGTCATTCGACTCAGTAGAGAAATTGCTGAACTCTCTTCAGGCATCAAGGCGAGGCGCCTGCAGATACGATATACCGTACGTTACATATGTTTCATGCGCGTTACGTCGCGGCCAACGTCGGCTACACGTGTCCGAACTCGGCGAGACACTCGGCTAGCGTGCGACCCTGGCGGAGAGCCTCCCGCACCTTCACCTCGGTGATCGTGAGCGCCTCTGCTTCGGCGAGGACCGTTTCGACATAGGAATCCGGGATGACAATGGCTCCGTCTTCGTCTGCGAGCACGAAATCTCCGGGCGCCACTGTGACCCACGTGGATGTCGCGCCAGGCAACGAGACCGGCTCCTGCCAGGACGTCACGCGCCAACGACCGATCGACTGTGTCGGCGTACGGTAGCGGGCGAATACGGGGAACTCGTGCTCACGGAGCCAGCGGACATCCCGGATGCCTCCGTCGACCAGGGCACCCACCGATCCGCGTTCCTTCATGCCGATGGCGATGAGCTCGCCAAAGTAGCAGACGCCCACGCCGTTGCCGCTCCACACCGAGATTTCGCCCTCGGAGATGCCCGCGCACGCTTCCATCTTCATGGCGTCGCCGGTACCCTCGTATGGCTGTGTCTGGCCGGCGATCGTGTAGGCCCAGCCGCCGAGCCGCTCGCCCGAATAGGGAAGGAAATCGGCGGCGAGGCCCTGGTCCGGAAGCCCGAGCTTGTCCAGGGTGTCGGCCACGTTCGCCGTGTCCACCGCGAGATAGCGGTCGCGAAGCTCGCTCTTTTGTTGTGCTGTACGCATAATTGATTCTCCTTTTTTCTACCTAGTCAAATGCTGGGGATCATGCCACCATCGACCCGGGTGACCGAGCCGTTGATATAGGAGGCCCGTTCGCTGGCCAGGAACGCGACGACGTCGCCGTACTCCGCAGGGGTTCCGTAGCGGCCGACGGGGATCGTGCCGAGGCTTTGGGCCACGATGTCGTCAACCGGGCGCCCTTCGCGCTCAGCCTTAGCCGTGTCGAGACTGACGATCCGTCCGGTCGCGACCCGGCCGGGCAGTACGACGTTGGCGGTGACCCCGTCGCGCCCGACCTCGGTGGCCAGAGTCTTGGACCAACCGACCAGAGCCGACCGGAGCGCGTTCGAGATTCCGAGATTGGGAATGGGAGCGATCACGCCGGACGACGCGCTCGTGATCACACGACCCCAGCGCTGTTCGCGCATGTCAGGCAGCACCAGGTCGGTGAGGTGAAAGACCGGCAGGACCATCGAGTCGAAGTACGTCTTCCATATGTCCGCTGGCACTCCGGCAGCCGCCGATGGCGGCGGGCCACCCGTCATGTTCACCAGGATCGAGATCGGGCCGACGCGCTCCTTGACGGAGGCCACCACGCGCGTCATGGCTTCACGGTCGACGAGGTCGGCGACCATCGGAGTGATCGTGACGCCAAGTGCTCGCGCGCGTTCCACCGTCTGCTCCAACCGCTGGGAACTCGAACCGCAACCGAATACGACCGCGCCTTCGCGCGCCAGCGAGAGGGCGATCGCACTCCCGAGTCCCCCGCCCGCGCCAAGAACCAGCGCAACCCGGCCGCTTATCCCCAAATCCATGTCTCTCCTTTGTTGCACGAACTCGGAATGCGTGAGAAGCGCGCGCTTCAGCCGCCCTGGGCGCAGGGCAAACAGGACTGGCTTGCGGCATCCTCGAGCGCTGACCAGCGTCGCGGTGATGTGAAATGCGTTGTGTGTTTAGTCGCCCGGGGGCATTGAGTATTGGAGTACGTCCCGAACGTGGCGTTCCGCCAGTTCCGCAGCCGCCGTCTCATCCCGTCCTTTGATGGCGGCGGCGATGGCGACATGCTGTTGGGCGCACTTGATCGAATCGTGGCTCGATAGGGCATGGATGGCGCGAAGGGCACTGCTGAGCAGGTACGCATTCTCGGCGATTCGCTCGAGCTCCGGGTTGCCTGCAGCTCCCCAGACGGTTGCGTGGAACTGCCGATCGGATTGTCGGAAGCTCTCGCCATCCAACTTTTCGGCGAAGTCGAGCGATCGCTGTGCCTTCGCCTCCAGGTCACGCACCTGATCGTCCGAGGCCTTGAGTGCGGCAAGCCTGGTCACGGCCGATTCCAATACCCCGCGCAACTCATAGGCCTGGATGAGGGCATCGCGGGACGATTCGATGATCGTCATGCCGCGGATGGGCATCGACCGTACCAGCCCCACCTCCCTCAGTCGAAGCAGAGCCTCGCGCACGGGGGTCTTGCTCACGCCGAGATCCTTGGCGAGCTGGGCTTCTGTCACAGCGCTTCCCGGCGCCAGAGTTCTCGAGATGATCGCCTCGCGGATGGTTCCGAAAACCTGGTCGGAAAGGCTCTCTGGCCGCTGCTGAATAGTCAGATGCTCGCTCACACTTCGCCCCTCAATCGTCTCAAGCACGCTGTGGATGTCATCGATGCCCGCCCCGTGAACGAACCACGTGGCCTGCACTCATCACGAAATCGATGCTCTGGAGCCGACCGAGGTCGCCCAGAGGATCACCCTTGACTGCGATGATATCGGCGGAAGCGCCCGGCTGAAGCGTGCCGACCTCACCCGCGAGTCCGAGCAGTTCTGCCGCTACCGTCGTCGCGCTTCGAATGATGTCGGCGGGCGACATGCCCAGCCGTTCGAGGTACGGCATCTCTTCGGCCTGGTTGAATTCGGTCCACGGGAACCCGCCGACGTCTGTGCCGAACGCGATCTTCACCCCGGCGTCGAGGCAGTTGCGGAAGGTGCGGGCCTGGACCTCGAGGATGGAACCCCAGATCGGCCCCCGCTCACGCGCGCGGTGCTCGACGACGTAATCCGCGGCGAGCAGCGTCGGGGAGAGATAGACGCCGCGCTTCGCCATCAGCTTCGCGGCTTCCGGGCGAATCGAATAGCCGTGCTCGATCGAGTCCACTCCGGCAGCAAGTGCCATATCGAGGCCGATGTCCGAGGTTGCGTGGGCTGCGACTCGCGTGCCTCGCGAATGCGCTTCGCTGACGATCGCCGAAAGTTCCTCGGCGGTCCAGTTGGGTGCGGAATCGATGTACCCGTCGTCCGTGAGCTGCCTGCCTGCCCCGGAGTTCGTGTAGACCTTGATCCAGTCCGCGCCGTACGAGATCTGTTCACGGACGGCTCGCCGACACGCGTCCGCGCCGTCGACGACCTGCACGCCGGCGGGGAACGCCCAGTCCGGGCGATACCGCTGCACCGGATACGTGCCGGTGGACGAGAGGGCGGGTCCGGCGACCTGCATGCGCGGCCCTTCGATCACGCCTTCTGCCACGGCGTCCCTGAGCGCGACATCCGCATAGCCGACGCCCTCCGAGCCCAGGTCGCGGATGGTGGTGAATCCATTGTCCAGGGCGATCCTCATCGCCTGCACCGCATGAGCGATCCGATGCGCCGGGTACTCCTCCATGAGCTGGTACCGGGCTTCTTCTGCACCCTTGTTGCCGTGCAACAGGATGTGGGTATGTGCGTCGATGAGACCCGGCATGAGGATGCTGTCACCCAGGTCGATGAGACGTGCACCGTCCGGCGGAGTCGCCTCAACCGACAGGATCCGCGAGCCGCGGACGACGACGACGTTTCGGTCGGACAGCTCGCCGGAATCGACGTCAAGCACGCGGGAGCCACGAAGAGCGAGAAGCTCAGCGTCGTCATGCCCATCGTTCACTTGATGTCTCCTTTGGTTCGCTTGTGGCAATTCCGAGCCAGCTCTACGGTGCCATCGATATGATATACCGTACACCACATACGCACGATTTCGCTTCCGCGGGGGTCCTGAACCACGCTACCGTCGCGTGGGCGTCAGTCGACGAGTACCGCGGTCACGGAGCCGTTTTCTCAGCGTTGTACGATGAAGAAGCGGTCGACGTGTAGCACCGTGAGAGGACCGCGATGCAGACCCTGACCCCATGCTGACCGTCAACGAGTCAGTTGACAGGTCGATGGATGTCGCGATCATCAGTACCGGCGGAACATTCGGTATGCAGGCGTCGGCGCGTGGGCTGAGGCCTGCGCCTGTAGCGGATCGCATCGATGTGCTGCTCCGTTCGGCGGCCATTCCCGGCCTCACCTACACCGTGACGGAACTCGCCCCCCAGATCGACAGTGCGAATGCCACGCCACTCGCCTGGCAGCAGATCGTCGACGCGGTCGAGACGCGCTACGACCAATTTGACGGCTTCGTGATTGTTCACGGCACAGACACCATGGCGTACTCGGCCGCCGCGATGTCGTACGTGTTCGCCGACCGAGACAAACCGATCATCTTCACCGGCGCCCAGCGGCCGCTGTCCGCGGCGAACTCCGACGGCCCCGAGAACCTGGTCGGAGCGCTCAGGCGTTTGGTGCACAATCGAGCGCGCGCCGTTGAAATCTTCTTCGGCGGAGAGGTTGTGAGCGGAACCCGCGCGACCAAGTACTCCACCGTCGCCGATCGCGCCTTCGTCACCGTCCCGCGGTCCCACGATGGCGGGGAGGATCCGGTCGGCACGGATCGAGCGGCATTGTTTGAGTCGTACGGGGACATCGAGGTTCCCGTGGTCCGCATGTATCCGGGCATCAGCGCGCGCACCGTATCGGCCGTGCTCGGCGACGACCTTCCTGGCGCGGTGTTGCAGGTCTACGGATATGGCAACATGCCCGCCGCGACGCCCGGACTGCTCGATGCCATCGCGCGCGCCACAGACCGCGGGCAGGTGCTGGTGGCCGTCACGCAGTGCTTCGAGGGCGCCGTGGCCCTCGGCGGCTCCGAGGTGAGTACGAGCCTGGCCGACGCCGGCGTGATCGACGGTTGGGACATGACAACCGAAGCAGCCTTGACGAAGTTGCACTACCTGTTCGGGCGCGGCCTCCCGCCCGACAGGGTGCGCGAACTCGTGGGCGTCAATCTCGCCGGAGAGTTGACGCGCGGTCGGCACTGACACGCGGATGATGGGCCGACGGAGATATGAGGAGAACGATCTTGGCAGATTCCACGCAGCCGTATCTCTATGACCGGAGCGGCACCCGCTATCCCATCGGGGAGGCGAGGTGGAGGGGCGACGACGGTACCCCGCTGATGGTCTCGCCGCTCGGTGGAATCAGGCGCGAGAGCATCGATCGCTCCGATCGATCGCAGTGGCGTTACCGCGCCGCCCTGCCCATCGACCTCACGAGCTGGGTGTCGCTCGGCGAAGGATGTACGCCGCTCCTGCGCGCAACGGTCGACGGCATCGACGTGCGAGTCAAACCGGAGTGGTTCAACCCAACGGCCAGTTTCAAGGATCGCGGGACCGCAGTCATGATGTCGGTGCTTGTCAGCCAGGGCATCGTGGAAATGCTCGAAGACAGTTCCGGGAACGGCGGATCCTCCGTCGCCGCATACGCCGCGGCATCCGGGATCAAAGCCAAGATCCTGGCCCCGGAGAGTACGTCGGCCGCCAAGATCCTGCAGAGTTGGGTGCACGGAGCACAGATCGAACTCATACCGGGCAACCGAACGGCGACGTCCGACGAGGCCATTCGCCAGGCGGGCTCTCGCTTTTACGCGAGTCATAACTGGCATCCATTCTTTCTTCAAGGGACCAAACTGCTTGCCTACGAGATCTGGGAAGACCTCGGATTCGTCGCCCCGGATAGCGTTATCGTTCCGGCGGGGGCGGGCAGCCTGGTCTTAGGCTGCTTCATCGGATTCACAGAGCTCGTGGCATCCGGCGCCATCTCTCGCGTTCCGCGCATCCTCGTTGCACAACCGGCGAATTGCAGTCCACTCGCCAGAGCGTTTGAGACGGGCCTTACGCAGGCTGCCGATGGCGATTGGAAACCGACACTCGCCGAAGGAACCGCGATTGCCCGACCAGTGCGAGACCGAGAGGTTCTGGCCGCGGTGGCGAGTTCCGGCGGCGGATTCCAGGTCGTCTCGGAACGCGAGATTCCCGATGCCGTTCTTTCGCTGGCAGCTCAGGGGCTCTACGCGGAACCGACGAGCGCAATGGCTGCTGCTGCGGTGCCGGGATTCGTCGGGCAAGGGCTTCTGAGCCGCGATGAGACCACGGTCCTCGTGCTCACCGGGTCCGGCCTGAAGGCCGCACAGACCATGACCGCGATAGCCGCCGGCTCGTCGCGCGACTAGAGCTGTAGGCGGCTATTTTTCGGGAGGCGCCGGCGGATTGCGGTAGCCAGGATGGGTGTCCGGAATCAGGCCGTGGCTCTGAGCGACCTTGGCGAGGAGGGTGCCGAGAGTGCGCCGCTCGTCGGAACTGAGAACGCTGACGATGTCATTCTCGTGCGCCGCGCCGATGTGGCGCATCCGCGCCATGACGTCCTTACCGGTGTCCGTGAGGCGAAGCTCGTAGTTGCGCCGATCCTTCGTGCTGCGTTCGCGGAGCACGAGCCCTTTTCGTTCAAGCTCGTCGATCAGCGCAACCACCCGGCTGGGGCCCACGCCCAGGCGCGCGGCCAGCGCCTGCTGGCTCTGGCTCGGCTCGACCGCGATCATCCTGAGAATGCCGATGTCGCTCGGCTGGAGCCCCAGGTCAACGAGACGATCCGCGAACCGGGCGGTCGCGAACGACCCGACCTGCGACAGAAGGAAGGCAACGCGCTGTGACGCATTTCGCCACGTCGGGTCGTCATTTTGCGTCACCCAAAAATACTACCAGCGGAGTAATGGTTCTGTGATATGAATGATTCCATGCAGGAAACGAAACCACTGTCAGGGCATGTCGCGCTCGTAACCGGAGCTACGGGGTCGATCGGCGCCGAGGTCAGTCGGGCGCTCGCCGGGCTCGGGGCTGCCGTCGCGGTCCACGGCCGCACCAAGGAGACACTCGACGAGCTTGTCGAGGGGATTCGCCGTGACGGGGGCACCTCCGTTTCCTATCTCGGCGACGCGCGCGATGCCGATCACCTTGGCGAGGTAGTCGCCCACGCATCGTCGACGATCGGGACCATCGACATTCTCGTTACGCTGGCCGGTGGCGACGGCGCTCCGATGGCGACCGCGGCCCTCGAGCCGGAACGGTGGCGGAGCATCATCGAGACCGATCTGACGTCGGTATTCCTGGCCGTGCATGCGGTGCTTCCCGGAATGTTAGAGAAGGGCGGCGGCCGGATCGTGACGGTCGCCTCGAGCGCCGGTCGCAGGCCTTCCCAGGCGAATGCAGCGTATGCGGCAGCGAAAGCCGGCGTTGTCATGTTCACCGAGCACATCGCGAAGGAGTACGCGACCTCTGGCGTGCGGGCGAACTGCGTCGCGCCGTCGATCGTCGAGACGGCCAAGCTCCGAAGCCGCATGCCCGCTTCGCAGCTCGCGGAAATCGGATCCCGTGTGCCGCTCGGACGCATCGGCCGACCCGCGGACGTCGCCGAGGCCGTCGCTTTCCTGGTTTCCAACGGGTCGTCCTGGATCACGGGGACCACCCTCGATATCACCGGAGGCATGACTCTATGACCACGGCAAGCACGAGCCGCCGGAACAGGGACGCATCATGAGCGATGCGATGTTGGAGAAACTGGTCCGCTTCCAGCAACCGGGTCATGCGCTCGGATTTGCCCGCGAGCTGACCGACCAGACCCTGGCGGCCATCTTCGGAACCGACGAGGAGAGCTACCGCGCGACGCTGGCCGAACTCGAGGCCCAGCGTACGAGTGCGGTGAGCATCCTCGCAGCCGACCCGGTCGTTCGCGCCGACCTGCTCGGTGCGCCGTTCGAGGAAGGCGCCCACATCGTCGCCGTCGGCGAAAGCACGACCGCCGATCGATTGTCGTGGTTCGAGATCCTCCATGCGCTTTTCGACGCAGAACGACCAGAGCTCCACCTCCGCTTCGACAATCTCGCCATCACGGGAGCGACCACGACCCAGGTGCTCGCGGGCGTGCCGAACATCCGTCGACAGGCCGCGGACTGGGTCTTCTGCATGCTCGGCAGCAACGACTCCCAGCGCTTCGGCTCCCCGGACGGCCCACAACTGGTGACGCGCGCTGAGACGCTGCGGAACCTGCGGGAGCTCCGCGCGCGATCGCTCCCTGGGGAGAACTCGCGGTGGGTCTGGGTGACGCCCACGCCGGTCGAGGAGTCACTCGTCATCGCCTTCCCCTTCTTCCACGCCGCCGGAATCACCTGGACGAACGCGGATCTGACCGACCTTTCCGTGGCCTACTCGCAGATGGATGACCGGGTCGTCGACAGCGCCCCGGCGGTCGCCGC
>FTIF01000342.1_pt2 | contig 26136 bp, 30 predicted proteins | sample 1658001 | NCBI WGS metagenome assembly FTIF01 (sample SAMEA3914789, study PRJEB12502) | metagenome | biome: forest; material: soil | place: Canada | collected 2011-07-03 | depth 0.3 m | reverse complement strand
GCCTGCATGGCGTGCCACGGCGTGGCCCTGACCGGTACGCAACCCGGCATCCCCGGACTGGTCGGATTGCGTGGCAACTACATCGTCAGCCAGTTGACGCGCTGGCGTGTCGGCGAGCGCCACGCCATCGAGCCGGATTGCATGAAGCACGTCGCGTCCCGACTCACGGACAGCGACATGACGGCGGTCGCCGCCTGGCTGTCGCAGCAGGACACGCCGAAGAACCCGGCGCCTCGATCGGCGCCTGTGGAGCGTCTGCCGCTCGCCTGTGGCAGCCAGCGACAGGGGGATGAATGAGACTCGCCGCGCGCCTGCTTGTTGTGCTGATGCTTCTGGCGGGCGCTGCCGCGGGACTCCTGTACGCATTGCATCCTGGCCTGTTGCCGCGGACGGTTCGTGGCAAGAGCGGCGTTGCGACGGTGGCGACCTTGACGCGCGGCGAATATCTGGCGCGCGCAGGCGATTGCGTGGCCTGCCATTCCGTTCCCAACGGCAGGCAGTTCGCCGGCGGCCGCGAGATGCCGACGCCGTTCGGAAGCCTCTTCGTCCCCAACATCACGCCTGACGACGACACCGGAATCGGACATTGGAATGCCGACGACTTCTACCGGATGATGCATACGGGGGTATCGCGCGACGGGGCACTTCTCTATCCCGCCATGCCGTTCGCGTCCTACACCAAGGTGACCCGAAGCGATTCAGACGCGCTGTTCAGCTACCTGCAGTCCGTGACGCCGGTGCAGCAGAAGAACCGGCCTCACGAGCTGAGATTTCCGTTCGACAACCGCGAGATGCTGGTCGGCTGGCGAACGCTGTACTTCCGCGCGGGCGAGTTCGTCCACGATGCGGCGCAATCCGCGCAATGGAATCGCGGCGCCTACCTGGTCCAGGGGCTGGGGCACTGCGCGATGTGCCATACGGCGATCAACGCGCTGGGCGGATCGAGCGAATCGAAGGCGTTCGAGGGCGGCATGATCCCCAACCAGAACTGGTATGCGCCGTCGCTGACGTCCAACCGCGAAGCCGGGCTGGGCGACTGGCCGGTCGGCGAGATCGCCGACCTCCTTCAAGCCGGTGCCTCGCACCGGGCGACGACGTACGGACCGATGGCCGAAGTCGTCTACGACAGCCTGCAGTACCTGACGGACGACGACGCCACGGCCATGGCGGTCTACCTGAAGTCTTTGCCCGTGCGCGATGCCGCTCCGCCAGCGACGAGCGAGTCGCGCCTCGTCGATCCGGCGGTCCTGGAATCGGGGCGGCAGGTGTACGCCACGCAATGTGCCATGTGCCACGGCGGCGAGGGCAAGGGGCAACCGCCGGCGTATCCGCCGCTCGCGGGCAATCGATCGATCACGATGGCCTCGCCGGTCAACTCCATCCGCATGGTGCTCAACGGCGGGTATGCGCCGGGCACGTTCAAGAATCCGCGGCCGTATGGGATGCCGCCCTTCGGCCAGATCCTGAGCGACGGCGAAACCGCGGCCGTCGTGACCTACGTGCGCGAGGCCTGGGGCAACAACGGTACACCCGTGACGCCGAGCCAGGTCAACGAATTGCGCAAGCTGCTACCGGAATGAGGAACACGATGCCCCACGAGGAAGACGATGCGGCCCAGGGAGTCGGCGAACAGGCGGCCGTCGATGCCATTGTGGAGCGCGGCCCGATCGGTGCCTATGCAGTCGCTGGCGTCGCGACGGCGATCGTGATTGCGCTGTGGATCGCGTTCTATGTCTTCGCGTATCTGCCGCGGGGAGTGATGCAATGAACGCCGCCGCACCCGAAGGCAGTCGCTCCGAAGCCGTCGCCATCGCCGCGGAGCGCCGCTGGGCCCTTGTCGTCGGGGCGATCCTGCTGCTGCTGGTCGCGATGATGGTGGTCACCGGCCTGCACTGGGCCGCGATGCCGCCGTCGCGTGTGGAGACCGTCGACGTGAAGACGCTGCACATCGCCGGCGAGTTCATCGAGAGCAATCTCGGCACGGCCGTCGGCGCCGACGGCAAGGTGACGGTGAGGCTGATCGCGCAGCAGTATTCCTTCCAGCCGCAATGCCTGGTGGTGCCGGTCGACACGCCGGTGACGTTCCGCGCGACGAGCACCGATGCGATACACGGCTTCATCATCGGCACCACCAACGCCAACACGATGCTGGTGCCGGGCTTCGTGTCGACGTTCACCACCAGCTTCCACAACACCGGAGAGGCCTTGATGCCCTGCCACGAATACTGCGGCACCGGCCACGAGGCGATGTGGGCCCACGTGCAGGTACTGTCCGCTGCGGACTTCCTCGCGAAGTCGCGCGGCGTGGAAAGGCTCAGCTGTGTTGCGCGCTAGCAGGCTCGTCCTCGCCCACTTCTGGGTCGCCTTCATCGCGTTCCTCGGCGCGGCCGTCCTGGGCGAGTGGCAGATGATCGTCCGCTCGCCGCTGAGCACCTGGATCAACAACCCCGAGCACTACTACCGTTCCGTCACGGCGCACGGCACGGTGATGGGCTATGTGATGCCGACGCTGGTCGCGATGGGCTTCGGCTACGCGATCACCGAGCTGGCGCTGAAGCGGCCGCTCATCGGCCTGCGCTGGGCCTGGGCCGGCTTCGCTCTCGTGCTGGCGGGCACCGCGATGGCGGCGACCACGGTGGCGCTCGGCCAGGCGTCGGTGCTGTACACGTTCTATCCGCCGATGATCGCCAGCCCGTTCTACTACCTGGGCGTGGTGCTGGTGGTCGTCGGATCCTGGGTCTGGGTGGCGCTGATGGCGATCAACCTGCGCGCCTGGAAGCGCGCCAACCCGGGCGCGGCGGTGCCGCTCGCGATGTACGGCAACTGCGCCGGCGCGTTCCTCTGGGCGTGGACATCGGTCGGCGCGGCCGTCGAGATCCTCGTCCTGATCCTTCCGGCGTCGCTGGGCTGGACGGACACGATCAACGCCGGTCTCGCGCGCGTGCTCTTCTCCTGGACGCTGCACGCCATCGTCTACTTCTGGCTGATGCCTTGCTACATCGCGTTCTATGCCATCGTGCCACGCGCGATCGGCTCGCGCCTGTACAGCGACACGATGGGCCGGATCGCCTTCGCGCTGTTCCTGGTCTTCTCGATGCCCATCGGCATCCATCACCTGTTCGCGGATCCGGAGGTCGGTGCGGGCTTCAAGTTCGTGCATGCGGCGATGACGGCCATGGTGTCGTTGCCGACGCTGCTCACAGTGTTCACCATCGTCGCCTCCGTCGAGATCGTGGCACGCCTGCGCGGCGGAAAGGGCGCATTCGGATGGGTCAGGGCGCTTCCGTGGCGCAACCCGATGATGCTGGCGCTGACGTTCTCGTTCCTGATGCTCGGGCTGGGCGGCGCGGGCGGCCTCATCAACATGAGCTACCAGATGAACGAGACGGTGCACAACACGCAGTGGATCACCGGACACTTCCACCTGATCTTCGGCGGCGCCATCGTCATCATGTACTTCATGATCGCGTATGACCTGTGGCCCACGCTGACCGGCTGTGCGCCGCTGCCCGCAGCCCAGGTCAAGGCGCAGCTGTGGCTGTGGTTCGTCGGCATGCTGGTGCTGACCTTGCCGTGGCACCTCGTGGGCCTGATGGGCATGCCCCGGCGCATGTCCTACTACGACTACAGCGACCCCGCGATCGCGGCGCAGGGCGCGCTGGTCATCGCGTCCGCGGCCGGGGGCTTCCTGGTCCTGGTGTCGGCCGTGTTGTTCATCTGGATCCTCGTTCGTGCAAGCCTTCCGGCGCGGCGCCAGGCCGGAGCCATCGAGCCCTACACGTTCAGCCGCGCCGTCCACGAGGGCGCCCGCGTGCCCGTCGCCTTGAACGGCTTCGGCCTGTGGATCGGCATGATGATCGCGCTGACGGTCGTCAACTACGGCGTGCCCATCGCCGAGCTCGCCTCCCTGAAACAGGCCAGCGTGCCCATCATTCCGATCGGAGCACGCTGATGGACGGCGGCCGTCTCGTGTCCTGGCGCAATCCCTGGTTCAAGTGGAGCGTGCTGGCGCTGCTCGCGACGATCGCCGTGTCGTTCGGCGTCGGTTTCGTGTGGCTGCCGTCGGCCGCCAGCGACTTCTCGGCGGCAGGCGCCTGGGCCAGCATCTGCCGCGCCGCCGGCGTGCCGACGAAATGGGGCGGCAACAACGGGATCGATGTGACCGGCGTCGCCTCCACAAATGTCGTCCTGGACCGTTCGATGGCCAGGGCAGGGGCCGACGACGCGATCGGACGTGGCGCGACGCTCGCGCTCGGCTGCACGACGTGCCATGGCAAGCAGGGTATGAGCACGTCGGACGCGCCCAACCTGGCGGGCCAGTACCCCGAGGTCGTCATCAAGCAGCTCGGCGACTTCCGCTCCGGCCGGCGCTTGAGCCCGATCATGCAGGGCCTGGCCACAGGGCTCTCCGACGCGGACATCGGCGACCTGGCCGCCTACTACGGCTACCTGCCGAAATCGCGAAGAGCGCCGACGACCTACGCCGATGCATTGCCGGCCGTCGTGCGCGTCGGAGCACCCTTGCGCAACATCGCACCTTGCGTCGCGTGCCACGGCGGCATCGACCAGAAGCTCGGTGCGCCCTGGCTCGAGGGCATGCCAAGACCGTACCTGGTGGAGCAAATGAAGAACTTCCAGTCTGGCGATCGACACAACGACAGCCATGGCCAGATGCGGAACATGGCTCGCGCGATGACCGGGGACGAGATCGAGGCGGTCGCCACGTTCTATGCACGCAGGGCGAGCAGGTAGGCGTCCGCACGCCTGCGCGCAGACGGGGCACGCGTTCCCGACCAGGCGGCACGCGGCCGTCTTGCCGCGGTCAGAGACATCCCATCCGCATAGCCTCTTCTTTCAAGAAATCGCGGAACTTCGGGTGCGCGATGGCGATCAGTTCGCCGGCGCGTTGCTTGGCGGACTTCCCGCGCAACTGCGCGACGCCATATTCGGTGACGACGTAGTTGACGTCGTTCTTGCTCGTGCTCACGTGCGTGCCGGGCGTCAGGGTCGGCACGATGCGCGAGATCGAATCGTCGCGTGCCGTCGAGGGCAGGACGATGAACGCCTTGCCGCCGCGCGAGCGGTTGGCGGCGCGCACGAAGTCCGATTGGCCGCCGGTTCCCGAGTACGGCGAGCAGCCGAGGCTCTCCGAGCCGCACTGGCCGAGCAGATCGATCTGCAGGGTCGCGTTGATGGCCACCAGGTTGTCGTTGCGCGACGCAAGCGCGGGGTCGTTGGTGAATTCCACGGGATGCATCTCGACGGCTGGATTCCGATCCATGAACCGGTACAACCGGGAGGAGCCGAGCGAGAAGGTGGCGATCGATTTTCCGGGCAGGTAGTTCTTGCGCCGATTCGTGATGGCTCCGCACTCGATGAGCGTCAGGATGCCGTCACCCAGCATCTCGGTATGCACGCCCAGGTCGTGCTTGCCGGTCAGTTGCATGACGACGGCGTCGGGAATGCCGCCGTAGCCGATCTGCAGCGTCGAGCCGTCCTCGATCATCGCGGCGACATGGCCGCCGATCGCCTGTTGCACCGGCCCGATCTTCGGCAGGCCGACCTCCAGGACGGGCTCGGCGCTTTCGACGATGGCGCCGACCTGCGATACATGCACGAGGCAGTTGCCGCACGCGAACGGCACGTTCGGATTGACCTCCAGGATGACCGCGCGCGCCCTGGCGATCGCGGCCATCGTGTAGTCGGCGCCCAGGCTGATGGAGAAGTTGCCGTTGGCGTCCATGGGCGACGCCATCGTCATCACCACGTCGGCGCCGATCTGTCCGCGCTCTATCAGCGCCGGTATTTCGGAGAAATAGTTCGGCAGGAAATCGATCCAGCCTTCCTGGCCGCCGGCGCGCGTCGCGCCGCCGAAGAAGAGGGCGACGTGGCGGACGTGCTGCGTGGTGGCGCGGTCGATGTAGCCGAACTTGCGCATCGCGAGGATCTGCGCGACCTTCACGTCGCGCCACTCGCGGCGGCGTGTCGACAACGCCGCCAGCAGCGTCGGCGGCTCGCCCACGCCGGTGGGCACGACGATGAAGTCGCCGTCCCTGACCAGGCGAACCGCCTCGTCCGCCGAGGTGAGCAGGCTTTGATGGAGTTCCTGGACGGACATGATGGCGACTTTCGACAAGGGAGTTGGATATCGTAGACCGTGCGGCGGTCAATCGTGTCCACTGCCGCGTTCGACGGCGATCCGCAGCGCGCCGGCTGCGCGGGCGCTCAGTGAGCCTGCGCACAGACCGCATCACCGGTGAAGCGCACTCTGGTGACGCGGATCGATGCGATCCGGACACCGAGAGGTACTCCATGAGCTACAAGAGTTTGATGGTTCATCTCGAACTGGGACGTTCGAACGCGAACCTGCTGCAGTTCGCGGGCGAGCTTTCCGATCGCTTCGACGCCCGAGTCATCGGCGTCGCGGCCTGCGCGCCGCCGCTCATGATCTATGGCGACGTCGCCGTGGTCGGAGATGCCTGGATGAGCGAGCGCAACCAGATCCAGAATCAGATCGGCGCCGCGGAGACGGAATTCAGGGCGGCGCTTCGCGACCGGAACGCCGATCTCGAGTGGCGCGCAGCCAAGGACTACGTGGATCTCGTCCAGTACGTTGCACACCAGGCGCGGGCCGCCGATCTCCTGTTGACAGGGGTGGCGCAGGGCGACCTGTTCGACGCAACGCGTGCGATCAACACGGGCGCGCTGGTGATGCAAGTCGGTCGACCCGTCCTCCTCGTGCCGCACGCAGCGCGCACGCCCAGGCTCGATCGCGTGCTGCTGGGGTGGAAGGACACCCGGGAAACGCGGCGCGCCGTGGCCGACGCGCTGCCGCTGATGCGGCACGCGGAAGTGACCGTCGTGGAAGTGGCCAGGCCCGGGCACATGGAGGGCGCGCGACGCCACCTCGACGATCTCGTCGGCTGGCTCCTGCGGCACGGCATTGCAGCCAGGTCGCTTCCCATCGAGTCGAGCGGGGACGACGCGGCCGACCTCCATGCCGCGGCAGACCGGGAGCGCTGCGACGTGATCGTCGCCGGCGCCTACGGACACAGCCGCTTGCGCGAATGGATCCTCGGCGGCGTCACGCGGGACTTGCTGATGAGTCCGCGTCGATGCTCGCTGGTCTCGCATTGAACCAAAAGGAAAACACCATGAAGACCGATGAGCAGATCCAGCAGGACGTGATGGCCCAGTTGCTGTGGGATCCCGCCATCCAGGCGACGCAGATCGGCGTCCAGGTCAAGGAGGGCGTCGTCTCGATTGCCGGACAGGTCGCCAGCTATACCGAGAAATTGCATGCGGAGCGGGCGGCCCGCAGCGTGGCCGGCGTGCGCGCGCTGGCAGTCGAGATCACGGTCAAGCTGATCGGTACCGACCAGCGAACCGACGCCGAACTTGCACAGTCCGCCTTGAACGCGCTCGATTGGACAGCTTCGCTGGAGCCTGACTCGGTCAAGGTGCAGGTCGAGGGCGGATGGATCACGCTCTCCGGTGAAGTGGCCTGGCAACACCAGAGGCAAGCCGCAGCAGATGCGGTCCGACACCTGATCGGCACGGTGGGAGTCGGCAACCAGGTCGCGATCAGACACAAGCCCGAGGCGCGGATCGTCAAGGCCGAGATCGAGGCCGCGATCGAGCGTGGAATCCGCGACGACGTCAAGCAGATCCTGGTGCAGATCAGTGGCACGGACGTCATCCTGAGCGGTCGCGTCCAGAGCTGGTCGGAGCGCGACCTTGCAACCGCCGCGGCCTGGAATTGCCCGGGGGTCGTGAATGTCGTCGATAACATGACACTGGCCTACTGACGCCCGCTGTCCGCATGTTTCCTTGCGCGAGCGCAGTCGGCAACGCGAGATGACGGGAGATGTCGAACGGATTGATCGTTCGCAAGCGCACTGAAGATCGCTGCCGGTAAAACGGAGTTGCCCGGAAAAGCGGGCCTACCGGAGTGCTCTCATGTCGCTAGTCACCGAACCGCTCGGCAATCGTCTGATCGCGGCGCTGCCCGCTGCCGAGCGCCAGCATTGGGAGGCCGACCTGGAATGGGTCGACATGCCGCTGGGCAAGGTGCTCTACGAATCGGGTTGCACGATGGACTACGTGTACTTTCCCGTCACGGCCATCGTCTCGCTGCTGTATGTGACCGAGGGGGGGTCGACGTCGGAATTGGCGGTGGTGGGCAACGGGGTACCGGGAGCAACGGAACCAAAAGTGCAGTTAAGCGTTGTTGTTATATCGAAGATAATCGTTCAGCAAATATTGCATAAGAAGAGTCGCCCACCATGTTGGGCGACAGAGGTGGCCCCGGTTGTTCAGACAGGTTCCCGGGTTTGCTAAGTGGAACTCTGCGGGGTTGATGTCGAAGTAGGCAACGTGGACGTTGCCGGTCAGGCTGCTTTCGGGAGCGCCGGCAGCGACGCGAAGTAGAACTCGTCGGGCGTCTTCTTGTCCAGCGCCGTGTGCGGGCGTCGGCTGTTGTAGAACGCGATGTAGCGGCCGATGCCGGCCTTGGCGTGGCTGACCGATTCGTAGGCGTGGAGGTAGACCTCCTCGTATTTGATCGAGTGCCACAGCCGTTCGACGAAGACGTTGTCGCGCCAGCTGCCCTTGCCGTCCATGCTGATCTGGATGCCGCGAGCCTTCAGCGCGTCGGTGAAGTCCAGGCTGGTGAACTGGCTGCCCTGGTCGGTGTTGAAGATCTCGGGCTGTCCGTATTTCGTGAAGGCCTCGTTCAGCGCTTCGAGGCAGAAGTCAGTCTCCATCGTGATCGAAATCCGATGTGCAAGCACGCGCCGGCTGGCCCAGTCGACGATCGCGCACAGGTAGACCCAGCCCTGGGCCATCGGGATGTAGGTGATGTCAGTGGCCCAGACGTGATTGGCGCGCTCGATCTTGAGGCCGCGCAGCAGATACGGATAGATCTTGTTGAGCGGGTGCTTCTTGCTAGTGTTGGGCGTGCGGTACAGCGCCTCGATGCCCATCTTGGCCATCAGCGTGACGACGTGCCGGCGGCCAACCTGGACGCCTTCGCGGGCCAACAGATCACGCAGCATTCGACTGCCCGCGAACGGATAATCGAGATGCAGCACGTCGATGCGCCTCATGAGCCGTTGGTCGGCCTCGGAGGTCGCGCGTGGCAGGTAGTAGACGCTGGCCCGGCTCAGGCCCGCCAGTTCGGCCTGGCGCACCAGCGGTAGGTCGTGTGAGCGGTCGATCATCGCTTTGCGCTCAACAGGCCGCCCCTGGTGAGCGCGCCGGACAAAAAATCAATCTCCAATGACTGCTGGCCGATCTTGGCGTGCAGTTCCTTGAGATCGACCGTCGGTTCGGCCGTGTCGGCGCCGAACACATTGGCCGCGCGCTCGAGCAACTGGTTCTTCCAATCCGTGATTTGGTTGGGGTGGACGTCATGCATCTTCGCCAACTCGGCAAGCGTCTTATCGCCGCGAATGGCGTCCAGCGCCACCTTCGCCTTGAACACGGCTGAGTGATTGCGGCGGGGTCTTCTGCTCATGGCTCTTCTGCTTTCCCGGGCATCAGGCCCGTGGTTACGAAGCAGAGTGTCCGTATGCGTCCGGCCAACGCATCTTGACGGATCAGTGAGGCAACCCGGCTAGACTGCGACGAATGGGTACAACGCTTCGCGTTGTCCGCGGCTTCAACATCAAAGTGCGCCATGGCAGTTCAAATCACGGACATCGAAATCATGCGAGATGGTGGCTCGGTTGAGTTCTTCATCGAGCGAGACGGCATCAAGAAGCACGTGTGGCTCGACACGCCGCTGAAGGGAGAGCCACGAACGCTGCTAGTCGATTCGATAAAGGTGAAACCGCACTCCCAAGGGGTGGACGAGCTGCTGCGAGACATCGATGAATGGCACGCCACCCTGCCTGTGGCGCAGCGGCTCCTCATTGAGGAGGTCCTTCAGAAGAGCGGTACTTACTTTAATCCGAGCGAAGCGGTATCTCATGCCATCGATCTCAGCCGGGTCACGTGCGTTCAGCGTTACTTGCGGGGCGCCTTTCTTGTACCTGCGAAGCCATCGCCACCTCTGACGGACGAGCTCCGAGCCGAGGCGAAGCGCACCCCAAATGGCTGGGTGTACGTCATTGATCCCACCCTTGTGGATAGTGAGCGGGTGTCACCAAAGGCGATCGTGGGCGCCTGGCGAGTGGACGCCGAGGGAAACATCTTGGAGGATGGATACCAGGCCAACACGCGGTACCGAGGCGCTGACTGAGGAATCTTGCCTCCACTTGGGCGTGTCAGCTTTCGACGGGCGCCGCCGTCCACCGATGCGGCAGCAACTCGTCAATCCGGCTGGCCGGCTGCGTCGGCAGCCGTTCCAAGATGTCCTTGAGGTAGGCGTATGGATCGTGCCCGTTCATCCTGGCCGAGTGCACCAGGCTCATGATCGCCGCGGCGCGCTTCCCAGCGCGAAGACTTCCCGCGAATAGCCAGTTGGAGCGCCCGATGGCAATCGGCCGGATCTTGTTCTCGACCCAGTTATTGTCGCAAGGCAGGTTGCCGTCATCGAGGTAACGCGTCAGCGCGATCCAGCGACCTCGGCTGTAGTCGATCGCCTTCGCGGTCGCCGAGCCGTCAGGCACACGACATCGCTGCGCCTCGAGCCAGTCCTTGAACCTGTTCGCGATCGGCTCCGCTTGCTCCTTGCGTAGTCGTCTTCGCTCGTCGGGGGTCATGTCCTTCGCATCGCGCTCGACGTCGTAGAGCTTGCGGAAGAATTCGAGCGCCTGCTCGCCGATGGCGCTCTGATGGTTCACCCAGAGTTCGTGGAATTTGCGCCGTGCGTGCGCGAGGCAACCGGCCTCGATCACACCATGCTCGAACCCGGCCTTGTACCCTGAGTAGTCGTCGCAAACGAGCGTGCCGTGCCAGCCGCTGTCCGGCACGTCGGTGTGGATCCCGAGGAAGTCTCGTGCGTGCTGTCCGGCGCGGCTCTCGGCAAAGTCGAAGACGACTGCCTTGACCGGGTCGAAGGCCGTCGTGCAGTAGCTCCAGAGGTAGGCCTTGTGCGTCTTACCCTTGCCGGGCTTGAGCATGGCCACCGGCGTCTCGTCGGCGTGCAGGACTGTATGGGTCAGGAGTTCTTCATGCAGGGCATCCACCAGGGCTTGCAACTGGACGCCGCAGGTGCCCACCCACTGCGCCAGCGTTGACCTCGGGATGGCGAGGCCGGCACGGCCGAAGATCGCCTCCTGGCGGTACAGCGGCAAGTGATCCACGAACTTGGCGATCAGCACGTGCGCTAGCAGGCCTGTCGTGGGGATTCCCTTGTCGATGATGTGCGGAGCCACCGGTGCTTGCACGAGCGTCTCGCAGTGCGAGCAGACCCACTTGCCCCGCACGTGTCGCTCGACCGAGAAGACGCCCGGCGCGTAGTCGAGCTTCTCGGAAACCTCCTCGCCGATGCGATTGAGGGCGCAACCGCACTGGCAGGTTGTGTTCACGGGCTCGTGGTGGAACTCGGTACGCGGCAACTCGGGCGGAAGTGGCTTGCGCTTGGGCTGCTGCTTCTCGCGCTCCTTCTGGCCGTCGGCGTCGGCCTTGTCGAGCTCGCCGTCGAGTGCCGCGAGGTCGGCGTCAATGGTCTCTTCGAGCAGGCTGCGCTGCTCGGGTGTGAAGCGCTCGGACTGGGCGGCAAACTTCAGCCGTTTGAGCACCGCCATCTCGTGCGTGATCTTGTCGATCAGGCGCTGCTTGAATTCGATCTCGCGGTCGCGGTACGCGATGGCGGTTTGGTCAGCCTCGATGGTCGTGCGCATCGAGCGCACCAGTTCGCGCAGCTGGTGCTCGTCGAGTTGGGCCAGGTCGACATCGTTCGTCACGGTCTAAATGATGCCCAAGATTGCGCCGAAGGTCCATACGCAGAAGCAGCAATTGCCTCACAGGACGCGGATGACGCCGGCCTCGCCCATGCGCTGCCACGGCAGGCCGAGCACGAGCGCGTCGAGCTGCTCGCGCGTGAGCGTCAGCGTACCGGTGACATCCTTCGGCCAGGCGAACTTGCCCGAGTGCAAGCGCCGAGCGGCCAGCCAGATCCCGACGCCGTCGTGCACCAGCACCTTCATCCGGTTGGCACGGCGGTTGGCGAAGAGGTAGGCATGGTGCGGACGCGCGGAACCGAAGACATTGACGACCCGGGCCAGCGCTGACTCGGTGCCGGAGCGCATGTCGAGCGCGTCTACCGCCAGCCAGACGGCGTCGACGCGGATCACCGCAGCAACTCGCGCATCCAGCTCGCGCACTCAGCGAGTGCAGCCATCGGCCAGGCCACCGTGATCGTCGTTGGGCCGCGCCGCAGCTCAACGCGAATGTCGCCCACGGGTGGCGCGGGCGCGGGCATTTGCAGGGCCACAAACGCCGGCGGTGACGGAGCCGGTGCGGAGTTCGAAAGTGCCTTGACCGGCAGTACCTCGGCTTCGCGAACCCAGCGGCGAAGCAGATTCGCATTGATGCCGCGGGCCATCGCCACGGCCGCCATCGACATGCCCGGCTGTGCCGCGGCCGCGACGGCATCGGCCTTGAACTCATCGCTATGCAGACGCCGACGTCGCCGGCCGGGTGCGTCCTTGGAACCGATAGTGTCCACGTGTCCACCAAGAGTTGAAGTGGACACGAGCATCCTTTGCTCCTAACCCGAATTCAAGATGGGATCGCCGGACGCATACGAGTGTCCACCTATCCAGGTGTCTGAAATTCCGCGGCCACCTCTGACGGAGCACCCTACGGCGGTTGTCTCACTAGCCGAACGCACCGTGGCGGTTTAACGCCTGGTCAGGCGGCCTCCCGAACGAGTGTTGCCATTCTGTCGAAATCTTCATCGAAGGTCATCGCTGCATTCTGGGTTTTCTCCGAGACTGCAGCCAGCATGAATGGCGCTCGCGCGCTGCTAACGCCGGACGGTGAGCCAAGCGCGTTCGAGCAGGTTCCTTAGTGCCATGACATCGCCACCATGTTGAGGTTCACGGCTTTCGATCCAAGTGCTCAGGGAGAAGCCTTGAGCGCGAGCGTCCCAAGCTGATGCGACGTTGGTCAGCACCCAGTCGGAATTGCCGGCATAAGCGCTCTGCCGCTGTGCGAGCTTCGCCGCGCTGTCGGCGTCCATCGGAATACCCCCATCGAGCTCTGCCCAGGCGAACTGCCGCGCCGTTGACTGGATCAGCGTGACGGTCTCGGCATTCAATGCCTGCTCCTGGCGCTCTCGCACCTCTCGCTCGCGTGCCTCGCGCTGGCGCCGTTCCTTGTCCTCAACAACCCGGCGCTCGTCCGAAACGCGTTCCTTGCGGATCGAGTCGACCTGTTCTGTCGTGCCGAAGCCGCTGGCGATGCCAGCGGCCATCTCGGGAAACAGTGTGCTGACGGCGCCGTCCCAGGTGACCGGCCGAGCGTATGTCGTCTGTTCGGCACGCACTGAGGTTACGACCGAAGACCGAAGGGCTGCTAAGCGTTCGGCGGCACCGGCCTCAAGATCGGGCGCGTACGCCTTGATCGCGAGGAGATAGAAGCTCGCAAAGCGCATGTGCGGCTCTTCTTCCTCCATTCGCTTGATAGCGATCAGGGCATGTGACGACTGGCGCCCGCGATGCGAGCCGCTGCGTATCGCATCGAGTATCCGCAGCAAGCCGGTGGGTCCGGAAAACTCTGCGCCCTCCAGATGAAGGTAGCCGCGACGAGCGAGGCTCACAGTCATCTTGGGCAGGGGCAAGCCGTCGGTCACGTCACGGCCCGTCAACCAGATCGCGCGCTTTCGCTCAAGGTACTGTGTCAGGGCCTCGGCATCGGACGACGTGTCGAATGCTTGCTCGAGCGCCTGGGCTCGCATTTGGGCCTCCAGAAGCCGACTGGCAAGATCCTCAAGCTCATCCTGGGCGCGTTGAAGGAGGCGTGTCACCTCAGGATGGTGGATCCAACGCTTGTTGTTCGGATCCTGGGTCACAAGTTCGCGCAGCCGATCGACTGTCAGTCGACCGCTGACGCCCAACAGCGAGACGTCGATTTCGACGCACGCAACGTTGCGTGCAGCGATGCGGGTAGCCTTGGCTGCATCGACCGGATGCGTGACCGCCACTTCGATGAGGAGGTCGAAGGCCTCCAACTTACCGGTTTCGTCATGTGCGCGCGCCATCAAGTCCGGCACGATGTCGCCGAGGTTGTGCTCGATGCGCACGTCTGACAGAGCCAAGGTCATGGCAGGAAGCGTGACGTGCCGAACTTCCTCCCTGCCGTTCGGCATCACCATCGAGACGCTCTCGCGAACCGCGGGCGTGCGTAGACGCAGGCTCTTTGCCAGCAGATCTTTGAGGTACCAGTGCAGGAAGGTTTCGGATCGCTGCTGCGGTGTCAGTCCATCTGGAAGAACCAAGCCGCTCGGCGCCCAATCCAGGTGCTGCCGCGCCTGTTCCTCCGCCGCCTCCAAGGACTCCCGGGCGAGAGCGTCGTCATCCCAATGCCGTTGCCAGCACATCCAATTGCCTTCCAACTGCACGCGCTGGAGAATCTGTTCCGGTGACCACGCGGACACTTCAGGGTCATCGACCGAAATAATGATCACCGCCTCGGTGCCCCGGGAGTTCGAGAGGACGACCTGGCCTGCAAGTTGCAGAAGAACGACTCGCCCATCGTCGAGGGTGATGCGGGCAGCGTGCTCGTCAAGCCAGTCCATGCGTCGGACACGCACACGGGCGGCGCCGACAACGGCTTGCCCCGTGTAGAGCCGACCCGTGGCACCCGCGACGGTCTGGGCAACGAGGCGCGTCGGCAGATCTATCTCTTGCCGGGTCGCGAGCAAGTGCAATGCAGCGATCTGGGCGACCTTGGCCAGGCACGCGTCCTTTTGCTGGCCAGTGTCATGCCGGAAGAACGGACGTAGCGTATTTGGCTTGTCGTAGTGCTCCAGTGGCCGTCCGGCGTTGACCGCCTGAAGCGCGCCACCGCAGGCCGGGCAGGCGCATTCGCAGGCCAGCCCCGCCTGGTCACGGCTCAACATGCCGATGTGGGTGGCCGTCCGGGTGGTCTGCTTGACCGCCCACGCCATCAGCGTCCCGCTGCGCGTAACCCAGGAAGCCGCCTGGCTCGCTCTATTGACTTTGTCGATCGTTGCGGTGGTTGGATGAGCCATGGAAGCGCGGAATTTGCCCTATTCGATGCGACGCAGAGGTTTTCCGCATCTTTGCATGCGCACAAGCTCACCTGGCGAGCCCTCACGCCAGCCACCGGGGACGCTCGAGGTCGAGAGCAAAGGCGAACCAGCTACTCGGCGGCGGCGGACCGGTGGAACACGAGGGCCACTGCCCTGGTGCGGGCGCGCCAAGCATCGCGACAGACGTAGGCGATGAAGAGGAATACCAGTGCCAGAACTGCAACGAGAAACGCCATAGCCACTTCGCCGCTGATCACGACTCTTGCAGCTAACGTCAGGCACGCCAGGGCCAAAGCAGTCGCGCACGGGAAGCCAAACTTGTAGCCAAGGATTTTTCGGTGGCCCTTGGTATGGTTAGTCTTGTTGACGAAGGCCAAAGCATCAACGATCCCGTTGTAGGCAAATCCAGCGACCTCAAGCACGTCGCCGTCTGATATGAATAGCGCTTCGGGTATGGAGAGCTCAACCGGCGTGCCGTCGACAGCCAGCGTCACTGTGTGAGTGGTCTGGACCGAGCCGTGGCTTCCTGAAACGTGCTGCTTTCGTTTGACATCCCGAGCGGTTCCGCGAATGTGCTTCATAAATCTTCGATTTGATTGTGCTGACAGTGCTGACTGGCCGCGTACGTCAACATGGACTGGAAGGCGCAATGGCGCGTCTTCGACGCCGGTCCGGACCAGATCTTCTATCCGCGTTCAGTACGCCGACACGCTGGTCTTCAGCGATTTGCCCCTCTTCGCGAGAGAATCGACATCGCCCGGCCTTGCTTGCCAAACGACGATCAACTCATCGACTGCGCCGTCGCGCCTGGAGCCGTCTTCATAGCCATAGAACAAGGCCCCCTGACTCCCATACACGGACTCTCGTCGCGAAATGGTCTTCACTCTAGGAATGCCCGCACCATGCCGGCCGATACCAAACATTCGATCGACGGCATGCTGCACCTCCATGCGGTTCGAAAGGAAATGCTGAGATCCCGACGGCGTCAACAACACGGCGGCGCACCCGTTGTCCGCTGCAATTGTCTCGGCAATCGTCAAAACGCCACGTACCACTGATTCTGGGTCGTAGGCCGACGATGCCTCCACGGTGGGATTGATCGCTCGAACCACCAATGAATGCACGTTGCGATCGACTTCCTCAATGATCTGTCGATAGAGCATGGCCATTCCAACGAGACGCTGCTCTGTCGCATCGAAAACTAAGAGATGTGCATGCCGTGACTCGCCCCACATCGACGTGTTCGGGGCCGAGCAAAGCCGGCATGCCAGCTTCGCATAGAACGCGGCCGGATGTTTGCTCACCACGGCTCGCAAGCCCTCATCAATAGACCCATCGGTCGCGACGCCCTGGAACTTCTGCTCCTCACGCCGCCACCAGCGCTCGGCGACGGCTCGAACGACTACCAAACATTCGTCGACGGCCTGGCGCAATGTCGATTTCTCAGTCGTGCCGTCCGCTGCGCTGAGCCGCATTGCCAGTAATTCGGCGTTCGCGGCACCGTATGAAGCCTGCGAATGGTCTAGGTCCAGAAGCGCGTCCGGCAGGATGACACACAGCAATTCGTTGATCTGGCTGAGTCGAGAAAACGCGTCCGGCGCGTCAGAAGTGATCTCAGTGACTCGTTGCAGTCGATGCGAGGTCCACTCAGCCAAACGAGAATCTGCGGCGCCCAGCGCCAGGAGCGCACCGAGGTGATACCGAAGAGAGGAGAAATCGGCTGACGGGTGCCGAAGAGCTTGGGCCTTCAGGCCGCGAAGCGCGTAGTCGTCAGTCTTGAAGGCATCCAAGTAGTCGAGACCCACTCGCGATGCATCAACCAACCCCTGCAATGCTGCATGGTCTAGGCGTGCACCGGCCTTGGCAGTCATGACCAGTGGACTCCACCCTGGTTGATAGCTAGGTCGCAGTCGCCATTCATCCAGATGAGGGTGGAAACCAACGACATTTTGCCAACGCTCCTTTACGTCGCCCGCCGTGATCCCGTAAACCTGACCAATCGCGCAGGCTTGCAACTCGCTCAGGTCGTGCGAACTCGGACCCTCGCCCTGCAACAGCCCTGCAAGAAGTGGCAAAATTTCCGCCCGCGCACGGGAATACGCGCCTGGGCTGTCGCAAGCAGCGGCTAACAGCGTAGGCTGAAGAACGCCGCGGTTGTCAGCAAGCACATTCGCCAGTACCTTGGCACATCGCAGATCTACCGAGTGACGCTCCACGTCGCGTGCGGCCCAGTAGGAAATTCTGTCCGTTTCGTCAGCTCGAAAGGACGCCCCGGGTAAATGGCTTGTCGCAGCAGACGCCAGCTCGCCAATAACCGAGTACAGCACGGACAGGTTCGCGGGCAATCCCCCCATCCGGCAGTGTTCGTATGCGGCGTCGAGAAGCACGCGTTCGGCTTCGTCGTAGCGGGCTCCAAGCTTGACCGCCTCCGCGCGGCGCCCTTCGGAAGAGCGAGCCCACTTTCGCAGCTTGGCTAGCGTGCCCATTGATCGCTCATCGACCAAATATGCGAGGAGCCCGCGCGAGAGAACCGCACATTGCGATGCGGCTTGAAGGTCTGTGAGCGTCCTAACGTCGAATCTGCTGCATACAAATTCCAACGAATCATTCCAGACCGTCGGCGACGACTTGGCGACGTCGACGATCCACGCGACGATTGCGGAAAGTGACGAGTCCGAGCGACGCGCAAGTGCCAAGTCCAGCAGCGCCCCGAATCGATCGCCCGCTACGGGAAAACAGGGGGCAAACTCGAGCAGCGGTTCCAACCCTGCGAATTCACATGCGGCGAGCGTGTTGAGCCAGCTCAGAAGTTGTTCCGAATAGCTGAGCGTCAGCAGCGATTCGATCCGCGGCAAGTCCTTCGGGGCAACGTTCCAGGGGGCCGCCATCAAGCAGGTCAACCTCGCGGGCGAGTCTCCCTTCGCTGCAGCCGCGCACAGAGTCTCTTGGCAGCCTACAAGCTCGTCCATAGACGCACCACTGCGCCGAAGGATGCGAACCGTGTCGGCAGAGGGCGTCGAATCGCTGCGCAGTGTGGGCTCGAATCGCTTGACGTATTCAGTGGTGTTCACGCCCAGAACCGAAAGTACGAAGTCCCAGTTCGCCAGCTTCGCTCTCCACAGCGTCGGGCCGATAGCGCTGTAGACCGATGCGCCATTAAAGCCAGCACTGCCTAGAAATTCCAGGGCATCCACCAAAGCACGGGAGTCCCACCAAAACTCGTTGAAGAGCGGAAAGATCTGCGATCGACTCGCCCCCACCTTCAGTAGCGCCTCAAGGCTGCGCGTCAGCTCTTCAAGATCGGGCGTTCCATAGTGGTCCCTCTCTCGCGGACACGCCGCAAAGAGAAGTTCAAGGTCATCTAAATCTTTGACCAATCCGAGCTTGGCCGCCACGGCGATTGCACCGGCAGGCAAGTAGGTTTTTGCGCGGCGGATGATGGACGCCATCGTCGCACCGTCTCGGCAACCAAGTCGGTACAAGGCAGACACCGTGTCCCACGAACTCAAGCAGATCGTTCCGTAGTCTCGCTGCAGTACGGGGCCGGAAAGACGATGCAGGATGAGATCCTCGATGTCGGTACGCATCGACGCAAAGGGAATGAGACGGGCGCAGTGCAGTTCGAATAGGAGCCTTCTGCCGTGCCGTGTGCGCGCGGACGAAATCTTGACTTTTGCCTGAGCCCAGTTGGGCTCAGGTTTGTCGCGGAACGCAAATGCACGCAGCACTTTGATGGCCACCGAGCGCCGCTTGACGCTGCAGCTGGGTGACAACCCGAGCGCTCGCCGCATGCTTGGTTCGTCTTCGGCCGCGAAATCGCAGTCGAGAAATCTGTCCATCACGATCTCCCGAAAGGCGATGATCAGAGCCCGCCCTCCAGCATCCACTGGCCGGCTCGCGTGACGCCAAGGATTTCTTGAATGAGTAGCGACTTGCTCGTCGTCGCCATTTTCGTCGTGCGTTAGCGACGCCAGGACGGTGCGGCGGAAGCGCCGATAGTCATCAAGGTCGGACGGCTCAGAAAAATCTAAGCCTTGGGGACTGGAATCTGCGCCAACTGAATAGGCGAACGCATCAGTTTGCCTCTTCATCGACTTGAGCATCCCGGTCGGGCGTGGAGTCAACGCGCCCGCTTGTTCTGAAGGTTCGACGTTCATGCATGCTACCCAATGTGATCCAACGAAACGTCCTGCCGATGGGTTCGGTCAGGTATCGATCTGACGCAATCCACTGTCTTGGGTTTCAGCCCAAAGGCCGGGGGCGAGGCGGCGGTGGCCCAGGCTCCGAGAATGCGGCACCTGTCAGATGTGCAGCAGACATCAGCCTCTCAAGTACCGCCTTTGCCTCTTCGTTGGCATAGATCTTCGTCCGCGCGGTTCTCGGGTCTTTGAACAGCGCCGGTGTGGACGGCACCATGCGCTCGTGAAACGCCTCTTTCGCGATCGCGCCGCTGGGTCGCTTGTCCGACTTGTCGGCGTCGATGCAGTCGATGACATTTGTGACGTTGTAGAACCATTCGACCGAACCCTGCACGTCGATCTCCAAGAGTTGACCGAACTGGGAGAGGAAGTCTCCAAGCGCGACCTTGGCTTTCGCATTGAGCACGAGCGTGCCTGGCCGTAGCGCGCTGATATCGACGCGTGGCTTAGCCTTCTTCTTGCCCGGGTCGACGAAAACCTCAGCATGCGGCCGAACGTCCCAACTCAAAGGGTCGCCTTTGGCATCGAACACCCCGGCATCTAGCTCGGCATCGTTGGCGTAGACGAGCATCGCCACATCGTTCTGCGAGCCGTTTTTGAATTCCCAGACTTTCATAGCGCGGCCTGTCAGTAGATGAACTGGTTCTTCAAGATCTCGCCCTTGATGTCGCGTAGTGTCAGACGCGCGGTCTCAGAAGTTTCTTCCGTCACTTCGATCAGCCGCGCCTCCACTGCGAAATGGTAGTCGTCTGTATGGATCACCTCATGCGCGGTCGACTCTTCCAAGCCCGGCACCTTCGACGACCAAGTCTTGGGCATGTAGAGGCCATTGTCGGCATCGTTGATACCGATGCCCCACCCGAATAGCAGCGTTCGCGATTGCCTCGCCCGTTTGTCCCCGGCGGCGACCACGTGATGGGCATCCGCCTCGACATGGCGCGTAACACCAGTCGAACGCTCGATATTGCGGGACAGGATTCGGGAATGCCGTGCTTTGCGATCGGCGTCCGCCCGCAGTTTGGCGGCGGACGCTGGCAGCGTCTTGCCGTTCTCGTACCGGACCCTGGCCTTGCGGCGCGTTTCCAGCAACGCGTTCCGCATCTCGTAGGCGTTCACGTGCGAGTCGCAACCGGCGATCTGGTTTGCCGCAATGGTAAGTCGCAGGATGCGCTCCGCCGACTCAGCGCCGCCTCCAGCGGAACCTGGATTCTCTTTTGCCAAGACCAACTCCCCGTCAAGGCCATCCCCTGACAGGCCCGTCATCCCCTGACGATGCCTGTCGGCTTGGGTCGCATGGCGATGACAGCCGCCACTTCGTGCGCCCAGATGGCAATTTCCCGAGACCACAAACGCTCAGGGCCTGAACGAAGTGTGCCATGCCGCAACCACAGTCCATCGCGCCCTTTGGGGATATCGCTGAACAGGCCGCCGAAAGTCGCGGCGGGATTGGCGACCGACGCCGATGACGTGACTCACGTCTGTGTGATCCAGCCGCATGATGTCCAACCCCCATGAAATATAGGGTGGGGGCCTATGGTATTCTGGATGTATGAGTCACACGATCGCAGACAAAAAGAAGCTTCTCGCTCGCGTGGCGCGCATCCGTGGCCAGGTCGACGCCATCGAGCGTGCGCTCGAGTCCGAGGTCGAGTGCGACCGGGTGCTGCATCTGATCGCAGGTATGCGAGGCGCGACAACAGGGTTGATGGCCGAGGTCGTCGAAGACCACGTTCGCCATCACCTGGTCGACGCCTCCGTCCATCCCGACGCTTTGAGGCCAGCGGCGATCGAAAGCCTGCTGGACGTCGTCCGGTCCTACTTGAAGTGAACAATTCCGTGATCCAGACTCTCGATACAGCGCCGACGCGCTCTCACTCCCACCACTTCCTCGGCGCCGAGCATGCAACCAGCGAGCGCAAGACATGGATCGTGATCGTCCTGTGCGCTGTCATGATGGCGGCCGAAATTGTTGGCGGCCTGCTCTTCGGCTCTATCGCGCTGGTTGCGGATGGCCTGCACATGAGCACGCACGCGGGCGCTCTGCTGCTCGCCGCGCTCGCCTATACGTATGCGCGCAAACACTCGGACGACCGGCGGTTCACGTTCGGGACGGGCAAGCTCGGTGACCTCGCTGGCTTCACCAGTGCCATCGTCCTCGCGATGATCGCGATCCTTATCGGCTACGAGTCCGTCGCTCGAATCTTGTCGCCCGCACCCATTCGGTTCTCAGAAGCCATTCCGATCGCGGTGCTGGGCCTGATGGTCAACATCGCCAGCGCTTGGCTTCTCAGCGGAGGTGATCACGGACACAGTCATGTCCATGGACACGCTTCGGACGAATCCGAAGCGGCGCATGGAGAGGCACAGCCATTCCTATGCGCAAACGGCGAGGGCACGCTGGCGATCTTTGAGGACGGCGTCCCGCCGCGCTTTCGACTGACCCTTAAAGATCGCCCGGGCGTCAGCGATCGCCTGATTGTGGAAACGCTCCGGCCAGACGGCTCTCGTCAGCTGTTTGCCATGACCAACCGCGGCGATGATTTTGAGTCGGTGGAAGAAATTCCCGAGCCGCACGAGTTCATCGCGCACGTGCAGATTGGCGAGAACGCACCTGTGCCGGTCGCTTTCGAAGAGCACGATCACGACCACGCATCCCACAGAGACAACAACATGCGTGCGGCCGTAGTTCACGTGATTGCAGACGCGGCCGTTTCGGTGTTGGTCATTGTCGGCCTCTTGCTGGCTCGCAGCTTCGGATGGCTCTGGATGGACCCGATCGCCGGACTGATCGGCGCTGCGGTGATCGCGAGCTGGGCCTATGGCTTGGTCCGCGACACTGGGTCCATCCTGCTCGATATGAATCCGAACGCCAAACTCGCCGAGCGCGTGCGTCAAGTGGTCGAGAGCGACGGCGACCAACTGACCGATCTTCATCTTTGGCGTCTTGGCCCCGGGCACCTCGGTGCCGTGCTCGTAGTCGAAACCGCACGCGCTCGGACGCCTGACTTCTATCGGAACCGCCTCTCGTCGTTCGGTTCGCTATCGCACGTCACGGTTGAAGTTCACAACGCTTCGGATATCGACGCAACGATGCCTCTCTCGGTGCCTTAAAGGGGTGTTGGGTGCGGCGGAGCCAGCCGCCTGCTCTAGGGAACGACTGACGCGTCAGCGCGGAACTTGCGACAACCACCAATCAGCGAAATCCATGAGATCTGCGTGGCTCGATCTGGCGAGCGCCAGCGCTTCGCCGACGCTGGGTATGCCATTTTTCGCCGGGCACACGAGCGCGGAATGGATGGAGTCGGGAACACCCACCAGGTACGGCAGATAGTCATCGACAAATGCAATCGGGTTCAGCGCCGCCAGCGCGTCCCCTTGGGACTGCGATCCCGCACAACACTGCCGGTCGCGATCACCCGCGCGATGGGAAACTCCAACGCACGCAGGTTCTGCAGCCGGAAGTCCTCATAGTGCGCGCCAAGCGCCGAGACGCAGACCAACTCGTAGCCCGCTTCGTGCAGGGCTTGGCAGGCGCGCAACGCGCCGGGAATGGCGGGCACACTGGACCAGAATTGCTCATCGAACGCCGCTCGGAATCGATCCAGACGCTCACCTGAAAGACGCTCGACCTCCCAGCGATCGATTGCCCAGTACGCCTGCGGATCCCTCTCGCGAGGACGCATTCCGAAGGCACGTTCCCAGGCGCCTGCGTACGCCAGGTTGTAGTCAAGCAGGACACCGTCAGCATCCAGGGCGATGATGGTTTGCATGTCACGGTATGGAGGTTTGCGTCAACGGTCTTCGGCCTCTATCCACGTCAATAGCATTCCCATTCGCAAGCCGGAGGCAGCCCAAGCTGCCGAGCCCGTCAACGGGAAATGGCGAAGCGTGAACATCGCGTCCCGCCGAGTCTGTGGTTTTCCTGTGGCGCCAAACTGCACGTCCTGGAAGAGCAATCGCGCCGCGTCCAGGGTCTCACCCAAGCCATCCGGCAACGATGGGTTGTCGGACTTCAGCAGCTCGATGAGCGCCGCGGGCGTCGGATAGCGCTGCGCAATTTCCTGGGCGCGCAGGGCCAACTCAGGCATGACAAGCTCGTCAAGCTGCAGCGTGCCCAGCAGTTCCCATCCCCAGCGCAGGGCACGTATCCGTTCGCTAGGTGTTGTCATCGCCCGGCGCGAAGAGTGAGGAAGTCCGAAACAACGCGCCCTTGGTAGGCGTTCGCGATGCGGCGTCGACGATATGCTTCAAATTCGCCGTGGAGATGGGCCCGCCATCGCGTTCGTAATCCGGCCGTTGGGCCGGGCAGCCCAAGGCATTGACTGCATCCTGTACCTGACCTTCATTCGCAGTCTCCAGCGCCCTCGACCATATTGAGCCATTCGCGACGGCGTTTCCACAGATTGATGCATGTGCGATCGGCCGTGACCTTGCGATGTCGGATCATGGCTCGTTCACGCCGCTTGCGCTCAAGGAGTCTGCTACGAAGGAGTTCGTACTCCAGCCGCATTCGGCAGAGCTCCGATTCCTCTTGGGATGCCGCGCCACTTCTGGCCGTGACCTTGAGCCTGAGCGACTCGAAGACGAGCGCCGAGGGCCAATTTCGGGACGGAAGACCCCGGGTTGCTCGCAACACCAACCTGCGCTGTCCCGCCTTCAGGTACGGACGGTGGCGATGTTTGACCGGACGATCGAAGTGCCGGATCCGCTGTTCCCAGACGATGCTCATGGCGGTTTTCTTCCCCGGCCTAGATGCACGCGGGTTTGGTGGGGATGGTCGCAATCAATGCCAGCTTGGTCACCGAGTGCGGTACGGGAATGGCCTCTTGACCGCAAAACTCGAAGTCTTCGGCGGTCTTGAAGATGATGACCTCGCAGTTGTCGGCATCGCGATCCACGCCTCGCCAGATCTGGCGCACGGTGCGCGTTTCGAACGGCTTTTCGCGGCCGTCAGATGGGCACACGTAGTGCAGCGAATGCAACACCGCCTCGATCCTCGGGCTTTCGATCATGTGGACGAGGTCCGAGTCCCAGTTGAAGAACATCGTTCGCATGCCGGTGTGGTCGTCTCCTGGGAAGGAGAGCGTCGCAACGAAGAAGCCTGAACCCACCATGTCCATGACGCGCCAGCGAACCTCCCCTGGCTGCTTCACCTCTATGGGAACGACGTACTCGTAGCTTGGGAACGTGAAGAACATGATGTGGTCGAGGTGACGCGGCCGGTCAGCCGCGCGGTCCGACTGCGTCGTTGGCGGCGGCGCGGTTCGGATTGACACGCGCGACCAACTGAGTCTTCACCAGGCCACTCTTCGCCTCAGCGAAGAGCCCAGTGTGCTCTCGACCATCTTCGGAGACGAAAACCACGCACGGGTTGTCATCTTCGTGCGGATTGGTCGCCCGCCACACCTCGGCGACGGAAAACGAACTCCATCCGTCGCTGTCACCGTTGTAGGTCGGCGGTGCGATGCAAAGCAGCGACGCGAGATCCAATGGGGAGGCCTCGAGGCTGTCGGCGACGTCGACGTCCCACTGGATCAGCACGGTGGTCTGGAGATGCTCCTCCGTGGGTGGACGTACCGTGAGGACGTACCAGGCCGCGTTCGTTGCGAGTGCGAGCGATCGCCAGTAGTCGGCGTCGGGCTCGGCGAGACCGCGGGGCAAGGGATACCGGTCGTTCGGACGGGTCACAAACATATTGGATAGATCACGAAAGCGAACTGTTGAGTCGGGAGCTGGATTATTCGGCCGAAGCCGCGCTATGCAAAGGCATCACGCACCGGTTCGCCCGGCTACAGATTCGCTTTCCGAATACGAGAAACTTGCGGCTAGGCTGGAAGGTTCGAAAGGCCCTCATGCTCAAGTCGCTCCATTCCAAACACAACGATGTCTTCCTGGCCCTGCTACGTGACAGCCGGCAGGCTGTGCCCTTGCGGCAGGCCGATCTCGCCCTGCGGCTCGGACACGCCCAGGCGACGGTCAGCAAGGTGGAGCGCGGTGAGCGGCGGCTCGACGTGATCGAACTGCGCGCCTGGCTGAGCGCTCTGGAGGTCGATTTCCTCACCTTCATGCATCGGCTAGACGACGGGCTCAAGGGCATGCCCAGTCCCGACGGACGGTTCCGCCGGCGCGCGACGGTGCCACGCCGGAGCCCGGAGACACGCGACGGCTAGGAAGTGCCTGAGATAGCCTTCGGGTTTAGGCGTCGGGAGCCCAGTCGACGCGATGACCCGCGGTCGTTGCGTCGTGGCGCACGTTGTCTTCGGAGTGCACGTAGATGCTGGTGGTCGCCAGATTGGCGTGACCCAGGTTGTCACGCACGGCCTTCAGATCCATGCGGTCGCTCGAATGCGTCCCTGCGGTGTGTCGCATCCAATGCGGCGATGCCCGCTCGATGTGCGCGGCGGTCGCTTCGTGCTCCGGCCCCAACTTTCGGACGTGATCGGCCGCCAGGCGCACGATCGCCTTGACCACCTCGTAGACGGCCGTTCGAACCATGAAGCTGGGCGGCCCCACCAGAGGTAGGAGCGCGGGCATGTCGTCGCCGTGCGACGGCAGCGGCTTCAGGTCGTTGGAGACGCGGTAGCGCATCAACTCCGCCATGAGTTCGTCCGTGGCCGGCACCAGGCGCGTCTTGCTGCCCTTGCCGGTGACCTCGATCCACCAGCGCTGCCGGCCGTCCGCGTCGAGGATCGCGTAGAAGCTGCCCATCGTCAGCGAACAGACCTCGGAAACCCGAACTCCGCCGATGTACAGCAACGAGAACAGCCAGCG
>FTIF01339657.1_pt1 | contig 26319 bp, 22 predicted proteins | sample 1658001 | NCBI WGS metagenome assembly FTIF01 (sample SAMEA3914789, study PRJEB12502) | metagenome | biome: forest; material: soil | place: Canada | collected 2011-07-03 | depth 0.3 m | reverse complement strand
ACCTCGCCCGCGGCGATCTGGTTGATGAGCTGGTCGGGGAGAACTTGAATGGTCACAGCGGGAATGGTCACGGCCTGCTCGACGGAACGATGGCGTCAAGCATAAAGGAACGCCCAATAAAGGAAGGCCCGGGCATTCTGTGCCCGGGCCTTAAGGCTACGAAGATTCGATTTAGTTGTCGCTTTCGCTGCGGGCGCTGTGCCCGTAACTCACCGGCATGGCCTTGCCGCGCGCACGGCGCCGCGGTTCGGCCGGGCGCTCCGGCTGTGCGGCTGCCACCAGCTGTTGCTGCTGCAGCGGGCGATAGCGCGAGAAATAGCCCTTGATGCCTTCAAAAATGCCGTCGGCGAACTGCGCCTGATAGTCCGGGTTGCGCAGCATCTGCTCCTCGCGCGGATTGCTGATGAAGGCTGTCTCCACCAGCACCGAGGGGATGTCCGGCGACTTCAGCACCATGAAACCGGCCTGCTGCACCATCGGCTTCTGCAATTCGTTGACCTTGTGCAGCGACTCCAGCAAGCGGTTGCCGAGGTCGAAGCTGGCGTCCATGGTGGCCGACTGCGAGATATCCAGCAGCACCGCCGCCAGCCGGTCGTCCTTGTCGTGCAGGTCGACGCCGCCGACCAGGTCGGCGGCGTTTTCGTGATTGGCCAGCCAGCGCGCCTGCTCGGTGGTGGCGCCGTGATCGGACAGCACGTACACCGCGGTGCCGCGCATGTCGCGGTCGCGGTAGGAATTGGCGTGGATCGAGACGAACAGGTCGGCCTGGGCGTTACGCGCGCGAATGGTGCGCTGGCGCAGGTCGACGTAGTAGTCGCCGTCACGGGTCAGCACGGCGCGCATGCCGGGCTGCGCATTGATGCGCTTGGCCAGCTGGCGGGCGATGGCCAGGGTGACGTTCTTTTCCTGCAGGCCGCTGCGGCCCTGGGCGCCGGGATCTTCGCCGCCGTGACCGGCATCGACTGCGATGACGATGGGCTTCACGCTCAGCGGCACCGAGTCGCGGGCATTGGCGACCGCAGGCGCGGTGGATGCAGCGACCTGGGTGACGCTGGCGGGCGCAGGAGCCGCGGACACAGGTACGGGCTGCGGCACGGTCGGCGCCGGCGCGACCTGAACCGGTGCGACCGCCGCAAGCTGGGCCGGAACGGCAACGGGTGCAGCAACCGGCATCGGCGCAGCAGCGGAGGTAGCAATGGTGGCCGGGGCAGCGGCGCTCCCATTCGGCGCAGCCGAAGCCGTCACCATCGACGGCATCTGCTGCGCGGCGCTCTGCGGGTAGAGGTCGAGAATCAGGCGATAACCGTAGCCGCCGCTGGGCTGCAGGCCGAAACTCTTGGGCGTGGCCGCCTGGCTCAGATCGAGCACGATGCGCAGGCCGCCGTCATGCGGGCCGGAACGCACGCCTTTGACGATGCCCTTGGGGGTCTGATTGAGATTGAGCGAGCCGCCGCGCCTGGCGCCGGCGATGTCGATCACCACCCGATCCGGATTGCTCAACGTGAAGACGTTGTTGTCGGCGCGGGCATCGAGGTCGAACACCACGCGGGTGCTCTCGGCGCTGTCGAGCAGGCGCACCTCACGCAACTCGCCCGCGTGCGCGCAGGCGACGGACAGCATGATTGCGGACCCTACATACCAGCGCATAAAGCCCCCGACGGGCGGTGACCAGGGCAAGATAGCGCCGCCGGCTAAATATTTCAACAATTTTCTTTGTTTAATCAACAAGTACTGCATGACACTTCAAGTTTATTGTGGGGCCTGAATGGCAATCCGGGCGCAGCCAGAGCCGGAAATCGGCCGGGAAATCAGCCCGGGAGCAGCCCTGAACCGGTCAGAACCGGCGCCAGTGCCGGACTGGCCTCGAGACGGATTTCCCGCCCGGCAGCAGCGACTTGAAGGAAGATGCTCAAGTCCGGCTGCGGCAGTTGGCCGGCGCCACGTTCCGGCCATTCCACCAGCCAGACCGAGCTTTCGGGGGGCGTATCGTACACGCCCAGCTGCTCCAGTTCGGCTGCATCGGACAAGCGGTAAAGGTCCAGATGCAGCAGGCTGCGGCCGGCCAGTTCGTAAGGCTCGACCAGGGTGTAGGTGGGGCTGCGGATGGCCCCGGTAGCGCCCAGCTGGCGCAGCCAGCCGCGCACCAGGGTGGTCTTGCCCGCTCCGAGGTCGCCGTGTAGGAACACCACCAGCCCGGCACACCCGCTCAGGGCGAGCGCCAGCCGCGCACCCATCGCTTCGGTGGCGGCGGCGTCGGCCAGTTGCAGGCGGATGGACGGCGCGCTCAAGGATTCACCACCGCGCGCAGGTTTTCGATCAGATCCGACGGAGTCAGGCCGCGCTCGCCGTCACGCGCGGCACGATCTCCGGCCAGGGCATGCGCCAGCGCGGCCGCGGCAGCCGCCGCTTCGATATCCAGCCCCTGCCCGAGGAAGGCGGCGGCGATGCCGGTGAGCGCGTCACCCATGCCGCCGACGCCCATGCCGGGATTGCCATAGGGGCAAAGCAGCAGTTCCGTCCCCTGCACCAGGGTGCCGGCACCCTTGAGCAGAGCCACGCCGCCATAGCGCTGTTGCAACAGGCGCACGGCCGCGACCCGGTCCGCCTGCACTTCGGCGGTGGAAATGCCGAGCAGGCGCCCCGCCTCGCCCGGATGGGGCGTAAGCAGCCAGCGTTCGCTGCGCTGCGGTGCATGCGCCAGCAGGTTCAGCGCATCGGCATCGACCACCAGGAGCTTGCCCGCCGAGAACACCTCGGCGCAGGCCATGCGGCCCCAGTCCGCCTGGCCCAAACCTGGGCCGATGGCGACCACGTCGGCGCGGCCGATCAGGGTCTGCAGCTCGCCGGCCGTTTCCACACCGCGGCACATCAGCTCCGGCTGCGCCGCCGTCAGCAGGGGCGCGTGCGCAGCGCGGGTCGCCACGCTGACCAGGCCGGCACCGGCGCGCAGTGCGGCGCGCGCCGCCAGCAGCACGGCGCCGATGGTGCCGGCGTCGCCGCCGACGATCAGCACATGGCCGTTGTCGCCCTTGTGCGCAGTGCGCGGACGCGGCGGCAGCCAGCGCCGCAGATCGCCGGCATCCAGCAGCTGCGCCAGCGGCACCAGGTCCGAGTAGACCGCATCCGGCACCTCCAGCGCATCGAACACGATGCGGCCACAACAGGCCGGCCCCTGCCCGGTATGCAGGCCCAGCTTGCGGCCGATGAAGCTGACGGTGAGATCCGCCTGGACCGCGCTGCCGAGCACGGCGCCGGTGTCGGCGTGCAGGCCGGAAGGCACATCGACCGCCAGCACCATCGCACCAGCCCTGCGCGCCTGCGCCATCGCTTCGATCGCCGCCAGCGCAGCACCCTGCGGCGCACGCGCCAGGCCGGTGCCGAAGATGGCGTCGACCACCAGGTCGGCTTTGAAGAAACCCGCATCGGCCTGGTCGAAGCGCTGGATGCTGCCCTGTTGCAGCCAGGCGGCCCGCGCCGTGGCGCCATCGCCCTTGGGCGCGCGCTCGCCGACCTCGCATACGCGCACCTCGCAGCCGGCGGCCTGCGCCAGCCGCGCGATCTCGTAACCATCGCCGCCGTTGTTGCCGGAACCGGCGACCACCGCCACCGAGCGGAGCAGCGGCCAGCGATCGCGCGCCGCGTTCCAGGCCACCGCGGCGGCGCGGCGCATCAGGGTATAACCGGGAATGCCCTGCTCCTCGATGGCGCGGCGATCCAGTTCGCGCACCTGCGCGGCGGCATACAATCTGCGGTCAATGATGGTCATGCGGTCAGTATAGTGTCCTCCACTCCCCTTCCTGGAGATCTGCCGGCGCGCATCAAGGCCTGGGCGCGCGAGTGCGGTTTCGCCGATGCCGCCATCGCGCCGCTGTCGCTGGATGCAGACCGCGCGCAGCTGGAACGCTGGCTGGCCGATGGCTGGCATGGCGGGATGGACTACATGGCGCGCGATCCGGCGATGCGCGCCGACCCGGCGAAGCTGCGGCCCGGCACGCTGTCGGCAATCAGTGCGCGCCTCGACTACCAGCCACCGGCGGAAGCGGCCGAAGCCAATCTGGCGGATGGCGAGCGCGCCTACATTTCACGCTACGCCCTGGGCCGCGACTACCACAAGCTGATGCGCTCGCGTCTGAAGAAGCTGGCCGAGCGCATCGCTGTGGAGATCGGGCCGCACGGCTACCGCGTCTTCGCCGACAGCGCGCCCTCGCTGGAAAAAGCGCTGGCGCGCAACGCCGGCCTGGGCTGGATCGGCAAGAACACGCTGCTGCTGACGCGCGAAGCCGGCTCCTGGTTTTTTCTCGGAGAGATCTATACCGATCTGCCCCTGAGCGCCGATGTGGCGACGCCGGCCAATCTGTGCGGCAGCTGCAACGCCTGCATCGACATCTGCCCGACGCAGGCGATCATCGCGCCATACAAGCTGGACGCGCGGCGCTGCATTTCCTATCTGACCATCGAGAACCGCGGCTCGATCCCGGAGGAATTCCGACCGCTGATGGGCAACCGCATTTTCGGCTGCGACGACTGCCAGCTGGTCTGCCCCTGGAACCGCTACGCCCAGATCAGCACTGACCCGGACTTCAAGCCCAGGCATGGGTTGGACACGGCAAAGCTGGCCGAGCTGTTCGCCTGGAGCGAGGACGAGTGGTCGCGCAAGACCGAAGGAATGGCGCTGCGCCGCGCCGGCTATCGCGGCTTCCTGCGCAACATCGCCGTAGCGCTGGGCAATGCGCCGGCAACGACGCAGGTCCTATCGGCGCTGGCATCGCGTGAGCAGGACGCCGATGAGCTGGTGCGTGAGCACACGCAGTGGGCGCTGCGGCAGCAGGCTGCACGAGAATCGGGAATCGGCACTCGGGAATCGTAAAAAAAGTGATGTCAGAGCTTTGCGGTTCCCGATTCTCCATTCACGATTCCCGGCTTCACTCCAGCGGGCACACCACCGAAGGTCCCGAGTGCTTCGCCACTTCCCGCTGCGTCTGCTGGTAGGCGGCGCGCAGATTCGGATTGTGTTCCAGCTCCAGCGCGCGATTGACCTCGTCCTCGGCCTGATCGGCGCACTGCCGGTCGACCAGGGCCTTGGCCAGGCCGTTGTGGGCGGCGGCATCGTTTGGTTGCACGGTCACGGCGGTGTTGAACGCGGTGGTGGCGCCGCGCAGGTTATGCAGCGTGTAGTAGCTCCGTCCCAGACCGGACCAGGCCTGCGCTTCGCCGGGCCAGCGCTGGGTGATCGCGGCATAGGCCTGCGCCGCTGCTTCGGGCTTGCCCACCTGCTCGATCAGGGCGGCGCCGCTGAGCCAGTCCTGAGTGGTGGCCGCTTGCGGAATCTCCGCCGGCAACACGGTCAGCATGGCCCAGTAGTTGCTGTCGTGCCAGGCAGCGAGGAAGTCGCCATAGCTCAGCACCTTGCGCTGCTCGGTGCCGGTGCGCACAGTGAAGGTGCTGGCGCCGGGATCGACGCCCATCACCACGGCGTATTGCCACTGCTTCAGCACCAGGCCGCTGTGCAGCAGCACCAATACCGGATGGCCGGCCTGCACCTGGTGCACTACATCGAGATCGAGCTGCTTCGACTTCAGCACGTAAGGCACACGTCCGTAGTGGGCGGCGCCGTTGTGCATCCACCCCTGCGGGCTGTCGTTGTTCTTCGCGTCGTAAACCAGGCTGACCAGATCGGCCGGCGTCACCTGCGCACCGCTCGCCGCCAGCAGCATCGCCATCGCAGCCGGACCACCCTGGTAGCCGTCCTGAGGATAGAACGGCACTTCCTTCAATTCGACCGCCTGGCCGCTGACGTGATAGTCACGCAGCTGCGGTCCGCTAGCGCATCCGGCAAGGACGGCCAAAGTCACCGCAGCGAAAAGGCGGGCGATCCGGAAACTGGCATGACTCGGGAGCACGAAACTGTCCTGTTGGGGCCTGAAGATGAGGATGCTAATGACCGCTGCGCGCCAGCAGGGCGCGCGTCGACGGGTCCAGCTTGATCGAGCTGTCTCCGACCATGGCTGCCAGCACCGATTGCGCCAGCTGCTTGCCCAGCTCCACACCCCATTGATCGAAGGAATTGATGTTCCAGATCACGCCCTCGACGAAAGTGCGGTGCTCATACAGCGCCAGCAAGGCGCCGAGATGCCGGGCATCGAGCTGCGGCAGCAGCAGGGTGTTGCTGGGACGGTTGCCGGCGAAGACGCGATGCGGCACCGCGGCTTCCAATTCGGCATCCTGCAAGCCCTTGGCCTGCAGCTCGACGCGCACCTGCTGCGCCGTTTTGCCCAGCATCAGGGCCGAGCTCTGTGCCAGGCAGTTGGCGATGAGCATGCGCTGCTGATCTTCCAGGGCGTGCGCAGCGCGCAACGGCAGGATGAAATCGACCGGATGGATCGCCGGCCCCTGATGCAGCATCTGGAAAAACGCGTGCTGCCCGTTGGTGCCGACATCGCCCCACAGCGCCGGGGTGGTGGCGTAATCCACCAGCCGGCCCTCGCGATCGACGCTCTTGCCGTTGGATTCCATCTCCAGCTGCTGCAGCCAGGGCACGAAGAATTCCAGGTCCTGGGCATACGCTGCGACAACCTGGCTGCGGGCGCCGAAACGGGTGCCGAGACAGTTGCGATTCCACACTGCCAGCAGGCCCAGCAGCACCGGCAGGTTCTGCCCCAGCGGCGCCTTGCGGAAATGCTGGTCCATGGCGTGGGCGCCGGCAAGCAGCTCGCGGAATCGGGTTTCGCCGATGGCGACGACGATCGACAGGCCGACCGCCGACCACAGCGAATAACGACCGCCGACCCAGTCCCAGAACTCGAACATATTGGCGCTGTCGATGCCGAACTTCGCCACTTCTTCGCGGTTGGTCGACACTGCCACGCAGTGGCGGGGCACCGCCGCCTCGCCGAGGGCCGCCACCAGCCAGCGCCGGGCAGCCGCGGCATTGGCCATGGTTTCGAGCGTGGTGAACATCTTCGAGGTGACGATGAACAGGGTCGTCGCCGGCTCCAGCCCGTGCAGCACCGCGGTCAGCTGCGCACCGTCGACATTGGCGACGAAATGCACCCGCGGACCATCGGCCTGGGCTGCCAGCGCCCTGCACACCATGCGCGGGCCGAGGTCGGAACCGCCGATGCCGATGTTGACCACGTCGGTGATGGCGCGCCCGGTGGCGCCGAGCCATCGACCGGAGCGAACCTGCTCGGCGAAGGCGCAGATGCGATCCAGCACGCCGTGCACGTCGGCCAGCACGTCGCGCCCGTCGATGCGCAGGCCGGCGTCGCGCGGCGCACGCAGCGCCACATGAAACGCCGCGCGATGCTCGGTCTGGTTGATCGCTTCACCGGCGAACATGCGGCCGATCCAGCCGGGCAGATCCTGCTGCTGCGCCAGGGCCAGCAGCAATTCCAGAGCGCGGGCATCGGCCTGCTGCTTCGAGTAATCGAGGTAGATTCCTGCCGCCTCGGCGGAGAAATTTTGCGGCCGCTGCGCATCGGCGGCGAACAGGTCGGCAATGCTGCCTTCGGCAAGCTGCGCCGCATGCTGCCGCAACGCCAGCCAGGCCGCGCTTTCGGTCAAAGAGGACATCACAATCCCGGGAACAAATAAAAAAGAGGCCCAAGCTTACTGGGCTTGGACCCCTGATTTCTACGCTAGTGCCCGCTTATTTCAACAGTCCGCGCCATGGATGGCGCGGTGCTTGTCAGGATGACACTCAGGCAGCTTGTACCGGGATGGTGTTGGCAGTCCGCGTCACGCGGTTGCCTTCGTCGAGGTACACCAGCTTGGGCTTGTGCACCTTGGCCTCACGCGCATCGACATCGCAGTAGCTGCAGATGATGACGCGATCGCCGACGCGTGCCTTGTGGGCGGCGGCGCCGTTGACCGAGATGATGCCGCTGCCGTTCTCGGCGCGGATGGCATAGGTGGTGAAGCGCTCACCGTTGCCGACGTTGTAGATCTGGATCTGCTCGTACTCGTGGATGCCGGCGAGATCGAGCAGACGGCCGTCGATGGCGCAGGAGCCTTCGTAATCGAGCTCGGCGTGGGTGACGCGGGCGCGGTGCAATTTGCACTTGAGCATTGTCAGTTGCATGGCGTATTCCTGGATGTTGGGAGACCCCGGGCGGCCCACGAAGACATACACCCGAAATCGACTACAGATAACATCAAGGGCGGCCCAAAAAGACATACGCCCATTGCACGTGACGTGCGTCACGATTCAATAACGAAAGTGTAACCGTCTCGACCGCGGACGCCAACCCTGTGGGCCTAAGCATAGAACCGGCCCGACAAACGGCGGCAGTGGCAAAAATCTCCCACCCGCCCGGAAATGCCGCAGACAAACATCTGAAAATCAGGGCCTTGAAGCAGAAACTTCAGACCGGCGCGTCAATCCTGACCTGCAAATTGTCGATCAGCCGTGTCTTGCCGAGATGGGCAGCAGCCAGCACCGTGAAGGCACCGGCATCCGCCTGAGGCACAGCCAGGTCCGGCGCACGCACTTCCAGATACTGCGGGTGGAAGCCGGCGCTTTCCAGTGCCGCCTGCTGTTCCGTGCACAGGGCCGTGAAGTCGCGACGGCCGGCCCGGATACCCTCGCCGATCGCCGTCAGGGCTGCATACAACTGCGGCGCCAGGGCGCGCTCCTGCGCATTCAGATACTGGTTGCGCGAGCTCAGCGCCAAGCCATCGACATCGCGCAGGGTCTGTGCCCCGGCGATGCGCAGCGGCATGCCGAGGTCGGCGACCATGCGGCGGATTACCTGCAGCTGCTGCCAGTCCTTCTCACCGAATACGGCCACATCGGGCCGCACCAGGTTGAACAGGATATTGACGACGGTGGCCACACCCTCGAAATGTCCCGGGCGGAAGTGACCGTCGAGGATCGACGTGAGCTCGCCGCCGACCCGCACCGTAGTGACCGGCGGATAACCGGCCGGATAGACATCGGCCACCGCGGGCGCGAACAGCAAGTCGGCGCCGGCTTCGCGCAACAGCTTCGAATCCGCCTCCAGGGTGCGCGGATAGCGCTGGAAATCCTCGTTTGGCCCGAACTGCAGCGGGTTGACGAAGACGCTCACCACCACGCATTCGCCGAGCTGGCGGGCGCGCTCCACCAGGCTCAGATGGCCGCTGTGCAGATTGCCCATGGTCGGCACTAGCGCGATGGTTTCGCGCTGGCGGCGCCATTCGGCCAGCTCGGTGTGCAGATCGGAAACTTTGTGAACGGTGTGCATAGGTTCAGGCGGATCAGGCGCAGACCGGACCCCGCCCGCTCTGCGCCATGGAGTTACCCGAAAGTATGAACGATGTCACTGGAAGCAGTGTTCCGGCGCCGGATACTTGCCGCTGCGGACTTCCTGCACGTAGGCGCGGATGGCGCCTTCGATGTCCGGCGCGCCTTCCATATAGTTCTTGACGAAGCGCGGCTTGTGGCCGAGCGTGACCATGGGCGAGATGTTGAGGATGTCCTGCAGCACCAGGATCTGCCCGCTCACATGCGGCCCTGCGCCGATGCCGATCACCGGGATGTGCGCCTGCTCGGTGATGCGCTTGCCCAAGCTGCTGGGGATGCATTCCAGCACCATCAGATCGGCGCCCGCCTCTTCCAGGATTTTCGCGTCGCGCAGCATCGCCTCGGCGGCGGCATCGTCGCGGCCCTGCACCTTGAAGGCGCCCATCTTGTGGATCAGCTGCGGCTGCAGGCCCAGATGGGCGCAGACCGGCACGCCGCGCACCGACAGGTATTCGACGATGTCGGCCTGCTCGCGCCCGCCTTCGAGCTTGACCATCTTGGCGCCGCCTTCCTGCATCACCCGCTGCGAAGCGTCGAGCGCGCGCTCGCGCGTGGCGAAGGACAGGAACGGCAGGTCCGCCACCAGGAAGGCACGCTGCAGGAATGGCGCCACCAGGCGGGTGTGGTAGGCGATGTCCGCCACCGTCACCGCAGTAGTGGAGTTGCGGCCCTGGATCACCATGCCGAGGGAATCGCCTACCAGCACCACGTCAACGCCGGCGCGATCTTCGACATGGGCGAAGCTGGCGTCGTAACAGGTCAGCGCGACGATCTTCTCGCCGGCCTCGCGCATGCGGCGCAGTTCGGCGATCTGGATGGCGGAGCTGGGTTTGGCCTGGCTGCTCATGAGGGTCTCCCGGTGAGGCGGGTGGAGGGGGCGAAGCAAAGTCCAAAACAAAACGGATGCTGGCCGCACTGAATCACAGTCGGTTGCATGGGAGTTTCCTGGATTGCCGATGCGGGGTGGCCCACCAAGACATGCACCCGGCATCGAATTGCTTGAACAACTGAGGGCGGCCCACCAAGGCATGCGCCCGTTGACATGACCTCTATAAGGTCATGTTGTGTCGCGGAGTGTAACCATCCCGGCCGCGAACGCCAACCCGGCCGGTGGGCCGGGATTACTGCCAGGGAATCACGCCGGTGCGGTCCACGGCAGCGGCCAGGGCGGCGACCGGGCCGAGGCCGGGGATCGACAGGTCCGGGGCGACCTGCGCCAGCGGCAGCAGCACGAAGGCGCGGCGGTGCAATTCAGGGTGCGGCAGGGTCAGCCGCGGCGTCCGCGACACCCTGCCCTCCATGTGCAGCAGGTCGAGATCGAGCAGGCGCGGCCCCCAGCGCTCACCGTCGCGCTTGCGGCCGGCGCTGTTTTCGATGCCCTGCAGGACATCGAGCAGAGCCTCTGGCTCCAGCGCGGTGTCGATGGTGCAGACGGCGTTGCAGTAATCGGGCTGCCCGGGCGGGCCAAGCGGTGGAGTGCGGTAGAAGCCGGATACCGCGACCACTTCGATCGCGGCGCCGGCCCGCAGACGATCCAGCGCCATGCGCAGCTGTGCCGGCGGATCGCCGAGGTTGGCACCCAGGGCGATGTAAGCCCTGGTTCCGGCCCTAGCTTTGCTCGCCACCCGGCGCATCACCCGGACCGCGGCGGCGGCGGCCACCGCGGCGGCGGCGCTTCTTCTTCGGCGCCTCGCCTGGCGCGGCAGGAGCCTCGTCATGCTCCGCTGCCGGCCCGCGCCCATGCTCTTCGCGCGGCAGCGGCGGCAGTTCCTCGCCTTTCTGCGCCTGCGTCCACCACGCTGCCAGCTCGGCTGCGCCCGGCTCGCCGGACTGGCCGCGCAGGAGCAGGAAATCGTAGGCGGCGCGGAAACGCGGATGGGTCAGCAGGCGCTTGACGCGCGCACCGCGGCGATTCTCGAAGCGCGGCTGCAAGGACCAGATCTCGCGCATCGGCAGGGAGAAACGCTTGGGAATGGCAATGCGCAGCTGCTGGTGGGCGATGACTTCCTCGGCCGCCTGCACCTGCGCCACCGGCGGCGCATGCCCCTGCTTGCGCTCCAGCTGCTCCAGACGCTTGGCATAAGCAGGCCACAGCATGGCGGCGAACAGGAAGGCCGGCGTCACCGGCTGGTCGGCGACGATACGCGCGGCGGTATTGGCCAGGGCGCGGCCGATCAGGGCTTCGACGCTGGGATCGTCCGCGTCCAGCGCTTCGTCGGTCAGCGGCAGCAGGTGGCTGAACAGGCCGTACTTGCGCAGCCCTTTCAGATTGGCCACCGCGTCGCGGCTGAGGAACAGTTTCAGCACTTCGTCGAACAGGCGCGCCGGCGGAATCTCGCGCAGCAGCGCGGCCAGGCGGTGGATCGGCTCGGCCGTATCCTTGGCGATGGAGAAGCCCAGCTTGTTGGCGATGCGCACCGCGCGCAGCATGCGCACCGGGTCTTCGCGGTAGCGCAGCTCCGGATCGCCGATCAGGCGCAGGCTGCGCTGGCGCAAGTCCTCGACGCCGCCGGCGAAATCGACGATGGAGAAGTCGCGGATGTCGTAATACAGGGCATTGATGGTGAAATCGCGGCGGAAGGCATCTTCCTGCAGCGTGCCGTAGACGTTGTCGGAGAGGATGCGCCCGGTCTCGTCGCGCTCGTGGCTCTCGGTGATCGGCCCGCGGAAGGTGGTGACTTCGAGGATTTCCTCGCCCATCCGCACGTGCGCGATGAGGAAGCGGCGCCCGACCAAGCGGCAGGAACGGAACAGCCGGCGGATCTCGTCGGGATGGGCGCTGGTGGCGATGTCGAAGTCTTTCGGCTCGATCCCGGCCAGCAGATCGCGCACGGCGCCGCCCACCAGGTAGGCCTCGTGTCCGGCGTCCTTCAGCGTGTACAACACCTTGAGGCTGCCGTGGGAGATATTCGAGCGCGAGATCGGATGCTGGTCACGCGGAATGCGGAGCGGCTCGGTGATGATCGGCTCCTTGTTCCCGGTTACCCGTCTGTGGAGTTTTCGCGTCGCCTCGGCTACGGCTCCTATGATACCGCCCCTGCGCTCGGTCAACAGTGACCTCCCGGTCGGCAATTCCGGCGTACGTTCCCGGATTGCTTGAAAAATGAAAGCCGGCAAGAAAAAAGCCCGCGTGAGGCGGGCTGTTTTTGCCTTGTATTGGCGCTCCTACCGGGATTCGAACCCGGGTTTAAGCCTTGAGAGGGCTCCGTCCTAGGCCTCTAGACGATAGGAGCGTTACGAAGCGCGCATTATAGGGGACGCTGCGGCGCGACACAAAAAAACAGTGGGGAATCAGCGGAACATCAGCACCATCAGGTCTGCGGTCAGGGCCGGCGTCACCCCGCTCTCCGCTTCCAGCTCCACTGCCGCGGTGACCAGGCTCTGTGCTTCATTGAGGGGCGCCACGCCGGCGATGCTGGCGCGGGCACGCACGCGGGCACCGGCCAATACCGGCGCCCGGAAGCGCACATTGTTGACCGCGGTGTTGATGGCGCCGCTGGCATCTTCCGGAATGCCGCCGAGGTCCGCCACCAGCTTGGCCAGGACCGACAGCACCAGAAAGCCGTGCGCCACCGGCGCTCCATAGGGACTCTCCCGGCGACAGCGTTCGGCATCGACGTGCATCCACTGGCGGTCGCCGGTGCAGTCGGCGAACAGATTGATCTGCTCCTGGCTGATCACGGTCCAGTCGGTGACGCCGAGTTCCTTGCCGATGAAATACGACAGGGAATCGAAAAGGTATTTTTTGCGCACGGCCATGGGCCTGCGATCTCCAGTACAAGATGCCGCCGGTATGCCGCATTGTGCGTGCCAGCACCCGGCTTTGGGCGCTGGCATACGGTCATGGGGTCATTTTTCCTATCGCACGAAGAAGGCCGGGGAATCTGGCCGCGATGTCGGAAACGACCAAGGTAGCGCCTGCATGTAAATGGAATGTGACGAAGCGCTTGCGGCCGCGTCCGATGTGCGTCGCCCACAGCGGCAGACCGGGTGCGGGCGACGGCGATGCGGGACAGGGAAAGATCGACAGCGCCGGCTGGCGCGGCGAAAGCTTCAGGAAAACAGGCGCATCACCACGAAACCCGTGGCGAAGCCGGCAAGCAGGGCCCACAGCGCCCAGTGTGCGCGCCGCGTCAGCTTGCGGCGGTGCTCGCGCGGGCTGACATAGAAAATGCCACTGCGATCGAGCAGTGAAGGATCGTCTTCAGCCATGGCCTCCCCCCGAAACGCAATTGTCAGTTTGTACAATACCCGTCTTCGGCGAGCTGCCGAGGATCGTGACAACCAGTTCTACCCCCATCCTACGCCTCCGCGACGCGCCACACCATGACTGCCCCTGCTTTCCCCGCCTCGCCATGGCGGCGCCTGGCCGCCGCCTGCTATGACGGCCTGCTGCTGCTGGCGCTGTGGATGGTGACCCTGCTCGCCAGCCTGTTCGTGCACAACCTGTTCGGGCTGGAACGCAACGACCACGCCAATTCGCTGTGCCTGTTCCTGACCGGGCTGGTGTTCTTCGGCTGGTCCTGGACCCACGGCGGCCAGACGCTGGGCATGCGCTCCTGGCGGCTGCGGTTGTTGCGCGAGGATGGCCTGCCGCTGCGCTGGCCGGTGGCGGCGGTGCGCTACGCCCTGATGCTGGCCAGTTGGCTGATTGCGATGGCAGTGCTGGTGCTGCCCTTGCTGCCGGCAGCCGTGGCGGCGGGCGTGCCGTATCGGGTCGAAGCGACGGGCATCTGCGCCGCGTACAGCGCGGCCGCGATACTGTTCCTGTTGCTCGACGGCAGGCGTCGCGCTTTCTACGACCGCCTCACCAGCACCGAAATCGTGCTGCTGCCGAGAGAAGGCATGTGAGGAGTCAGGGGTGAGGAGTCAGGAGACACGCTTTTCTCCTCACGCCTCACAGTGCCGCAGGCACGACCTCACCCCTCACGGCATCAGCGCGCCCGCGCCAGCCGCCACCAGGACAGCAGGGCCAGTCCCAGCGTCGGCAATCCGGCAGCCAGCGGCGCCGGCCACTGGTAGATATCGCCCAGGCTCACCGAGACCTTGTTGACGACGTAGAAGACGATGCCGACCAGGGCGCCGGCCAGCAGCTTCTGCCCGGCGCCGGCGTCGCGCAGTTGCCCGATGACGAAGGGCACGGCGAACAGCATCATCACCATCACCGTTAGCGGCTCGGTCAGCTTGCGCCACAGCAGCAGCCGGTATTTGGCGGGGTCGAGATGGTTTTCGTCCATGTAGCCGATCAGGCGCACCAGGCCGTGCGCCGACAGGCTGCCGGCTTCGAGGATGAACAGCTTGAGCACATTGGGGCTGATGCCGTTGCCCAGGTCCATCTGGTCGAGCAGGGTGACGGTGGTGTGGTCGCCGGCGAAATCGGTGCGTTTCACGCCCGACAGGCGCCAGTGCCCGTCGACGTAAACGCCTTCATCGACGGTCAGGGCCGCCTCCAGGCGGCCGTCGCTGCCCAGCTTGAACACGGTCACATCGTTGATGTGATCCTCGCTCTGCAGCTTACTGATGCGCACCACGCGGTCGGCGTCGCGAAACCATAGCGACTTGCCGGTGTAGCCGCTGCTGCCGCGCGAACTGTCGCGCAGCTCGGTGGCCAGGGCCTCACTGGTCGGCGCCAGCCAGTCGCCGAGAAAGAAAGCGAAGATCGCCAGCCCGGCCCCGGCGATCAGAGTCGCCGCGCCGACCCGCGACAGCGACACGCCGGCCGAGCGCATCGCCGTCAGCTCGCCGCTGCGCGACAGCGCGCCGATGCCCATCAGGGTGCCGAGCAGCGCCACGATCGGCATCAGGATGTAAAGGCTGCTGGGAATCATCAGCAGGCTGTATTCCAGCACCTGCACCACGCCGTAATTGCCCTTGCCGGTCTCGTTGACGTCGGAAACGAACACCACCAGGGTGTAGATCGAGACCAGCCCGAGGGCGACGATGCCGGTCAGCTGCAGCACGTGGCTGATGATGTAGCGGTCAAGGCGGTTCATCATCGCAGCCAACCCTGGCGGCGCGCGATCAGCCCCAGCGCCACCGTCAGCATCAGGCCATGCACCCACCACAGCCCCACCATCGGCGGCACCTTGCCCTTGCCGACCCAGGTGGCGCCGAAGCTGATCAGGTTGAGGTAGACCAGCACCGCCAAAATTCCCAGCACCAGCTTGCCGTAGCGTCCCTGGCGCGGTTGCAGATGCGACAGCGGCACCGCCAGTAGTGCCAGGATCAGCACCGACAGCGGCGCCGCCAAGCGCGATTGCAGCTCGGCCTGGTCGCGCGGATCGGCGCTGCCGACCAGATCGCCGGTGGGGCTGAGCACGCGCTGGTTGTTGATGTAGTCGAATGCCGGCGGCGACAGGCGCAGGGTCAGTTCCTTGAACTTGACCACGTCGTACTCGGCGGTGCCGGGCGTGCCGGAATAGCGATAGCCATTATAGAGACGCACCGAGCGGTCGCCGGTGGCGGGATCGCTATTCTGCTCGCCGCGATCGGCCACCACCACGCTGGCGCCGTGGGCCTCCTCGATCTGCGCGAAGACCTGCCCGAACTGGGTGCCGTCGGGATTCATCGAGGCGGTATAGAACACCGCCTTGCCGCCGGCGGTGGGCTTGAACTGGCCCGGCTCGAACGGCGTGTACTGCACCAGGCGCTTGGCGTCCTTGACCAGAAAATCGGCCTGGCGGCCGGCCCAGGGACCGATGGAGAAGGACAGCGCCGCGGTCAGCGTCGCCAGCAGCACCGCCAGCCACAGGAACGGCCGGTACAAACGCCCCAGGCCGACACCGCAGCCGGTCATGGCGGCGATCTCATTGTCGCTGTAGAGACGCCCCAGCGACATCATGATCGCCAGCAGCAGCGAAGCGGGAATCAGGATGACGAGGTAGCGCAGGGTCGACAGCAGCGCCACGTTGAGCAGCAGGTCGCGCGGCAGGTCGCCCTTGGCGGCGATGCCCAGCACGCTGGCGAAACGGGTCGACAGCATGATGGCGAGCAGCACGAAGGTGACCGCGAACCAGGCGGTCGCCGCTTCGCGCATCAGGTATCGGTCGAGCACCAGACGGTTCATGAGCGGGGGAGTTTAACCTCTGCAAGCGGATGGCGGGGGATGCAGGGGATGAATGAAAAAATGGATTTCCGTCGCCGGACAGGCGTCCCTGGTTGGGACGTCCCAGAATTTTTCATTTGACCGTCCCGGCCCCTCCCGGAGAGCCGTTGCCCTGTGGCGAATTGCGAAGAATGGCTTACAATCAGCGCCGCATCCGAAACCGCCGGTAAAAATCAGGAAAAGCACCCCAGCCGCCCGGCTCGCGTGAGCTGCCGGACACCGGGCTTGCCGATCTCTGCCGGCTGCTGCCCCTTTTCGAGCGTTCTACAAGCGTTCTACCGCCAGATTCAGAGAAAAAATGGAATATTTCGTAAAAAGCGGCAATCCCGAGAAGCAGCGCGTCGCCTGCGTTGTCGTGGGTATTTTCGACCGCCGTAATCCGACCGAATCCGCCACCACCATCGATCAGGTCACCGACGGCGCCATCGGCAGCATCATGCGCCGCGGCGACATGGACGGGAAACTCGGCCAGACCCTGGTTCTGCACAATCTGACCGGCGTGTTTTGCGACCGCGTCATGCTGGTCGGCCTGGGCCGCGAGCGCGATTTCGACGAAGACGCGTTCCGCAAGGTGCACGCTTCGGTAGCGCGGGCGCTGCGCTCCACCGGCGCCATCGACGCGGTGATCTACCTGACCCATCTGGCGGTGAAGGGGCGCGATTTCCACTGGAACGTGCAGCAGGCGACCCTGGCCATCGAGAACGAGAATTACCGTTTCGACGCCATGCGCGGCGAGCGGGCGCGGGAAGACCTGCCCAAGCCAAAGATGGAGCGCCTGACCTTCGACGTGCCGCGCCGCAGCGACCTGCCGGCCGGTGAAAAAGGCCTGGCGGAAGCGCTGGCCATCGCCCTCGGCGTGGCCCTGACCAAGGATCTAGCCAATCTGCCGGGCAATTACTGCACGCCGACCTATCTGGCCGACCAGGCGCTGAAGCTGGCCGAGGCCTATCGCTTCAAGGCCAAGGTGCTGGAAAAAGCCGATATGGAAAAGCTCGGCATGGGCGCCCTGCTGGCTGTGGCCAGAGGCAGCAGCCAGGCGCCGAAGCTGATCGTGCTGGAGTACCTCAAGGGACCCAAGGGCGAAGCGCCCATCGCCCTGGTGGGCAAGGGCCTGACCTTCGACGCCGGCGGCATCTCGATCAAGCCGGCGGCGGCGATGGACGAGATGAAGTTCGACATGTGCGGCGGCGCCTCGGTGTTCGGCACCTTCGCCGCAGTGGCCGAGCTGAAGCTGCCGATCAACTTGATCGGCATCATCCCGGCCACCGAAAACCTGATCAACGGCGAAGCGGTCAAGCCGGGCGACATCGTCACCAGCATGGCCGGCATCACCATCGAGGTGCTGAACACCGATGCGGAAGGCCGCCTGATCCTGTGCGACGCACTGACCTATGCCGAGAAGACCTACGACCCGGCGGTGTGCATCGACATGGCCACCCTCACCGGTGCCTGCGTCGTCGCCCTCGGCAGCCAGGCTTCGGGCCTGTTCGCCAACCAGTCCGGCCTGGCCCGCTCCCTGCTCACCGCCGGCGAGCAGATCGGCGACCGCGCCTGGGAATTGCCGCTGTGGCCGGAATACGAGCCGCAGATCAAGAGCGAGTTCGCCGATGTGGCCAATATCGCCACTGTCGGCGCACGCGAGGCCGGCGCCATCGTTGCGGCGACCTTCCTGCACAAGTTCACGCGCAAGCTGAAGTGGGCGCACCTGGACATCGCCGGCACCGCCTGGACCGGCAAGAAGGCCAGCGGCCGGCCGGTGCCCCTGCTGGTGCAGTACCTGCTGAACTACGCCGCCAAGCATGAGGAATAAGCAGTGGTCAGTGGCTAGTGCTCAGTGGCTAGTAAAAGCGCGAACAGCGACAATCTCCGCTTGACTGGCCACTAGTCACTAACCACCGCATTCCAATGACCCGCGTCGACTTCTACATCCTTCCCGAAGGCGGCAAGCCGCCCGAGGGTGCGGTGATGACCGCCTGCAAGCTATGCGACAAGGCGGCCGCGGGCGGCCAGCGGGTCTATGTCTATGCGCCGGCCGACGATGTGGCCAACAGCGTCGACAGCCTGCTGTGGAGTTTCCGCCAGGGCAGCTTCATCGCTCATGAACGCCTCGGCACGCCGTTGCAGGAGCCGCTGCCCTACGTGCTGATCGGCGACGGCGAGCCGCCGGAAAGCCACCACGGCGTGATGATCAACCTGGGGCTGGATGTGCCGCCGTTTTTCAGCCGTTTCGAGCGGGTGCTGGAAATTGTCGACGGCGACGCCGCGCAGCGCGCAAAATCACGCGAACGCTACAAGTTCTACCGCGACCGCGGTTACGAGCTTTCCTCACACAATTTATAAAAGGCATCCCATGAGCCGCAACTTCCCCCGCCTTGCCGCTGGGTTCGCCGCCATCGTCCTGATCTCCGGCTGCAGCACCTTGCACGACTACATGCGCAGCACCTTCAGCCAGACCGTCGATCCGAAAACCAACGATCACGTGCATGCCAGCGTGCCGATCGGCACCACCATGGTGGCGGCCGAAGCGACGCTGTCGTCGCAGGGCTACAACTGCGACACCCGCACCGGCAACTTCACCGATGAGCTGGGCCGCAGCCGCAGCGCCTCGCGCTTCCTGTCCTGCGTGCAGCGCGCCGGCAAGGTCAGCTTCGCCTGCGAGAACCGCGACCAGGTGGTGGTGGTGCCCAGCGGCGGCGTGGTCGATGAGGTCGACGTGGTGCGCGGGCCGGACTGCGACCGCGCGCCCGGCCCGGCCCTGACGCCGCCGAACGCCAATTAGCCTGATCGCCCGCAGCCCGGAACAGGCCTCGGGCGCGCGGTAAAATAAGGCTTGCGCTCCGGACCGCTTCGGCCGGGCGCCCCTATGTACTGCGCCGTGCGCAGTCAACGACGACCCTGACATGGAAAAGACTTACGATCCCCGCGCCGTCGAGGCACGCTGGCGCGATACCTGGGAACAGAGCGGCTGGTTCGCGCCGCAGGGCAGCGGCGCGCCCTACTCCATCATGATCCCGCCGCCGAACGTCACCGGCACGCTGCACATGGGTCACGCCTTCCAGCACACCATCATGGATGCGCTGACGCGCTACCACCGCATGCGGGGCGACGACACGCTGTGGCAGCCGGGCACCGATCACGCCGGCATCGCCACGCAGATGGTGGTGGAGCGCAACCTCAAGCTGCAGGGCAGCTCGCGCCTCGACTTGGGTCGCGAGAAATTCGTCGAGAAGGTGTGGGAGTGGAAGAAATACTCCGGCGACACCATCGAGAACCAGATCCGCCGCATGGGCAGCTCGGTGGACTGGTCGCGCAAGGCCTTCACCATGGACCCGGGCTATTCCGAGGCGGTGATCGAGCATTTCGTGCGCCTGCACCAGGACGGCCTGATCTATCGCGGCAAGCGCCTGGTCAACTGGGACCCGGTGCTGCAGACCGCCATCTCCGACCTGGAAGTGGTGCAGGAGGAAGAGAACGGCAAGCTGTGGCACTTCCGCTACCCGCTCACCGGTGGCGCAAAAACACAGGACGGCAAGGACTACATCGTCGTCGCCACCACCCGCCCGGAAACCATGCTGGGCGATACCGCGGTGGCGGTGCACCCGGAGGACGAGCGTTACAAGCACCTGATCGGCGGCAAGGTGATGCTGCCGTTGTCCGATCGCGAGATTCCTATCGTCGGCGACGACTACGTCGACCGCGAATTCGGTACCGGCTGCGTCAAGATCACACCGGCGCACGATTTCAACGACTACGCCCTGGGCCAGCGCCACAAACTCGCCATCATCAACATCTTCACACCCACCGCCACCATCAATGACGAGGCGCCTGCCGCCTATCGTGGCCTCGACCGCTTCGATGCGCGCAAGCGCGTGGTGGCCGACCTGGAAGCGCAGGGCCTGGTGGCCAAGATCGACGACCACAAGCTGAAGGTGCCGCGCGGCGACCGCAGCGGCGTGGTGGTGGAGCCTTATCTCACCGACCAGTGGTTCGTCGACCTGACCCGCAAGACCCTGGACGACGGCCGCCCCGGCGGCTGGACCGCAATCACCGAGCCGGCGATCCAGGCGGTGGAAGGCGGCAGCATCAAGTTCGTGCCGGAGAACTGGAGCAATACCTACTTCCACTGGCTGCGCAACATCCAGGACTGGTGCATCAGCCGCCAGCTGTGGTGGGGCCACCGCATCCCGGCCTGGTATGACGCTGACGGCAACATCTACGTGGCGCGCAATGAAGCTGAAGTGCGCAGCAAGTACCAGCTGGCCGCCGATCTTGCGCTGCGGCAGGACGAAGATGTGTTCGACACCTGGTTCTCCTCCGACATCTGGCCGCTGGCGACGCTGGGCTGGCCGCAGGAGACGCCGGAGCTGAAGAAGTTCTACCCAAGCAGCGTGCTGGTGACGGGCTTCGACATCATCTTCTTCTGGGTGGCGCGCATGGTGATGATGGGCCTCAAGCTGCACGGCGACGTGCCGTTCCGCGAGGTCTACGTGCACGGCCTGATCCGCGACAGCGAAGGCCAGAAGATGAGCAAGTCCAAGGGCAACGTGCTCGACCCGCTGGACCTGGTCGACGGCATCAGCCTGGACGAGCTGCTGAAGAAGCGCACCACCGGCCTGATGAAGCCGGAGACCGCGCCGAAGATCGAGAAGGCGACGCGCAAGGACTATCCCGCCGGCATCGAGGCGGTGGGCGTGGATGCGCTGCGCTACACCTTCGCCGCGCTGGCCAGCCCCGGCCGCGACATCCGCTTCGATTTCAGCCGCGCCACCGGCTACCGCAATTTCTGCAACAAGATCTGGAACGCCACCAGCTATGTGCTGATGAACTGCGAGGGCCAGGATGTCGGCCTCGATGAGAAGGCCGGCACCACGCTGAGCGCCGCCGACCGCTGGATCGTCTCGCGCCTGCAGAAAGTCGAAGCCGAGGCAGCCGAGCATTTCCGCACTTACCGTTTCGACCTGCTGGCGCAGACGCTGTACCAGTTCCTGTGGAACGAGTACTGCGACTGGTATCTGGAACTGAGCAAGCCGACCCTGCGCAGCGAGGACGAGGCCGCCAAGCGCGGCACGCGCCGCACCCTGGTGCGGGTGCTGGAGACCAGCCTGCGGCTGCTGCACCCGCTGATGCCCTTCGTCACCGAGGATCTGTGGCAGCTGGTCGCGCCACTGGCGGGCAAAGGCGGCAAGACCATCATGCTGCAGCCCTACCCGGTGGCACAGCCCGAGAAGATCGACGAGGTTGCGGAAGCCGACGTGGAATGGCTCAAGGCCTTCATCCTCGGCGTGCGCCAGATCCGCAGCGGCATGAACATCGCGCCGGGCAAGGTGTTGCCGGTGCTGGTCCAGGACGCCGGCGACAAGGACCGCGAACAGCTGCAACGCCTGCAGGATTTCATCGGCGCCCTGGCGCGGGTGGAGACACCGCGCGTGCTCGCCGCCGGCGAAGCCGCGCCGCAGTCCGCCACCGCCCTGCTCGGCAACATGAAGATCCTGGTGCCGATGGCGGGGCTGATTGACAAGGACGCCGAATCGGCTCGCCTGGGCCGCCTCATCGCCAAGACCGAGGGCGATCTGGAAAAGAACGAGGCACGGCTGGCCAGCGAGAAGTTCGTCAGCGGTGCGCCGCCGGCCGTGCTGGAAAAGGAGCGCGCGCGGGTGGCGCAGCAGAAGCAGGAGCTGGAAGCGCTGCGCGAGCAGCAGAAGAGTATCGAGTCACTGTAAGACCGCTGCTTCGTAGGGCGGCCTGTGGCCGCCCTACGAAACTGACAACACGGTAGCAAGAAGGATGTGCTGAGCGCAGCGAAGCGCATCAATCGAGCGTCGCGACGCGGTAACCGATGCGCTTCGCTACGCTCAGCACATCCTTGGTTTACAGCGATGCCTCACGCGTCCTTGCTGCGCACGACGCTCAGGTTCGGCTTCTTCGCCGCTTCACCGCGCACGCTCTTGCTCAGCCGCTGCGGCTCAAGCCGACGCAGGCAACGCTCCAGCGTCTGCGCGATCAGCAACTGGTTGCGCACCATCTCGATGCGCTTCCAGGTGGCGCGCTCGCCTTCCTTGATGAAGCGCTGGATCACGTCCATCCGCGGATTGGCAGTGACGTTGGCGTAGCGCCACACCGTCAGCTTGGGCACGATCATGATGTTGCCGCGGTAGTCCTGGTCGAGGATCGAGGAGGCGTAGTCCAGGGTGTGCCGCACCTTCTGCACCGGCACGCTGACGCGGCCGACGCCGATCGCATACTGCGCCGAGCCGCGCACCAGCGAATAGCCGAAATCGCGCAGGTTGCCGACCAGGCCCTGCTCTTCCAGCGAGCCGCGCACGAACGGAATGACGTGCGGGTTGGTCTGGCTGACGATGAAGTGGTTGACGTTGTGCAGACGGCGCAGGCGCATGCCCGGCAGGTCGGACTTGAGCGAGCCGTCGGTCCAGCGCAGCGAAGGCATGTAGGGCACACGGCGGCCGTTTTCGTCACGCGTCATCAGCAGCACCGGCTCGAACAGGAACGGCACCGCGCTGGAAGCCAGCACCGCTTCGCGCAGGTACAGGTAAGGAAAGGTGAGGTAGTTGAGCAGGCGCGGCGACTGGTTGCTGCCGGCCGGCGAGACGGTGATGTTGATGACCTTGCCGGAGCGCTGGTAGGACTCCTCAAAGGTTAGGTCCGGAATGTTCGAGGCGATGGCCTTGCGGATCTGACGCTGGTCCATCAGCACGCCTTTCTGCCACATCTCGCGCAGGGACAGCGGCTTCCAGAAATGGTAGTAGGCGTTCTGCGGATCGAGCAGGTCGATCAGCTCGTCCGGGGTGCGGGTGCCGACGGTGGATGCCACCACCGAGCCGGCGCTGGAGCCGGAGATCACTTCCGGCAGCAGGTCTTCCAGCACCAGGGCCTTGACCACGCCGACATGGAACAGGCCCAGCGTGGCGCCGCCCGACAGCATCAGCGCGGAGCGGCCGTAGGAAGCCGCCGTATCGTGGAAGAAGCGGCGCTTGGCGGCGCTGTCGAATTCGGGAAAGTCGCCGTCGCTGAGGTAGTTCAGCGCCGTCACCACTTCGGCGACATAATCGTGGATCAGGCGCTTGGTGCCGACCAGGGCAGTGCCATAGAGCGCCGGATTGCACAGGTTGCCCAGATTCCAGTACAGCCCCTGGCGCAGGTGATGCACCAGCTTGGCCACCTGGCCGTCTTGGCGCAGCTGGCGGATCTGGCGCAGGCGGTTCTTGACCAGCTTCCAATCGTATTGATCGGATTCCTCCTCGTGCTTCCAGTCCTCGCGGCCGGTGGCGCGGTCGAAATCCGTCGCCGCTTCGCGCCAGGTGGCGTAGTCGGTGGCGTTGCGCATCGCCAGCCGGCACTCGCGTGCTCGTGAATCCAAGGCAGTCTCCGCTAAAATCAAACAATTGTTTTAATCAGCCTGTATGGTCGCCCATCGTAGGCCGACCGACAACCCGGTCACATATCGTCACGGGTTTTTGGCCGCCCCGGTGCTACTATTTAGCGGATTGCTGCCGATTTTCGGGCGGCGAGCAGAAATTTGAACTTCGGAAATTCATGAATATCACTATTTTCGGCTCCGGCTATGTCGGACTGGTCACCGCCGCCTGCTTCGCCGATGTCGGCAACGATGTGCTGTGTGTGGATATCGACGCCGGCAAGGTCGAGCGCCTGCGCCAAGGACAGATTCCGATCTACGAGCCGGGCCTGACCGAGCTAGTGCTGAAGAATGCCGCGGAAGGCCGCCTGCGCTTCACCACCGACGCCGCCGAGGGCGTGGCGCATGGCCTGTACCAGTTCATCGCCGTCGGCACGCCGCCGAACGAGGACGGCTCGGCCGACCTGCAATACGTGCTGGCGGTGGCTCGCTCCATCGCCACCCACATGGGCGAGTATCGCCTGATCGTGTCCAAATCGACCGTGCCGGTGGGCACCGCCGACAAGGTGCGCGACGCGGTGCGCGAGGTGCTGGCCGCGCGCGGCGCCCAGCTGGAATTCGACGCCGTCTCCAACCCGGAATTCCTCAAGGAAGGCGACGCCATCGTCGACTTCAACAAGCCGGACCGCATCATCGTCGGCGCCGACAGCCCGCGTGCGGCCAAGCTGATGCAGGCTTTGTATGCACCGTTCAACCGCAACCACGACCGCGTCATCGTCATGGACGTGCGCTCCAGCGAGCTGACCAAGTACGCCGCCAACGCGATGCTGGCGACCAAGATCAGCTTCATGAACGAGATCGCCAACCTGGCCGAGCAGATCGGCGCGGATATCGAGAAGGTGCGCATCGGCATGGGCGCGGACCCGCGCATCGGCTACCACTTCATCTACCCGGGCGCCGGCTACGGCGGCTCCTGCTTCCCCAAGGACGTGAAGGCCCTGGTGAAGAGCGCCGCCGACGCCGACTTCGACGCCGCCATCCTCAAGGCGGTGGAACTGGTCAACAATAAGCAGAAACAGACCCTGCACCGCAAGCTGCACAAGCACCTGGGCAGCCTGCAGGGCAAGACCATCGCGCTGTGGGGCCTGGCCTTCAAGCCGCGCACCGACGACATGCGCGAAGCCCCCAGCCGCACCCTGATGGAAGCGATCTGGGCCGAGGGCGGCAAGGTGCGCGCCTACGACCCGGTGGCGATGGACGAGGCGCGCAAGATCTACGGCGAGCGCGCCGACCTGGTCCTGGTGGATTCGCCGATGGCCGCGGCCGAAGGCGCCGACGCGCTGGCGGTGGTGACCGAGTGGCGCGTGTTCCAGAGCCCCAACCTGGGCAAGCTGAAGCAGCTGCTGAAGCAGCCGGTGATCGTCGACGGCCGCAACCTCTACGACCCGGCCTGGGTGCGTGGCGAAGGCTTCGTCTACGACTGCGTCGGGCGTCCGGTGCAGAAGCACTGATTGAAAGCGGGCTGAAAGCCGCCGCTCCTCCCGGATGCTGCAGGCGTTCGGGAGTCATCGGACTGCAACAAAATAATCCTTGCCGCAGCATGGTCTTGCACTAGACTATGCGCCGAACCGGTGTGACCGGTGCCATGGGTCCAGACCCCAACATCCATCAGCATCTGCGACGAGGCGGCCCTTGGATACCAGGACCGGCGCTGGCGATCCAAAAATCACCCTGAGCGAGCTGGCCCATGCGCCGGCCGCGGTGCGTCGCATCGTCGCCCACCCCTACCTCGCGGTGCGCGGCATCGCCCGCGGCAACCTGCCCAGTCCCTGGGATATTGTCGCCTTCGCCCTGCTGTTCGGCACCCTGGTGCTGATCTCGGTGGGCACCTCGCAGTTCGGCGCACCGCTGTCGGCGCTGGAAAAGACGCCAGTCGACCTGAGCCCCTCGGCCCTGCCCTATTACGCGCTGCGCACCACCCTGCGCATGGGCGCGGCGATGATCCTGTCGCTGATCTTCAGCATCGCTTACGCCGGCCTGGCGGCGAAGAGCAAGCGCGCCGAGCGCATCATGATTCCGGTGCTGGACATCCTGCAGTCGGTGCCGGTGCTGGGCTTCCTCACCTTCCTTGTGCCGTTCTTCCTCGGCCTTTTCCCGGGCAAGGTGCTGGGCGCAGAACTGGCCTCGGTATTCGCGATCTTCACAGCCCAGGCCTGGAACATGGCCTTCTCGGTGTACCAGTCCCTGCGCACCCTGCCGCCGGACCTGGTGGAAGCCTGCAAGAGCCTGCGCTTCAGCCCGCTGCAGCGTTTCCGCCGCCTGGAACTGCCCTTCGCCATGCCGGGGCTGATCTGGAACATGATGATGTCGATGTCCGGCGCTTGGTTCTTCGTGGTGGCTTCGGAAGCGATCACGGTGGGTAACCAGACCATCACCCTGCCCGGCGTCGGCTCCTACGTCGCCACCGCCATTGCCGAGAAAAACCTCGGCGCCATCGGCTGGGCCATCCTGGCGATGCTGATCGTGATCCTGCTCTACGACCAGCTGCTGTTCCGTCCG
>FTIF01343498.1_pt1 | contig 26328 bp, 32 predicted proteins | sample 1658001 | NCBI WGS metagenome assembly FTIF01 (sample SAMEA3914789, study PRJEB12502) | metagenome | biome: forest; material: soil | place: Canada | collected 2011-07-03 | depth 0.3 m | reverse complement strand
GCCATGTCGGCGATCACCAGGATCAGGCTCTTCGGATCGCTGGCGGCGATCTCCATCATCCGGTTGGCCCAGTCCTGCGCCTGGTTCAAATGGATTCTGGCGGTGGTGATGCGCGCGCCGACGCGGCGCAGGTTCTCGATCAGCGCCAGGCGCAGCATGATCGGAATGGCCCACAACTCGCCCAGCGTGAGCGGCGTGACGGTCTGGTAGGCCGCGACGAACCGGGCCAGTGTTTCCGCGTCGACGCGCCCGTCGCCGTGGGAGATGGCTTCCAGTGCCAGGTCGTAGACGCGCGGCAGCCCGGCGGAGGGGCCTTGCGCCAAGCGTGGCAGCTCGCGGCTGTAGCCGCCGGGCAGGTGCTGCCTGGCGACGCGGATCTGCTCTTCGATCAGGTAGAAGTTGTCGAGCAACCATTCGCCGGCGGGGGCGATGCGATGCTTGGCCTTGACCGCTGTGGTCAGCAGGCGGCAGGCGTCGATCAGAACCTGCTCGTTTTCACCCAGCCGCTTCAGCAGTCGATCCCGCGTGCCGGAGCGGCTCAGGGTGTGCGTCGCCGCCAGGGCCTTGCCGTGCTGCTCCATCTGGTCGGCGCTGAACAGCTCTGCGCGCAGCGGCGTCTGGTCGTCGCTGTCGCCGAAGTGCTTGCGTTGCCAGTGACCCGGGTAGGCCACGGCGTCGCGCAGCAGGGCCTTGAACGCGATCCCGCGCCTGCTCAGGGCGCGGGCGATGGTGGCTGTTCTCACGGTGGCCGGCAAGTCGATCAGGTCCCGATGCGCTTGCCGGTACGTAACGGTACGGCGCGGGGCGATACGGCCGGCGCGGCTGCCTGCGGATGGGTGCGCTTCGTGGTATTCATCGGGAGCCTGTGGTGAGGTGCCGCACGGCGGCGCCGGGTGCCGGGAACGCAGAACCCGGGAGCGCCCTCCACGTATACGCCTGATTGTCGGGAGCGTCTGTCCGACAACGCACAGACTGCCGCCAGCCCGGGGCGCAGGCGCTGCTTCGTCCGGAAATTCCATGCGCCATGGATCGCCGCGCCGCCGGCAGCAATGTGCGCAATCGAACAGACCATCCTGGGTCGTCCAACTAAGGTGTGTCGAAGCCGAACGCCGTCAAGGACGACGTTTCAGGAAAACGATTTCGTAAGAGGACGCAAGCGGGAGGAGTTCGCCAAAAGCCGTCGGATGCCGATTGTGCGAAAGCCCGTGCTCCACCGACCGCATTGCGGACGGCATCGATGGTTAAACCAGTTGAAGGAATAAGAAATGAAAAATCTACGACACCTTGCTCTCGCCCTTGCCCTTGCGGCTGTGCCCGCCTTTCCGATGAGCGCGATGGCCACCGGCGCCAGCGAATCGACCGCCGAAGACCTGAATCGGGATGCGGCTCAGGCCCTGCAGAACCTGTACAAGGTCAGTCCGGCCGCCGCAGAAGTTTCCAAGCATGCGCGGGCGGTGCTGGTGTTCCCCAATATCGTCAAGGCCGGCCTGGTCTTCGGCGGCAGCTACGGCGAAGGCGTGCTGACCAAGGGCACCGAGGTGGCAGGGTACTTCAATTCCGTTTCCGCTTCCTGGGGCCTGCAGGCCGGCGCCCAATCCTACGGCTATGCGGTGTTCCTGATGAACAAGAAGGCCGTGAACTATCTGGACAAGTCGAAGGGTTGGGAAATCGGCGTCGGCCCGACGGTGGTGGTAGTGAATGAAGGTGTCGCTAAGAACCTGTCCTCCTCGACCATGAAGGACGATGCCTATGCCTTCATCTTCGACCAGCAGGGCCTGATGGCAAGCCTGAGCATCGAAGGCACCAAGATTTCCCACATCAAGCGCTGAGCCTGTCGTCTCCCGACCGCGTCGGGAAGTTCGACGGCAGCGCCGATGTTGAAGCGGTTGTTGTATTTCGCCGGCACGGATGTCCGGCGTAAGATCAGGGACGATCGCAGCCGCACCGCAAGGTGCGGTTTTTTTTGGCCTGGGGCAGAAGGACTGCCACGGCAAAAGCAGCGAAGCTGCAATCGGCCGGCGGCGCGCAAACCGGCCCGGCGCTGCGACGATCTTTTACGGCTTCTTTATGCCGCAACCCCGATTTCCGCCTGCGGCGTTTCGCTTTTTTGCGGCATGACGCTCTCGATTTCCAACGGGCGGCGGCGATCTAATGCCGCGGCCGGTCAACCGACGGCGCCGCATGGGAACACTCCATGTCAGTCGTGCCCTTGTTCGATTCGCAGATCTTCATCCTGGCGCGGCCGGGAGCGGGTGTGGCGGAGCGCTTCCTGTCCCTGCGGTTGGAGCGCCTGCCGCGGATCTACCGGGTGGCATTCGCCGCCGCCTGCGTCGAGCGCCACGCGCCGCGGCTGCGCATGGAAGTGGCACTGCTGGTGCAAGGCAGCGAGGAATTCGGCATCGGCCTCGACCTGATCTGGGAATCGGCGCTGCATCAGGGCATCGACCAGGCGTGGCTGGCCAGCATGCTGCAACCCTGCGCCGATCCGTACCGGCGCCAGGCAGCAGGTGGGGAAGACAGTATCAGCACCATGCTGGGCTGCCTGGAAGTCGCCATCAGCGGCGACAGCGAGGCGGCGCTGCGGGTCAGCCGCTGCGTGGTGCGCTCGCTGGAGGAGCAGGCTACCGTAGCGGCGCGCCAGCTGTCGCGGCAGGCGCAGCTACAGTGGCCCAGCCCGCGCGCACGGCTGGAGCGCGAACGCCAGTTCCGTGATCTGTCCGAATTGCAGCACACCGCGTCTGCGCCCTCGGTGAACCTGGTGCGGCGGCTGCGCGACCGCGCCGCTATGGAAGCCGGCCTGGCGCCGGACGAGACGGCATTCGAGCCGGCACAGGCATTGCGCGGGCTGCACCAGGGGCACAGCGGTGCCCGCTGACATGCACATCTTCATCGCGCACGCGGCGCTGCTGGCCGCCGCGCTGTACGGCATTTTCGCAGCCGGCGTGGTGCTGGTGCCGCTGCTGCGCGCCAGGCTGGCGCCGCGCAGTGCCTGCAAGGCGCTTGACGTGGCCGGCACGGACAATCCGATCACGGCTGCCCGGCTGGCCGCCGCGCGTTATCCCCTGCACACCTGCAATACGCGCTCGTTCTGAGTCGCGCACCTCGCGGCAATCCGCCGCATGCCATTCACTACTACCCCTATGCACGCCTTGCGGTATCGATTTGCGACGTCCGATGACGCAGCCTTGCTTGCGCGTCTCAATGTTCAACTGGTGGAAGACGGTGCCGACTTCGGTCCGGCCGAGCCGGCCTATCTGGAGCGGCGCATGCGGCGCTGGCTCCACAGCGGACGTGACCATGCCGTGCTGTTCGAAAACCAGGATGGAGCGCTGCTGGCCTACGCTGTGTACGAGGAGCAGGCTTTCGAGATTTACTTGCGCCAGTTCCTGGTGCTCGGCGCGGCGCGGCGCCACGGCATCGGCCGCGAAGTGTTCAGGCTGCTGCGCTGCGAGATCTGGTGCAAGGACAAGCGCCTGACTCTGGAAGTGCTCAGCTCGAACGGCGCCGCTTACCGTTTCTGGCATTCGCTGGGCTATCGCAATTGCGCGGTGACGCTGGAGATTCCGGCGCAGGCGGCGGAGCCGGCGCACGGCATCGATCGTCCTGGCGTGCAGATCGCTCAAGCGCCGCGCCGTGACGCACCGGTCCGCGGCTTCGCCTGGCTGCCGGCGGTGAAGGCTTTTGCTACCGCTCCGCTGCGGCTGCTGCGCCGGCTGCGCAGGCGAGTTGCGCTTACCGCGCAGGTGCTGGGCCGCTACGGCAGTGCGCTGGCGTTCGCCGGTTTCGTCTCGGTGCCGGGCGCTGTGGCGGCGCCGGTTGTTGCCGCCGTCCCGGTCGCGGTGTCGTTCACCTCGGCAGCGGATGCTAGGTCCGCGCCGGTGTTGCGCCTGCCGCGCGCCGTCGCCGTCGATGCGCTCGGCGCTGCCCTCAGCGACGCTGAGTTGCGCGCGCTGCGCTCCAGCGGCGCGCATTGCGCCACGTCGATCTATCGCACCGCCTGGTCGATGGCCCGGACCTACCAGATGGAGCCGGCCTGGGTCGCCGCCATCATCGAAGCCGAATCCTCCTGCCAGCCGAACGCCGTGTCGAAAGCCGGCGCGCTGGGGCTGATGCAACTGATGCCAGGCAGCGGTGCGCGTGCCGCCTATCGCCTCGCCTACGGCAGGGACGAGTCGCCCAGCAGCGCCCTGCTGCGCGATCCCCAGGCCAATATCCGCCTCGGCGTGGCGTACCTGCGGGGACTGCATCGGCACTTTGTCAATATCGGCTCGGCGCAGGCGCGGCTGCTGCTGGCCGTCGCCTCCTACAACTGCGGCACCGATCTGTTCGATGCGCAGCTGCCGGCCGTTTCCGTCAACTGGAACGCAGCCGAGGCCGAGCGCTGGATCGCGCTGCATGCGCCGCGCGAAACCTACGGCTATGTAGCGCAGGTGCGCGCCATGGCCCTGCGCTATGCCGCAGCGATCCGGGCGACGCAGCCGCAGCCGCTGATCGTCGCCGACGCTCTTACGCCATGACGCCGCAGGAACACCAGCCGGTACCCTGTGCGGCATCGGAGCTGGAGATCCTGCGCTATATTGCCGCCGATCAGGACGCTTTCACCGGCTGCCAGGCCAATGGTGACTTCAGAGCGCGCCTGCAGGCCCTGGCGGCGTTGCGGCGTGCCGGCCTGATCGATCACGCGCAACGCCTCACGCCAGCCGGCCGGGCGGCATTGGCGGTACTTGCCGCCGAGCGGTCTAGCCGCTGAGGCGATCCAGTTCCAGGTAGCGGCGCGTCTGCACGATCTCCTCGCGCTCGGCGAAGCTGGTCATCTGTCCGCTCAGGGTTCCGCTGCCGCCAGACTTCATGATCTCGGCCAACGTCCGCTGCATCGCGTGGATCGCCGCCCGCTGCAGGTCGGAAGGAATGATCACCAGGCGATAACCCATCTCGGCCAGCCGCTGCACCGGCAGCAGCGGTGTCTTGCCGCCGTGGAACATATTGATCAGCTTCGGCCCCGGCACGCGCGCGGCGATGGCTTCGATCTGCGCCACCGTTTCCGGCGCTTCGACGAACAGCATGTCGGCGCCGGCATCGGCATAGGCCTGCGCCCTGACCAGCGCCGCCTCGAAGCCTTCCACCGCGATGGCGTCGGTGCGGGCGATGACCAGGCAGTCCGGATCGCTCAGGGTGCGGCGGGCGATGCGCACCTTGCGGCACATCTCGTCGAGCGGGATCAGGGTTTTATCGTCGAGATGGCCGCAACGCTTGGGGAAGGTCTGATCCTCGATGTGCAGGGCAGCCACGCCGGCGCGCTCGAAATCGCGCACGGTGCGCTCGACATTGGGCGATCCGCCGAAGCCGGTGTCGGCATCGGCGATCACCGGCAGGCCGCTGGCCTGGACGATCTTCTCGACCCGGTCGAGCACCTCGCCGACACCGAGCAGGCCCAGGTCCGGATAGCCCGCGGCGCGGGCGATGGCGCCGCCGCTGGCGTACACCGCATGGAAGCCGGCTTGCGCCACCAGGCGGGCGGAGAGGCCGTCGAAGGCGCCCGGCGCGACCACGGCGGCGGGCGCGGCGAGCAGCTGGCGCAGCCTTTGGGTGGGCTTCATGGTGATGCTCCTTTGCGAGTGAATGCGGGGGCCGTAGCTTCCACCGCGGCAGGCTGCGCGGCAAGCTTCAGCTGCGCCCCAGCTTGGCCAGGGCTGCCGCGGCCAGGGTCCGGGTCAGCTCGCCTGCCGGCAGCTCCCGCCCCAGGGCTGCGGCCTGTCCCGACCACAGATTGATGAAATCGCCCGATCCCGCCGGCTCGGATTTCGCCCGCAGCGGCGCCACCGCAGCAGCGGCGAGCGGGAACGGCGGAGCGGCGGCGGACATCGGCCCCACTTCGCGCATCAGGCGGTTGACGATGCCGCGCGCCGGACCGCCGGTGAAGACATTGGTGATGGCGGTATCGTCATCCGCCGCATTCCTCAGCGCCTGCAAATGGAGCGGCGGCACCTTCGCTTCCGGGCAGAACAGGTAAGCGGTACCGATCTGTACCGCTGCGGCGCCCAGGGCCAGCGCCGCCACGATGCCGCGCGCATCGCTGATGGCGCCGGCGGCGATCACCGGCACTTTCACCGCGTCGACCACCTGCGGCACCAGGGCGAAAATGCCGACCTGCCGCGACATGTCGCTGGACAGAAAATGGCCGCGATGGCCGCCGGCCTCCAGGCCCATGGCGATGATCGCGTCGCAGCCCTGTGCTTCCAGCCAGCGCGCTTCCGCTACGGTGGTGGCGGAGGAGATGAGCTTGGCGCCGCTGGCCTTGACCCGGCGCAGCAGGCCCGCGTCGGGCAGGCCGAAGTGAAAGCTCACTACTTCGGGCTTGAATTCCTCGACCACGGCGCAGAAGTTGCTGCCGAAGGGCTTGCGGCTCGCGGCCGGCAACGGCGCCGACAGATCGAGTCCGAACTCGGCGTAGTAAGGTGCCAGCTGCGCGCGCCAGGCCGATTCGCGTGCAGGATCGGCCTGCGGTGGCGTATGGCAGAAGAAGTTGACGTTGATCGGCCGCGCGGTGCCACGCCGTATCAACTGCAGCGCCGCGCGCGTCTGCTCTACGCTCAGCTGCGCACAGGGCAGCGATCCGAGGCCTCCGGCCTGGCTCACCGCGATTGCCAGCTCCGCGGTGCCGGGGCCGGCCATCGGCGCCAGGACGATGGGCAGGTCGATGCCGAACAGGTCCAGGATGCGGCGGTCGGGCCAGGTGCTCATGCTTGTGTTCCTCCGGATGAGGGACCGAAGACTAGCGCAATCATCCCCCGTTCAGGCAAGTAGCTTGAACGGCACAATATTGCCGCGGCCGCCTATTTTGAAGGCGCGCAGGTCGCGCCGCCGATCTCCACCTGTTGCAGCGCCGGCGAGTCGGTGGTCGGGAAGGCCTGCTTGCCGCCACCGGCGGGCTGCACGCAGTTGTAGCTCAGCAGGAAGGCCATGATCGAGGCGTATTCGTCCGGCTTGAGCGAGGCCGGCGCGGTCATCGGCATGGTGGTGGTGACCACGGTGCGCAGCTGCGAGCCACTGAGATGCGAGCGGCCGAAGCCGGGGCCGGTCAGCGCCGGGGCGGAAATGCCCTGCAGGCTGGCGCCGTGGCATACCGCGCAGTCCTTGGCGAACAGGTCGGCGCCCTGCGCCACCTGTGCCGGGGTGTAGGGCGCGGAGCCTTTGGACGGTGAAGGCGGGGCCGATTCGCCGCCGGCGCCGTTGGGCGCATTGGCCAGGGCCACCTGGCCGCTGGCGTCGTTGACGATGGTGGCGGCGTCGCCGAGCCGGTAGGCGATGACGCGGCTGCCTTCGGGGACAGGGATATTGGGCGTCTGCTGGTTGCCAGCCTTGCCCACCACCAGGGCGATGTATTCGCTACCGTTGACGCTGTAGGCCGAGATCGGCGCGACGATGGCCGAGCCGGTGTTGTCGCGCCAGAACTCGTGGCCGCTGTCGGCATCCACCGCGTAGACATTGCCGCCGAGGTCGGAAGTGAAGGCGATGCCGCTGGCGGTGATCAGCACGCCGCCGTTGGCCGGATAGGGCAGGGCATTGCGCCAGCGCAGCTTGCCGGTGGCCACGTCAACCGAGCTGAGCACGCCGGTGCCGTTCTCGCGCGTCGGCGAGGGGCCGCCCTTGTAGGGTTGGCCGGGGATGTAGGGCACCTTGTCGTCGGAGCTGATTTTCCAGATGGCGCACTCCTCGGTGCTCGGCACCAGGAAGGAGTTGGTCTTGGAGTCGTAGCTGCCGCCGTTCCACTCGATGCCGCCGCCGTGGTTGGGGCAGGCCTTGGTGCCTTTCCTGGTAGGCACGGTATCGTTCAGGCCCTTCTGGTTGCTCAGAGCCAGGCGATGCACCAGTTTGCCGCTGTCGCGGTCGAGGATGGCGAAGTTGCCGGCCTTGTCGCCGATCGCCACCAGCTTGCGCGTCTGCCCGTCGACCTGGCCGTCGAATACCACCGGGATCATCGCCGCATCGGCGTCGTGCGTGTCGTTCTGCAGCAGCTGGTAATACCATTTGATCTTCGGCGCAGCGCCGGAAATGTCGAGGGCGACGAGGGAATTGGTGTAGAGGTTCTTGCCCTCGCGGCCTTTCAGCACCCAGTCCGGGCCGGGATTGCCCGGCGCCACGAACAGGGTTTCGGTGTCGGGGTCGATGCTGACGCCGCTCCACACATCGGCGCCGCCGTGCTTCCAGGAATCGCCGGGCCAGGTGTCATGGCCGGGCTGGCCGGGGCCGGGTATGGTCTGCCAGTCCCACAGGCGCTTGCCGTCCGCGGTGCTGAAGGCGCTGACCATGCCGATGTTGCCGTAGTCGCCGCCGCCGGTGCCGACGATGACCTTGTCCTTGAAGACGTAGGCCGCCATCGAATAGAAGCTGTTGCTGCTGTCGCGGCAGCCGGGCACGCTCCACAGGGTCTTGCCGTTGCTCGCATCGAGCGCGACGACGCGGCAATCCTGGGTGGCGATGAACAGCTTGCCGTCGGCCAGGCCGACGCCGCGGTTGACCGCGAAGGACAGCACGTAGGCGGGGTTGTAGGCGGCCTGCCAGATCAGCTTGCCGCTGGCGGCGTCCAGCGCCAGCACGCCGTCGTGCGGGGTGGAGATGTACATGACGCCGTTGTAGACGATGGGCGAGGCTTCCTGCTCACCGTCGTCGGCGATGTTGGTGCGCCAGGCCTTGCCCAGCGTGCCGACGTTGTGGCGGTCGATCTGGGTCAGCGCGGTATAGCGGTTGCCCTGGTAGGTTTTACCGGGGAGGATCCAGTTGGCATCGTCGGCCTGGGCGCCGAGCAGGGCCTTGCTGTCCGGTGCAGCCGCGGTGTCGGCCGCCGCCGGCAGGGCCACGCAGGCGCACAACAATCCGATGCACCAGGGTGCGTAGGCGCCGCGGCGGGTGGACGGGCGGGCGGACGAAAGCTGGCGCATGGTGAATCTCCCCGATGGTGCAGACTGGAACAACGCACGTTCCGGATCGGGCGCGGGCGGATTGGCTCCACCGCGGCGCCCTGACTGCTCCGGGCCTGACATTCCTTGAATTCCTTTTTTTGCAGCCGCGGCGATACTGCGCCGGCTTCCCAATATGCCAGATGAGCAGGCTGCATGGACAGAGGGTGCGGCGGCAGAAAATCAAGGTAGCGATGCGGACTTTCCAATTCCTTACACCCGGCTATTGGTTGGGCGCGGCGTTTTGCGCGGCCGCCGAAAGCAACAGGGCTCTGCGCGTCCCGCTGCCCTCTGCCTCAGGCGCAAACCTTCATCGACAACGCCTGGCGTCGGAAGATCTTCAACTGCGTGCGCTTACGTACAGACACGATCCGCCGCTCGCCACATTGTCGACATGCACCTGTTACGAGTCGTGATCGGGTTGCGGTGGTTTCATTGCAGTAGCCGCACGCCGGCCCTCTCGCCGTTCATTGCAGCATTCACCAGGCACCAGTCATGCAAACCGAATCGAACTCCAGCAAACCCGGCTCCAAGCCGGCCGCCGATGCAGCCCCGTCCGGCGTGTCTCTCGAACTGAATAATTTCCTCGCCGACGTCGAAGACATGGTCAAGTCGACCACTACGCTCAGCGGCGCAGACCTGGCTGCGGCCAAGGCGAAACTGGGCAAGCGCATCGCGGCGGCGAAAGCCTCGGTCGAGGAAATGGGTGACGCGATCGCCCAGCAGGCGCGCAAGACCGCCACCGTCACCGACCAATACGTGCACCAGCAGCCGTGGAACGCCGTCGGCATCGGCGCGGCGGCGGGCTTCCTCATCGGTTTCGTGCTCGCGCGCCGCATTTAGCCGATGGCTGTGGAAGCAAGCCGGCCCAGGGCAAGCGACGAGCCGGGCGTCGTCGGGCTGCTCGACGTGGCGCGGCTGCTGCAGTCGGCCAGCGGTGCTCTGCTGGCGCAGACGCTGCTGCACGGGCATCTGGCGCGGGTCGAATGGGAGGAGGAGAAGAATCGCCTGCTGAAGATGCTGCTCGCCATCCTGCTCGGGTTCGCCTTTTTGTTGTGCGTCCTGCTGTTTGCGGGAGCACTCGTTCTGGCGGCAAGCTGGGAAACGGCTTATCGCTTCCCCGCTTTGCTGTGCCTGATCCTGTTCTACGGCTGCGGTGTGGCCGCGGCCTGGTGGCGCTTTCAGGTCTGGTCCGCGCTGGGCGCACAAACCTTTGCGGCTACACGCGAAGAACTCGCCGCGGATGCCGGCGTGCTGAAGCGCAGCCTGTGAGCGCGGACCAACCAACACTGGCCGAGCAACGCCAGTCCATCCGCCAGCAGCTCCAGTTGCAGCGGCAGGTGGTGGCACAGCGGCTGGCGCCGACAGCTTCGACCGGCGGCGGCTACCCGCGTAGCATGACGATGCGCTTCCTGCTCCAGCGCCCGGAACTGGTGACGAGGCTGTTGAAGCTGATTGTCGGTGCGCACCTGGCCAGCTCGATCGCTCCGCTCCTGGCTCTGCTTCACCTGCTGCCCTCGGTGATCGCGTTCAGCGGCCGCAAGCCGGAAGCCATAGCGCCGATCAAGCAGAACGACGCCGGAAATTCCTAGGCTGGCGTCGCTGCACGATGCGATGCGGCGGTATGGAAAAAAGCCGAATGTGCGCACTCACCGCCGGCGACCTATTGCAGCCGGGCCGTGTTCGAGGCCGCCCGTGGCCATTCGCCGGCCGCGGTGTTCGCTGCGTGCAAGGGCGCTTCCGCACTGCTGCCGTAGGCTGGTCCGAGGCAGCCTGGAAGGACTGGGGCTACTTCACGATCACCGTGCCGGTCATGCGCGGCCCGTGGATGCCGCACTGGTAGGGATACTCGCCCGGCGTGGTGAAGGTGCGGGACCAGGTCGAGCCCTTGTCCAGCCGCGGGCTTTTCTGGTCGGGAAACTTGACGATGTGGTTGGAGTCGTCCGCATTGGCCCAGGTGATGGTGGTGCCGGCGGCGACAGTGATGGTGGCGGGGACGAATACCATCCAGCCGACGTTGACGGCGTTGGGTGCCGTCGGCGCGGGCGGCGGCGGCACTTCGATGGCCATGGCGGGGGCGGCCAGCAGGCCGGTGCACAGCAACAGCATGGTCAACGATTTGCAGCGGGTCATGTCGGCTCTCAATCGGGTGGGTGTGGCGGCTCAGCGACATCGGTGCCTGCAACAGGAAATAAAAGACCCGGCTCGCACAGGGCAGCACGAGCCGGGAGTGCCGTTCCGGTCAAGCCTGCAGCGGCGGGGGAGCCGGTGCGTGGGCAAGATCGTTCCCGGTAACGGCGGAGTCCGTGGCGAGGGAGAACCTCCACGGGTAAAGCGAAACCTTTCCTCTCAAAACGCGGCCCGCGCACTGCGCCGGGCAAAAAAAATCCACGCGATGGCGGCGATGCCAGGCGTGGACGTCGGTGTCCTTGGGCCGCTCTGCGATGAGCGGCTGGTTACGGCTGGATATACATAGCAAAATAAATGCCAGGTTCTGCCGGAACGGTGCGCGGAGCGTCTTGCCGTTGCGCCGGCCGGCGCGCCTGGCTGCGCCGGAAATGCGCTATATTCCATGCGTTATATTTTCATAAATATAACGCTATCCATGCCGTCCGTCTGCGCTGTCCATCTGTCGTGTCCGCGCATGGCACAAGTCGTCGGCGGAAGCCGGACCGCAGCTTCGCGGCGGATTCGCCGATTAACCCAATTAACCCGACTCGCCCGATTAACCATCACCCAGTTCATTCGATTGCCTTATGCGTTTCCATACACGTCCCGCACAGCCGGAAGACGCCGAGTCGCTGGCTGCCATCGGCGCCGCGACTTTCGCGCTGGGCTGCCCGCCCTCCACGCCGCCGGCGGAGCTGGATGCCTATATCCGCGCCGAGCTGAGCCCGGAGAAATTCCGCGCCCATCTGGCCTGCCCGCAGAAATCGCTGGTCACCGCGGAAATGGGCCACCGCCTCGTCGGCTACCTGATGCTGTGCCGTGAAGACTGTCCGCGCGAGGTGCCGGCACTGCGGCCGCTGGAACTGCGCAGGCTTTACGTGTTGAGCCAGTTCCACGGCACCGGTGTCGGCCAGACCCTGCTCGGCGTGGCGCTGGAGCAAGCCAGGGCGGGCGAGCACGATGCGCTGTGGCTGGGCGTGTCCAGGCACAATGTCCGCGGCATCTCGTTCTACCGCAAGCTCGGTTTCCGGGTGGTTGGCGAACAGACCTTCCCGGTCGGCAGCGAGCTGCACGAGGATTTCATCATGTCGCGGGTCGTCGCCTAGCTGTTGCTTCATCGTGGGCCGCACCAGCCTGCGCCCGCCGGACGCCCGAACATATTGTCCGTACGCCAGGTGCTGGCGCCGCCGCAGGCGCTTGCTAAGCTGCCCCCATGGCGAAGAGTCCGGCATTCCATGCCGGATCTGCGCTCAGGAGAAGGCAGATGGACCGTAACAGAAGGCGCCTGCTCAGCGGCGGCGCGGCAGTTGTTGCGCTGACCCTCGCCGGCATTCGCATGCTGGGCGGATCGCGCGCCCAGGCGGCCGCCACGGAGACTTTCGCAGTGACCCATACCGATGCGGAGTGGCGCAAGCTGCTGAGCCCCAGCCAGTACGCGGTGCTGCGCCAGGAAGGCACCGAGCGGCCCTACAGCAGCCCGCTCAACGACGAGCACCGCGACGGCATTTTCGCCTGCGCTGGCTGTGCGCAGGGCCTGTTCCCGTCCAAAACCAAGTTCGACAGCGGCACCGGCTGGCCCAGCTTCTGGAAGCCGCTGGAGCATGCGGTGCTTGAGCACAGCGACAGCTCCCTCGGCATGGAGCGCACCGAAGTGCGCTGCAGCCGCTGCGGCGGCCACCTCGGCCATGTCTTCGACGACGGCCCTCAGCCAACTGGACTGCGCTATTGCATGAACGGCGTAGCCATGAATTTCAAAATCGCCGCGGCCTGACCTCGGCAGTCCATCGGAATGCCCGACATGAACAAATGGCTTGCCGTTGTGGGCGCCGCCGCTTTCGCCTTTCTGCTGTGGCAGTTTCCGGCCCGTTCGGAAGAGCAGGCGCGGCCGGTGCCGCTGCCGGTAGTCGATGAGCCCGTGGCGGCGGCCAGCGGCTCCGAGACGGCGGTGCTGGCCGGCGGCTGTTTCTGGGGCGTGCAGGGGGTGTTCCAGCATGTCAAGGGTGTCAGCCGCGCGCTATCCGGTTATGCCGGCGGCGGTCCGGACACGGCGCATTACGAACGGGTCGGCGAGGGCGACACCGGCCACGCCGAATCGGTGCAGATCACTTACGACCCGAAGCAGATCAGCTACGGCCAGCTGCTGCAGATCTATTTCTCGGTAGCGCACGACCCGACGCAGCTCAACCGGCAGGGACCGGACAGCGGCACGCAGTACCGTTCCGCCATCTTCCCGCAGGACGCCATGCAGCAGCGGGTGGCGGATGCCTACATCGCGCAGCTCGACAAGGCCGGGATATTCCACCAGCCGATCGTCACCAAAACCAAGCCAGCGCAGGGCTTCTATCCCGCCGAGGATTACCACCAGGATTTCCTGGCGCTGAACCCGGGCTATCCATACATCGCGATCAACGACCTGCCCAAGGTGCGGAACCTGAAGCGCCTGTTTCCCGAGCGTTACCGGGACAAACCGGTGCTGGTGACGGAAGTCGCGGCGAAGTAGGCTGCGCCGCCGCCTCGATCAGGGGTGATCGCTGGCGCCGATCCACAGTTGCGCCAGCGCTTCCAGCCCGGCGGCATCGGCGGCGTCGAAACGTTCCAGCAACGGGCTGTCCAGATCGAGCACGCCGAGCAGGCGCTGGCCCAGCGTCAGCGGCACCACGATCTCCGAACGCGAGTCCGCATCGCAGGCGATATGGCCGGGGAAGGCGTGCACGTCGGCGACGATCTGCGTCTTGCGCTCCAGCGCGGCACGGCCGCAGACGCCCTTGCCCAGGCCGATGCGCACGCAGGCCACCTTGCCCTGGAACGGCCCCAGCACCAGGTCTTCGCCGCTCCATAAATAAAACCCGGCCCAGTTGAGGCCGGGCAGGGCGTGCCACAGCAGGGCGCCCAGATTGGCCGCGTTGGCGATGGCATTGCGCTCGCCGCTGAACAGCGCCGCGGCGCTGTCGCGCAGCTCCGCATACAACGCTGGCCCCGACGTGGCCTGTAACTTGATTGCAGCGGCTTCCATGATGTCCTGCCTGATTCCTGATCGGTGCATTGTAGGGCCGGCGTGTTTCAGGCGGCAGGCGCGCTGCGCAGTTGCTGCAACACGCCGAGGCGGTCGCTGACCTGCCAGTGGCCGCAGATGCGGTCGTGCTCGAAGTAATAGACGGTGGCGCCAGACATGCTGATGCGCTTGCCGCTAGCGGGAAATCCGGGCAGGTCACCCTGGTGGGTGCCGCTCCACAGCCATGTGGCGATGACCGCATCGCCCTCGGCGAACAACTCCTGCAATTCGAAGTACTGGTCGGGGAACGGCGCGCGCGACTGCCGCACCCGCTCCTTGAAGCCGGCGAGATCCAGCTCCTGCTGGTGCCAGGGATCGCCGGGGTCGTGGTGGATGGTGTACTTCGCTGCTAGGAACTGGTCCGCCGCGTCGACGTTGCCCTTGTTCCACACCTCCCACAGGAAGCGGGTCAGGATGTCCTTGCTGTTGCGTTGCCGGGGCATGGTGATCTCAGGTATTGCTTGCTTCAGGCTCGCCATCGCCGAAGGCGAGCCGGATGGCGTGATCGCGCAGATCGGCCGGCCAGCCGGCGATGAGCTGGACCAGGCGTTCGCGCTGCTTGGCGTACAGCGCGCGCGTGGCTTCCTCGAAGCCGGGCAGGTCGCCGGCCATGGCGGACATGAAGTGGTAGGCGGCGTCGCGCATGCGCCGGCCCTGTTCGGCGGCGCGGTTGTCGCGGCGCGCGGTTTCCACCAGCTTGCGCAGCGCCACCGAGGCGCCGCCGGGTTGCGCGCCCAGCCAGTCCCAGTGGCGCGGCAGCAGCGTCACTTCGCGCGCGATCACGCCGAGCTTCGGCCGTCCGCGTCCGCGCGGTTCGGCCTCCGCCGGTTCCGCCTCGGCGGCCGGGGTGGAGGGCGCAGCGGGATACGCCTGTGCCAGCCGCGCCAGCACCTGGCGCTGCGTGCCGCGCGTGTCGACGTCGATGACGCTACCGCTGTTGTCGCCGTAAATCAGCACCGGTCCCTGCGCCCCGCTTTCGGTCGCGGTCTTGACCGCCAGTGCCACTTGGTCGAGCGGGCCGGAAGCCAGGCGGCGCTGGCCATCGAAAGCGGTGCAGGGTGGAAAGCGGGCGTCGTTCACGGCGGCTTGCTCGGGCAAATTCAGGTGCGGTAAATAATACCCGGGTGAAAATATCCTGTCAATAATACCCGGGTGTAAATACCGGTATCTGGATTGCTCAGGCGTGCTGGCCGACATTGGAGGAAATCAGTGCGTGCGCGGCTGCGGCTGCCCCGCAGGGCTGCCGCAGGCAGCGACGCGGTCCAGCAGCAGGGTGCGTTCGCGTGAATTGCGGGTCATGGCGGCAGCGCGCTCGAACTCGATGCGCGCTTCCTCGTAGCGGCCAAGGCGGAACAGGAAGTCGCCGCGCACGCTCGGCAGCAGGTGATAGTTGGCCATGGCCGGCTCGCCCACCAGGGTATCGACCAGCTCCAGCCCCGCCGCCGGGCCGAAGGCCATGGTCAGCGCCACCGCGCGGTTCAGCTCCACCACCGGCGAGGGCATCAGCTGCGCCAGGCCGTCGTACAGCGCGACGATGCGCTTCCAGTCGGTCTCCTCTGGCTTGCGCGCCCGCGCATGGCAGGCGGCGATGGCAGCCTGCAGCGCATAGGGGCCGAGTGTGCCGGTGAGTTGCGCCGCGCGCTCCAGTGCGGCGAGGCCGCGGCGGATCAATAACTGGTCCCAGCGCGCGCGGTTCTGCTCCATCAGCAGCACCGGCTCGCCGCCGGGGCCGGTGCGGGCGGCGGCGCGCGAGGCCTGGATCTCCATCAGCGAGACCAGGCCGTGCACCTCCGGCTCCAGCGGCGCCAGCCCGGCTAGGATGCGGCCCAGGCGCAGCGCTTCCTCGCACAGCGCCGGCCGCATCCAGTCATCACCAGCGGTGGCGGAGTAGCCCTCGTTGAAGATCAGGTAGATCACTTCCAGCACCGAGGACAGGCGTGCCGCCAGCTCGTCCGCGCGCGGCACCTCGAACGGCACCCGCGCTTCGGCCAGGGTGCGCTTGGCGCGCACGATGCGCTGGGCGATGGTCGGCTCCGGCACCAGGAAGGCGCGGGCGATCTCGTCGGTGGTGAGGCCGCCGAGCAGGCGCAGGGTCAGCGCCACCCGCGCCTCGGTGGACAGCACCGGATGGCAGGAGGTGAAGACCAGGCGCAGCAGGTCGTCGCCGATGTCGTCGTCCATCTCCGCGTCGATGCGCGCGGCGCGCTCGGCGTCGGCGGTGTCCTGCTCCAGGTCCATCTCGTAGCCGAGCTGCTGGTGCTTGCGCTCCTGCATCTTGTCGCGGCGGAAGTAGTCGATGGCGCGATGCTTGGCCGCGGTCACCAGCCAGGCGCCGGGATTGTCCGGCACGCCCGACTGCGGCCACTGCTCCAGCGCCGACAGCAGCGCATCCTGTGCCAGCTCCTCGGCCAGCCCCACGTCGCGCACCATCCGCGCCAGCGTGGCGATGACCTTGGCCGACTCGATTCTCCAGACCGCGTCGATGGCGCGGTGGGTAGCGGAGGTGCTCATGGCTTCAGTCTAGCGCCCGGTGGCGATGCTCACTGCGGCTCGGTGATGCGCTTGAGATTGCCAAGCCCGGTTTCGAAGTCCTTGCCGATCAGCCGGTCCATATTGAGGAACACGCTCATCAGCTTGTGGAAGTAGTTCGCCGGGCCGGACATGGCCCAGGTGACCCTGGTCGCATCGCCTTCGCTTTGCAGGGTGAAGGTGGCGGTGTTGTGGGCTTCGAACGGACGGCTGAAGTCGAGCTTGATGACGATGCTGCTGGGCGCGGTGGTGCTCTGTATTTCCATGCTTCCGGCGCCGGCCTTGGCCTTGCTGTCCCAGGCATAGACCGCGCCCTGGCCGTTGTCGGCGCCGCTGAAGCTGCGCTTCATCGCAGGATCGAGCTTCTCGTAGGGCGACCACTCGCCCCATTTGTGGAAGTCGTCGATCAAGGCGTAGATCTTCTCCGGCGGTGCCTTGATGGTGAGGCTGCGCTGCACGCTGAACGTGTCGGGCCGGGTGGCGGCGAAGCCGAGCACACCGGCCAGCAGGACCACGATGACGATGATGACGGTGTTGAACATGGTTGTTTTTCCTTTGAGTAATTGATTGGCGGGCTCAGGCCGGTATTTCGCAGTTGATCATCCACGGCGTGCCGAAGCGGTCAGTCAGCATGGCGAAGCCGGCCGACCAGAAGGTCGGCTGCAGGGGCATGGTCACCGTGCCGCCCTGCGACAGCGCCTGGTACAGCCGCTCCGCCTCCGCCAACTGCTTGACCCCCAGCGAGAGGCTGAAGCCGCCGTTCTCCCGGCGGAACTCGGGCGGTGCGTCGGAGCCCATCAGCACCTGGCCGTCGGGCAGATCCAGGCGGGCGTGGAGGATGGTGCGGTGCCGCTCCAGCGGTGTCTGGCCGGCGATCGGCGATTCGCCGTGATTCATCATGGTCACGATCTCGCCGCCCAGGCATTGCTGATAGAAGCGGAACGCGGCTTCGCAGGTGTCGGCGAAGAACAGGTAGGGGCTCAGTTGCATGGCGGGCTCTCCTTACTTGCGGCCGGCGCTGTCGCGCAGGCGGCGTTCCTGTTCCAGCACCTCGGCCGGCGCATCGGCGAAGTCGCTCGCCTCGAACACCTGGCGCAGCTCGATCTGCGCGTCCTCGCCGGGCATCGGATCGGGGCAGCGCTTGGCCCATTCGATCGCCTCCTCCTTCGACTTCACCTGGATCATCCAGAAGCCGGCGATCAGCTCCTTGGTCTCGGCGAAAGGCCCGTCGACGACGATGCGCTTGCCGCCGTGGAAGACCACGCGTGCGCCCTTGGCGCTGGACTGCAGGCCGGCGCCGTCGAGCAGTGCGCCGGACTTCGCCAGTTCCTCGTTGTAGTTGCCCATGGCGGTGAGCAGCTCGGCGCTGGGCATCACGCCGGCTTCGCTGTTCTTGGTGGCCTTCAGGATCATCATGAATCGCATGTCTGTCTCTCCTTGGTCTGTTTCGCTCTGTTTCGGTTGGGACCGGCCTTCCGGGCGGGATTCCGACCGTTTCAAGCCTGCTTACATGGATACGTCGAACGCCGAATCCTGAAATCGACACGCCAGACCAGATTTTTTAATTTTTTATATGTGGCCTACCGCCTTGAGCCGGGCGGGCATACCCCGTAGCGTGGTGACATACCTATTGGAGGATATGCCCCATGGATGGCAGCAACAGCCAGTCGCAGCACCTCGCCGGCGAGCAGATCAAGCTGCTCACCGCCCTCGAAGCCCATGCCCGCCGGGCCAACGAGCTGCTCTACGCCATGCTCAACCGCGAGCAGCGGCAGTCTTTCGACGCCGCATCCCCGGCGGCCAAGGGCAGTATCTCGCCGTAGTTCACGCTGTCGCAGGGAACGCAACAGGGCGGGACAGACCGTCCCGCCCTGTTATCCATCGCTTGTACGTCTAGGGCTTCGCCGCCAGCGGCTTGCCCGACCCGGCGATGCGCGCGCGCTGGCTCTCTTCGGCCTCGCGCAGCTCCGGCGTGAAAGCCTCGCCGAAGTCGGCCGCGTCGAAGACCTTGCGGATTTCGATCTCGGCCTCGTCCTTGAGGGGGAAGGGATAGCTATTGACCCACTCGACGATTTCCTCTTTCGAGTGCGCCTGCAGGATCCAGAAACCGGCGATCAGCTCCTTGGCCTCGGCGAAGGGGCCGTCGATCACCTTCGGCTTGCCGCCGGAGAACTTGACGCGGGTGCCGCGATTGCTTGGTTGCAGGCCGTCGCCGGCTAGCATCGTGCCGGCACGCACGCTTTCCAGGTTGCGCAGGGTCATCTTGTCCAGATGCTTCTGGTCCGGCAGGTAGCCGGCCTCGGTTTCCGGGGTGGCCTTGAGCATCACCATGTAACGGCCCGGCGCCGGGCCGTCCTGCGCCGCGGCTGCGGGCTCGGCAGTCAGGCTGTGCCCTTCCATGCCCGCCGCGCAGCCCACTTCGCGGATTTCAATCTCGACATTGCCGCCGCTGTCCAGCGCCGGCCAGCGCCTGACCCAGTCGATCGCCGCCTGCTTCGACTCGACGTCGATCATGGTGAAGCCGGCGACCAGCTCCTTGGCCTCGGTGAACGGGCCGTCGATGATGCGCGGCTTGCCGCCGCTGAACTTGACCCGCAGGCCCCTGGCGCTGGGGTGCAAGCCTTCGCCGGCCTGCATCGCGCCGGCCTTGACCAGCTGCTCGTTGTAATCGGTCATCGCGGCGATCAACTGCTCGTCCGGCATCACACCGGCTTCGGTATCGCGGTCGGCTTTGCGCAGAATCATGAATCGCATCGTCAAAACTCCTGTTCAGTGCGGGCCGGAGCAATCCGGACTCTACCGCTACGTCGAAGCAGCGGCGGCGAAATCGACAGCGACAGTGTATTTAAGTCTAACTATTGGGGGTGGATTGCCCAAGTGCCGGCAATACCGCGAAAATTTTCCCCCGCCGGCGTTTGATGCGCGAGCCGCCGCGGGCGTTGCAATGCCCGGCAATGCGCATGGGCGCGGAGTGGAACCCGCTCAGCCCTCCGGCAAGCCGTCCTCTTCGACGCGTTGGGAAAACTGCACCGACTCGACCCGCGCTCCACTGACCCGCAGCACTTCGACGCGCACGCCGTCCTGTTCCACCACATCGCCTTCGGCGGGCATGCGGTCGAGCCGCTCCATCAGCAGGCCGGCGAGGGTGCTGGACTCCTCGGTGCCGGCGATGGTGCGACCGAGCTCGCGCTCGGCCATGAAGATCGGGGTGTCGCCGCGTGCCAGCCAGTGGCCGTCCTTGAGTTTCTGCGGCTGGCGCTGCACCTGCTGCGGCCGCCGCGCCTCGTGCTCGTCGGTGATCTCGCCGAGCAGGGCTTCGAGCAGGTCTTCCAGGGTGAGGAAGCCGCTGCGCTGGTAGTCCTGGTCCATCACCAGGGCGAAGTGCGAGCTGCCGTGGCGGAAGCGGCGCAGCAGGTCGGCGAGGCTGTCGTCCTCGCGCGCGATCAGCGGCTTGTGCAGCCGCCGGCGCAGGCGGGCGGGGAAGTCCGCGCCGGGACTGTCGAGCAGCGCCTCGAGGATGTCCTTGACGTGCAGCACGCCGAGCACCTGGTCCGACTCGTCGAGCAGCGGATAACGGCTGTAGTGCTGCTGCTGCAGGATGCGGCGCACTTCGGCGTGACTCTGGCCGTCGCGGATCGCGCTCATCTCGCGCAGCGGCCGCATCAGCTCGCTCACATCCAGCTCCGGCAGTTCCAGCGCATGCTTGGCCAATGCGGTGGTGTCGCGTTCCTCGCCTTCCATCGCCGGGCGGCTGCTGTGCAGGATGGAGCGCAGCTCGCGCGGCGAGTAGTGCGCCTGGTGCTCGTCGCTGGCGCGGTCCAGGCCGGCGAGGCGCAGCACCAGGTTGGCGCTGTTGTTGAGCAGCCAGATGAAGGGGGCCATCAGCCAGTAGAACAGCCACAGCGGCAGCGCCGTCCACAGCGACACCGACTCCGGCCGGCGGAGCGCCATGGACTTGGGCGCCAGCTCGCCGATGACGATGTGCAGGAAGGAGATCAGCGAGAAGGCGACGACGAAGGCGATGGCTTCCACCGCTTCGCGATCCAGTTGCAGGCCGGCCCAGCTCAGCGGCTTCTCCACCAGATGGGCGAATGCCGGCTCGCCGATCCAGCCCAGGGCCAGCGAGGCCAGGGTGATGCCGAGCTGGCAGGCGGAGAGATAGGCGTCCATGTGCCCATGCACGCGGGCCAGGGCGTGGCCGCGCCAGCCGCCGACCTGGCGCAGCTCGGCGACGCGCGTATTGCGCAGTTTGACGATGGCGAACTCGGCGGCGACGAAGAAGCCGTTGAGCAGCACCAGCAGGAAGGCGATCAGCAACAGCAGGGAATCGTGAAGCACGTTCAGCGCGGGGCCATCGGAAAGTCCGCAATCATCTTCGCACGGGCAAGTGGCTGCTGCGAGTGCAGGAACGCCGGCCGGCTTCAAGCCCGGCCGGCATTCATCGGCTTGAATGGGGCGCGATCAAGCCGCCCGTGAATATTGAACCTCAGCGGCCGCCGCTGCCGCCCACGCTCGAAGGTTGCACCGGGGTGGGCTGTACTGGCGTCGCTTGCACCGGCGTGGTGGGCTGCGTCGGATTGGTGCCGGGCGTAGTGCTGGAAGAAGGCGCGGTGCCGGAGCGGCTGCGACCATTGCCGCTGGCTGGTGCGCCGTTGGGGCCGATGCCGCCATTGGTGGTGCTGGAGCCATTCGGCGTAGTCATGCCGCCCGTTCCGGTCCCTGTCCCGGCAGCGCCGGTTCCTGTGCCTGACCGGCTTCCGGGCGAGGAGCTGCCTCCGGTTGTCGCACCAGCAGCAGCGCCACCACCCGTGCCGCCGGCGGCGCCACCGGTACCGCCACCAGCAGCTCCGCCACCGCCGCCCGCGCCCTGCGCGAGAGCGGCACCGGTGGCGAGCAAGGCGCCGGCAGCCAGCAGGACGATTGAGTTTTTTTGCTTGAATGAATTCATTGGATCCTCCGTGATCGTAATGAAGCAGCAGCGGCATGATTGCCGCGGGCCTTGTTATTCAGAGGCGTGGTTCGCGGCGCAAGTTCAAACGGGCCACTGTGTTTGGCGCCTCGCAAGGCCTGGCGCCCCTCGAGCTGTGGAACTAGGAGTTCCGCGATGGGGTCTCAAGCATGGAGGGGCTTATTGCTTTCCGTGGCCCCGCACGAAATCCACACCGGCTCGTTGCTGCAACCAGCGGTGGACGACCTTCCTGATGCTGGTTGCCGCGCAGGCGCCAGCCGGAGCCGCATCACCTGCCGCCTTGCTCTCGAGCGGGCCGCGGGCTTCAAGATCCGTCTCGTCAATCCCGTCGAGGTGGATGCGTACGCGGATTTGCAGTATCCGCGCTTATCGGAGAAGGATGATGCTCTATCGCATGGATAAGCTAACCGGCATGTCGATCGGTGCGACCGATGGCGAGATCGGCAAGGTCAAGGACGTCTACTTCGACGATCGGCGCTGGGCTGCGCGTTACCTGGTAGTGGACGCAGGCGGCTGGCTGGAGGATCGCAAGGTGCTGATCTCGCCGATGGCGGTGAGCGGCATCGACTGGGACAAGCGCACAGTGCAGGTGCGGCTGACGCGCGAGCAGGTCAAGGGCAGCCCGCCCATCGACAGCGACAAGCCGGTGTCGCGGCAGTACGAGATGGAATACTTCGGCTACTACGGTTATCCCGACTATCTCGGCGGCTCGCTGCTATGGGGCGCGATGCCTGTTCCGGTGATGCCGACCGCCGTCATCCCGGCCGCCGATGATGCCTTGCTCGAATCCGCTGAAAGCCACAACGATCCGCATCTGCGCAGCGCCGTGGAAGTGGGCGGCTATAGCATCCTGGCCAGCGACGACGCCATCGGCCATCTCGAGGATTTCCTGCTCGACAGCGAAAGCTGGGCAATCCACTACATCGTGATCGATACGCGCAACTGGTTGCCCGGCAAGCATGTGGTGATTCCGCCGCGCTGGATCAAGCGGCTGGAATGGCCGGAGAATGTGGTCGAGGTCGATGTGACGCGGGACACGGTGAAGGCCGCGCCCGAGTACGATCCGGCGATGGAGTTCTCGCGCGAGCAGGAACAGCGGCTGTACCGGCACTATCAGCGGCCGGGTTACTGGGAGTAGGCCGTTCAGTCCAGCAGCGATCGACCGAGACTGTTCAGCAGCTCCTGCGTGCCCGCCTCGCGCTGTTCCACGTTGTCGTGGCCGTCGAGGAAGGCGCCCTGCTCGGTAAAGACCAGGCGGGTGCCGCCCGCGGCGGGAATGAATTCCACCGTGGTCAGCGACACCGAGATGCGCGTGTCGCCGAGGCGCATGGTGTAGGCGTAGACGATGCGCCGGTCCGGCACGATGTCCTGATACTGCGCGTCGTAGACATGAGCGACTCCGTTCGACGCGCTGCTGCGCAGGTGCTCGCGGCCGCCAACGCGGAATTCGAGTTGATGGCCGGCAGACTTCCAGTCGCCGCCACTGCTGCCGAACCAGCGTGCCTTGGCGGCCGGATCGGCCCAGGCCTTGAAGACCCGCACCGGCGTGAAAGGGTAGTGACGCTCGATGACGAAAGTGGCGTGATGGACTATGCCCGGCTTCATGGCTTGCTCCTGGTGGCTGATGCTTAGCGCAGCGCTGCGCCCAGCTGGTCGAGCAGGATGCGCGTGCCGGCTTCGCGCCCGCTGGGGTCGTCGCTGCCGTTGAGGAAGGCGCCCTGCTCGGTGATGATCAGGCGCGTGCCCTTGCCTTCCGGCTTGAATTCCACCGTGGCCAGCGAGATGGAGAGGTGCACGTCCTTGTGGCGCATGTCGTAGACGTAGACGATGCGCTGGTCCGGCACGATGTCGTAGAACGTGCTGTCGAAGGCGGTGGTCTCGCCGTTGTCGAAGCGGCCGTGCGCGCACTCGCGCCCGCCGACGCGGAAGTCGAGCTCGCGGCGCACCTGGGTCCAGCCGGCGGGGCCGACGAACCAACGGGACTTGGCTTCCGCCGAAGCCCAGGCGGCGAAGACGCGCGACGGCGCGGCGGGATAGACGCGGTCGATGGTGAAGCTGGCGTGGATGACGGATGTTTCGCTCATGGTCGGTTCCTTGATGGGGATGATTTCGGTTGCAGTGTTATTGCGGAAACATCGCGAAGTAGGGCTGCGCTTCGCGCAACACGCGGGCGAAGCAGGGGCGCTGCATCAGCCGGTCCAGATAGGCCGTCGCATGCGGATGGCTCTCGCCCAGGGGCTGCACCTTGTTGGCGTAGTACAGCGCCGGCGCTGCGGAGCAGTCGGCCATGCTGAAGGACTCGCCCATGGCCCAGCTGCGGCCGGCCATGTCCTACTCGATCATGCCGTAGGCGATACGCAGCTGCGCCTGGGCGTACTCGACGCCCATCGGATCGCGCTGCCCCTCCGGGCGCAGGCGGTCGCCGACGATCTTCTGCACGTGTTGATGCACGTGCAGATCGTAGAAGCGGTCGCGCAGGCGCGTCTCCTGCGCCTCGTCGGCGTCCGCCGGCAGCAGCGGCGTGGCGCCGGGGTAATGCTGCGCCAGGTATTCGATGATGATGCTGGACTCGGGAATGGTGCGGTCCCGCGCCTCGTCGCGCAGCACCGGAAACTTGGCGAACGGCCACAGTTTGGCCAGCGCCGCGCGCTCGGCCGCGTTGCCGAGATCGACGATCAGCGGCTCGAACGGCGTGCCGTTTTCATAGAAGGCGAGCAGCGCTTTCCAGCAATAGGACGAGAGCGGGTGCAGGTAGAGTTTGAGGGACATGCCCGAAGTGCCGATGGCGTGGGTGGTGGATGCGTGGCTCACGAAGTTATCCTTCCGTGGAGGTGGTGTGTCTTGCAGCTGGCGCGATGCGCGATGGCTTGCTTCATGACTTCTTCCTGTTACCCGGCTTGTGGGCCGGGCTGTGGTCGGGCTTGCCGCTGTCCTGCTGCGCCGGCTCGGCGAGAAAGTCGCCGAGCCGGTCGAGCTGACGTTCCCAGTTGGTGCGCCGCTCGTTGACCCATTGCTCGGCCGTGCGCAGCGCCCGCGGCTCGATGTGGCAGGTGCGCACCCGGCCGACTTTCTCGGAGCGCACCAGCCCGCTCGCTTCCAGCACCTGGAGGTGCTGCACCACCGCCGGCAGGGACATCGCCAGCGGCCGAGCCAGTTCGCTCACCGAGGTGGGGCCGCGGCACAGCCGGTCCACCATGGCCCGGCGGCTGGGGTCCGCCAGGGCCTGGAACATCAGATCGAGTGCAAGGTTTTGGTTAAGCATTTGCTTAAGTATCGCCGGATACGGAAATTTGTCAAGCCGGGCTTGGTTCTCGCGCCGGCGCCCTGCCTTTGTGGTCCGCGCCGATCCGCCTGATCTGCGCGAAGTTGCATGTGACGATTGTTTCCGTACAATGGTTGTATGAATACAACTGTTAATACGGCGACGGCCGCCCGTCCGCTGCGGCCGAACCTGGTGCTGGCGATCTGCTGCCTCAGTCTGCTGATGGTTTCGATGGATGCGACCATCGTCAACGTTGCCCTGCCGTCGATCCGCCGCGATCTCGATGCTTCGATTTCCGGGCTGCAATGGGTGATCGACGCCTACACCATGGTCGTCGCCAGCCTGCTGATGTTCTCCGGCTCGATGGCCGACCGCTTTGGCCGGCGGCGCATCTTCCAGGCCGGCATGAGCCTGTTCATGTTCGGCTCCCTGCTGTGCAGCCTGGCTTCCGACATCCATCAGCTCATCGTCTTCCGCGTGGTGCAGGCGCTGGGCGCGACCATGCTCAATCCAGTGGCGATGTCGATCATCGCCAACACTTTCACCGAACCGAAGGCGCGGGCGCGCGCCATCGGCTTCTGGGGCGCGGTGGCCGGCATCTCGATGGCGCTGGGGCCGCCGATCGGCGGCGCGCTGACGCAGAGCATCGGCTGGCGCTCCATCTTCTGGATCAACCTGCCGATCGGCGCGGCGGCGATCGTGCTGGCGGCCCTGCATATCCCCGAATCGAAGGCGCCGCGTGCGCGGCGCATCGATCCCCTGGGGCAGCTGATGGTGATCACGGCGCTGTTCTCGTTGACCTTCGCGGTCATCGAAGGGCCGCGCCTGCACTGGGAGTCGGCGGCGGTTGTCGGCTTGTTCGCGCTGTCCTTGCTGGCACTGATCGGGCTGGTGCTATACGAGCCGCGCCGCGTCGATCCCCTGCTGGACCTGCGCTTTTTCCGCAGCGTTCCGTTCAGCAGCGCCGCCGCCATCGCGATATGCAGCTTTTCGGCTTTCACCGGCTTCCTGTTCCTCAATGCGCTGTATCTGCAGGAAGTGCGTGGGTTGTCGGCATTCCATACCGGTCTGTGCACCCTGCCGCTGGCGCTGGCCACCGTGATCTGCTCGCCGCTGTCAGGGCGGATGGTAGGCGCTTACGGCACGCGGCCCTCGCTGCTGCTGGCCGGCGCGGCGATGGCGCTGAGCGCCCTGATGCTGACGCAACTCGTCGCGGACTCGGCGCTGGGCCTGCTGATGTTGACTTACGTGATGTTCGGCATCGGCTTCGGCCTGGTCAACGCGCCGATCACCAATACCGCGGTGTCCGGCATGCCCAAGGCTCAGGCCGGCCTGGCCGCGGCGGTGGCCTCGACCAGCCGCCAGATCGGCGCCTCCCTAGGCGTGGCGG
>FTIF01005216.1_pt2 | contig 26497 bp, 24 predicted proteins | sample 1658001 | NCBI WGS metagenome assembly FTIF01 (sample SAMEA3914789, study PRJEB12502) | metagenome | biome: forest; material: soil | place: Canada | collected 2011-07-03 | depth 0.3 m | reverse complement strand
ACGCCGAGCGGGTGCTCAAGCGACTGGGACTCGAAGCGGATGTGACGGCCGCCCACCTCGGAAGCCTCGCCACCGATGCGGCCGATGCGCAGATCATCCTGACCTCGGCCGAATTCCTCGACGCGATCGGCAAGACCTTCGCCGATGTCATCGTGATCGAGAACTACTTCGACACCGAGGAACTCACGCAAAAACTCGAGGCGGCGCTCGGCAGCTGACTTTCGTATATGAAAGTTGCATTCACTGGCGTAGTCTGGCCTCGCGCGGAAATGTCGCACGAGGAGACGAACATGGGCACGGACAACGACCTCATCGCCCGCGGTGAACAGCGGCTCGAGTGGATCAGGTCGCGGATGCGGCTGCTTGGTGTGGCGCGCGAGGCCTTCGCCGGGAGCGCACCCTTCGCCGGGCACCGCATCGGGGTATCCATCCATCTCGATCCGAAGACCGCCGTGCTCCTCGAAGTGCTCGCGGCCGGAGGCGCGGAAATCGTGGCCACGGGAAACCACGGCTCGACCCAGGACGACGTCGTCGCCGTGTTGCAGAGGCAGGGGATGACGGTCTTCGGGTCCCGCGCGGACAGCATCGAGCAGCACCGCGCGAACCTCGTCGCCGTGCTCGACGCGCGGCCCGACATGATCCTCGACAACGGCGCGGACCTTATCGCGGGCGTCGTCGAGCGAGGCGCAACGCACGGCGTCATCGGCGGCACGGAGGAGACCACCTCCGGCGGCGACCGGCTGCGGCGCGAACTGCTTGGCCGGGTGCCGTTCCCGGTCATCGTGATCAACGACAGTCCGCTCAAGGCGATCGGCGAGAACCGTCACGCTGTGGGGCAGTCGGTCGTCGAGAGCCTCATGCGTATCACCGGACTCATGATTCCCGGTCGCCGTTTCGTGGTCGTCGGCTACGGATGGTGCGGCCGCGGCATCGCACAGTACCTCCGTTCCCTTGGCGGTCGCGTCGCCATCGCGGAGATCGACGAGCTCAAGGCATTCGAGGCCGCCTTCGACGGCTACCGTGTCGCGCCGATCGCCGAACTCGCCGGGTGGGGCGAGACATTCGTGACCGCCACCGGTCACCCGGGCGTGCTCGGCGCTGCGGAGTTCGCGCTCATGGAATCCGGCACCGTGCTCGCCAACAGCGGCCATTTCGCGTGGGAGATCGACGTGCCGACACTCAAGGCGGGTTCCCGCGTGGTGGCCGTCGACGATTCCATCGAGCGCATCGAGTTCGCGGACGGCCGCCAGGTGATCCTTCTCGCCGACGGACGCATGGTGAACCTCGCCGGACGCGACCCGAGGGGCAACTCCCTCGAATCGATGGACCTCGGATTCCTCCTTCAGGCGCTCTCCCTCGAGCGGGTCGCCCTGAGCGCGGCAACCCTCGACCCGGGAGCGCAGCCGGTTCCGGATGACCTCAATCGCGAGATCGCCCGCCGGATGGTGACGGCGATGGCCGCCTCGCGATGACGGAGACGAAGGAGGCGCCGGACTACTCGGTGCCGGCCCTCGACAAGGCTCTCGACATCCTCGAACTGCTCGCCGGCGAATCGGGCGGACTCGGCCAGGCGGCGATCGCGGAGGCGGTCGGACGCACCGTCGGCCAGGTCTTTCGCGTGCTGCAGACCCTGGAAACGCGGGGATACCTGTATCGTGACGGTCGGTCCGGGCTGTACTTCCTCTCGGTGCGGATGTTCGAACTCGCCCACCGGCAGGAGCCGCTGCGCGGACTCAGGGAGGCGGCGCTCGGCCCGATGCGCGCGCTGTCCGACGAGGTTCAGCAGTCCTGCAACCTCGGTGTGCTCGACGCCGGTCGCATCCTGATCCTCGCCCAGGTGGAGACGCCGTCGAGTTTCGGCTTCCGCGTGCGAGTCGGCGCCGAGTTCCCGGTCGAGAGCACGGCGACGGGAGCGGTGCTGCTCGCCTTCACCGGGCATGGCACACCGGATGACGCGGCTCTCGCCGAGCGCGTGGAGCGGGTGCGCGCGCAGGGCTTCGAGCGCCGGGACGACAGTCTGCAGCCGGGAATCACCGACATCGTGTTTCCGGTGTTCGGTCGCGCAGGGACCGCCGCCGCGGCGCTGACCGTGCCCTATGTCGCGACGAGCTTCAGCGCGAGTCGCGCACAGCTCGTCGAGGAGCGGGCGAGAGCCGCGGCATCCGAGATCTCACGGTCGCTTGGCGGGTAGCCCTACACCAGGAGGGGGCGGATGCCGACACTCAACGCATCGACGGCGGCCTGGGCCTTCTGCTGCCGCTCCGCCGCGGAGCCCTCCGTGCTCGAGGCGTCGACGTAGACCTTCACCTTCGGTTCGGTCCCACTCGGGCGCACGATCACGCGGGAGCCGTCGTCGAGCCAGATCCGCAGGATATCGCTCGGGGGGAACTGCTCGAAGCCGTCCGCGAAGTCGTCGATCTGACGCACACGCACCTCACCGATCCGCTCCGGCGGCGTCGCGCGCAGGCCATCCATGATTCGCGGAATCTCGGCAAGGTCGTCGACCCGGATCGAGATCTGTGCCGAGGCGAATGCGCCGAAGGTATCGGCGAAGGCCAGTCGGTGATCTTCGAGGGACGTGCCAGCCGCCTTCAGCTCTGAGACGAGCGCGATGAACTCTACGGCAGCCGAAATGCCGTCCTTGTCGCGCACCTTCTCCGGGTCGACAAGGTAACCGAGGGCTTCCTCGTAGCCGTACGACAGCCCGGGTACGCGCGAGATCCACTTGAAGCCGGTGAGGGTGTCCACGTACTCGAGCCGGTAGTGGCGGGCCACCGCGGCGAGCGCCGGGGAGCTCACGATCGAGGCGGCAAGGGTGCCCTCCGGTCCGGCCGAGGCCAGGCGCTCGGCCACGCGCCACCCCAGGAGAGCCCCGATCTCGTTGCCGCTCAGGCGCTGCCAGCCACCGTCCCGATCCGGTATCCCCACGGCGAGGCGGTCGGCATCCGGGTCGTTGGCGATGACGAGCTCGGCGTCGACGTCGGTCGCCGTCGCGAACGCGAGGTCCATGGCGCCCGGCTCCTCTGGGTTAGGAAAGTTCAGCGTCGGGAAGGCCGCATCGGGCAGGATCTGCTTCGTGACGACGACCGGATCGCCGAAACCGGCGTCGAGGAACACGCGATGCGCGGTCTCCCAACCGACGCCGTGCATCGCGGTGTAGACGTATTTGACAGGCGCTGACGGATGCCCGGCGATCGCGGCCGTCCGGCGAACGTATTCGTCGAGCACGTCGTCACCCGCGATCTCGTAGTCCGTGGACCGGGGAAGCCGCAGCACGTTCTCCTCCGCGGCCACGCGAAGGATCTGCGCGGCGATCTCGCCGTCCGCTGGCGGCACGATCTGCGAACCCTCATCGTCACCGCCGAGATAGACCTTGTAGCCGTTGTCCTGCGGCGGGTTGTGGCTGGCGGTGACCATCACACCGGCGCCTGCACCGAGGTAGCGAACCGCGAAGGCGAGCACCGGTGTCGGGAGCGGCCGCGGCAGGACGGTCGCGCGCACGCCAACGCCGGCCATGAGCTCTGCGGTGTCGGTGGCGAAGACCTGCGAATTCCTGCGTCCGTCGTAGCCGATCACGACGGAGGGTCTCTCGTTTCTCGCCAGAAGATAGGCGGCGAGACCGGCGGCGGCTTGCGCGACGAGCACGCGGTTCATGCGGTTGGAGCCGGCTTCGATGCGTCCGCGGAGACCGGCTGTGCCGAACTCGAGGCGGTGGTCGAAGCGGTCGTGCAGCTCGGATTCTGCCTCGAGGCTGCCGGCGGTGGCATCCTGGATCAGGCGGTCGAGTTCTGCCCGGGTCTCGTCGTCCGGATCCTGGCCGCGCCAGGCCGTCGCGATGTCGACGATCGCCGACTTGGCTCGTCGAAGGGTCACAGCTCGGCTACGATCCGCGCCAGCAGCGCGCTGATCACGGGCTCCGCATCCCGGCCGGCCTCGATGACCTCCCGGTGGCTGAGCGGTGACTTCTGGATGCCCGCGGCGAGGTTGGTGATGAGCGAGAGCCCGAGAATCTCCATGCCCGCCTGCCGCGCCGCGATCGCCTCGAGGGCGGTGGACATGCCGACGATATGGCCGCCGATCGCCTTCGCCATCTGCACCTCGGCGGGGGTCTCGTAGTGCGGCCCGCGGAACTGGGTGTAGACGCCATCGTCCAGGCTCGGGTCGACGCCTTTCGCGACGTCACGCAGTCGCCTCGAATAGAGGTCGGTGAGGTCGATGAAGGTAGCGCCCTCCAGCGGCGAGTCGGCGGTGAGGTTGATGTGGTCGCTGATGAGCACCGGAGTCCCCGGCTTCCACGTCTCGCGGATGCCGCCTGCACCGTTGGTGAGGATCATGATCGACGCACCCGTGGCCGCCGCGGTCCGCACGCTGTGGACGACTCGGCGAACCCCGTGTCCCTCGTAGTAGTGCGTGCGTGCCCCGATCACGAGCGCGCGCTTTCCGCTCGGCAGCAGGACCGAGCGCAGAGTCCCGACGTGTCCCTCGAGGGCCGGCTTGCTGAATCCGGTGATCTCATCGGCGGGAATCGTCGCGGTCGTCTCGCCGATCAGGTCGGCCGCCCTGCCCCAGCCGCTGCCCAGGGTGAGCGCGATGTCGTGGCGTTCGACGCCCGTGCGCTCGGCGATTTCCGCCGCCGCCGTGGCCGCAATCGCGAAAGGATCGGCTGCTGGGTCGTCGAGGGGATGGGTGTGCGTCGTCGGCATCCGTCCACTCTATTGCTCGCCCTCCGCACCGAAAACGCAGGAGATCACCGTCGATGTGTCTCCCCGCGTCGCCGAACGCGCCGAACCGCGCCGATCTCCTGCGTTTTCGGCGGGGTCGGCGGCGCGACACACTGGTTTGGCGGCCCCCGCCCGCTACGGGACAATGGACCCATGTCCTATGAATTCGAGCGCAAGCAACGCATCGTCGTCGTAGGCGGCGGCCCCGGTGGCTACGAGGCCGCGATCACCGGAGCGCAGATGGGCGCGGAGGTCACCGTGATCGAGCGGGTCGGCATCGGCGGCTCCGCGGTGCTGACGGATGTCGTGCCATCCAAGACGCTCATCGCGACCGCCGAGGCGGCCAACGCCATCGGCGAGGCGGCAGACCTCGGCGTGCAATTCTTCACCAGGGGCGAGTCCGGGCGGCCGGTCCGACCCGAGGTCACCGTCAATCTCGCGGCGGTCAACCAGAGGCTGCAGCGCCTCGCGCAACAGCAGTCAGAAGACATGAAGTCGCAGCTCATCAAGGCGGGCGTCAGTGTCGTGCAGGGCGACGGGCGACTCGATGGCCCGAACCGAGTCATCGTCTCCACCGGCAAGGGCAAAACCAGCACCGACTTCGACGAGATCGATGCGGACACGATCGTCGTGTCGGTCGGTGCGAGCCCGCGCATCCTGCCAACGGCCAAGCCCGACGGCGAGCGCATCCTGACCTGGACGCAGCTTTACAGCCTCGAGGGCACGCCAGAGCATCTCATCGTCGTCGGTTCCGGTGTCACCGGCGCGGAGTTCGCCTCCGCCTACACGGCCCTCGGGTCGAAGGTGACCCTCATCTCGAGCCGAGACCAGGTGCTTCCCGGTGAGGACGCGGATGCCGCGAGGGTCATCGAGGACGTCTTCAAGCGCAACGGCATGACCGTGCTTTCGAAGTCCCGCGCCGACTCCGTGACCCGCACGAAGGATGGCGTCGTCGCCACGCTGTCGGACGGACGCACCGTCGAGGGCAGCCACTGCCTCATGGCGGTCGGATCGATCCCGAACACCGCCGGCATCGGACTCAAGGAGGCCGGCGTGCAGCTTACCGACTCCGGGCACATCCGCGTGAACCGCGTCGCGCGCACGTCGATGCCTTCGATCTATGCGGCGGGCGACTGCTCGGACTTCCTGCCGCTGGCATCCGTCGCCTCGATGCAGGGTCGCACGGCCGTGTTTCACGCGATGGGCGACGCGGTCACCCCGACCGAGCTCCGCAACGTGACCTCGAACATCTTCACGCAGCCGGAGATCGCGACGGTCGGCTGGTCACAGAAGCAGATCGAAGACGGCATCGCCCAGGGCGAGATCTACAAACTTCCGCTCGCATCCAACCCCCGCGCGAAGATGATGGGCATCAAAGACGGCTTCGTCAAGCTCTTCGCCCGCACCGGATCGGGCACCGTCATCGGCGGCGTGATCGTCGCCCCACGGGCATCCGAACTCATCCTTCCGATCGCCATCGCGGTGGAGCACCGCCTCACGGTCGATCAGGTCGCCCGCGCTTTCGCGGTCTATCCGTCGCTTTCGGACAGCATCACGGATGCCGCCAGGGCGATGCACATCGTCAACTAGTTGCCGACGCATCCGCGCGCCCCTTTGTGGTCAATGCGGCCGCTGTGCCGGGCGCATTGACCACGAACCGGCGCATTGATGGCCGCCGGCTCTAATCCTCCGAGCATGGGCCGTCCGTAGGTCTCTCCACAGGTAGCAGTGAGCGGCGGTGCGCCTTCCGGTTCTCGCTGGACCATGGCGGATGCTGCTATCCAGCGTGGACTGGTACGACCATGTTTTTCTCACCCGCGACATTGCTTCACCCGACGAGAGGAGTGCGTTCTTCGCTCGAGCTCGACAGGGGCAGTTGATCGCGATCTATCGCGGCGTCTACGTCGAGGCCACGTATTGGCAATCGATGGATCTCAACGCACGGTATCGAGTGCGAGTGAAGGCCGCCTCCCTCCTTGCCCCTTCCGAGACCGTGTTCTCGCATCAATCGGCCGCGGCACTCTGGCGACTGCCGTCTGTCGGGCCCTGGCCGGTCAAGGCGCACGTCCTGGCGCCTGTTTCGGCGGGCGGCCGCTCGACGGGCGTGTTCGAACGTCACACGATCGGAGTGCCATCGGATGCGGCGACGATCGAAGGCGTGCCCGTGACGTCGCTGGCTCGTACGGTGGTCGACCTTGCTTCACGCGAATCGTTCGGCCACTCAGTGACAGTCGCGGATGCCGCGCTTCGCCGCGCAACTCACCCCGTCGAGGGCCTGCCCGCCGTGTCCGTCAGCCGAGAGGACTTCTCTCGCGAACTCGAGTCGATTCCCCTCAGGCATGGCTCGGTGCGGGCTGCCCGGGTGGTCGCTTTCGCCGACGGAGCAGCCGACCGTCCGGGCGAGTCGATGAGTCGGGTCGGGATGCACCTCTCCCGCCTGACTCCGCCACAGCTGCAGGTTGTACTCACCGGGGCGAGCGGCCGCGTGTACATCGTCGACTTCTGGTGGCCGGAGTTCAACATGATCGGTGAGTTCGATGGTCGGGGCAAGTACAGCGATCCGCAGTTTCTTCGCGGCAAGACGCCGGAACAGGTGTTGTACGACGAAAAGCTCAGGGAGGACGACCTGCGCGCGGCCGGACACGGGATGACTCGATGGAACTGGGCCGTTGCGATCTCGCCGAGTCGACTGCGCACACACCTGATCGCGACCGGCATCCGTTAAGCCGACTCCGTGCGCCCGCCTGTTGTCAATGCGCGCGCTCCCGCAGCCGCATTGACCACAAACGACGTCACCATCGAGGCGGGAAGGGTCGAGGGGAGACGGGAGGTCGAGGGCGGACGGGCCGGCGGGGCTAGTCCGCGATGTCGAGGAGCAGGAATCCGGATGCCACGGTCGCGCCGACCGCGGCGTTGACGTTCGCGATCGTCCCGTCCTTGTGTGCCGTGATGGGCTGTTCCATCTTCATGGCTTCGAGTACGAGGATCAGGTCGCCCTTGACGACGGCGTCGCCCTCCGCGACGGCGAGCTTGACGACGGTCGCCTGCATCGGCGCCTTGACCGAGTCTCCGGTCGCGGTCACGACGGCACCGGCTCCTCCGCGACGTTTGGGCGCGGCAGCCGCAGAGGGTCCGGCGGATCCGGAGCCGAGTCGCGCGGGCAGCGAAACCTCGATGCGCTTGCCGTCGACTTCGACGACGATGCTCTGGCGTGCGGCGGGCGCTGCGGCATCCGCCAGCGATCCGCTCCACGGCCCGATGTCGTTGACGAAGTCCGTTTCGATCCACCTGGTGTAGATCGAGAAGGGCGACGAGGTGAAGGCCGGGTCCCGCACGATCTTGCGGTGGAAGGGCAGCACGGTCGGAAGGCCGGCAACCTCGAACTCGTCGAGGGCTCGGCGCGAGCGTTCGAGCGCGTCCTCGCGCGACGAACCGGTGACGATGAGCTTGGCGAGCAGCGAGTCGAAGGCGCCGCTGATGACATCGCCGGTCGTGACTCCGCTGTCGACGCGAACCCCCGGTCCGCCGGGAAAGCGCAGCGCGTGCACCGGGCCGGGGGCAGGCATGAAGTTCAGGCCCGGATCTTCGCCGTTGATGCGGAACTCGAAGGAGTGACCTTCGGCAACGGGGTCGTCGTAGTCGAGCCTCCCGCCCTCGGCGAGACGGAACTGCTCGCGCACGAGGTCGATACCCGTGACTTCCTCGGAGACCGGATGCTCGACCTGCAGTCGAGTATTCACCTCGAGGAAGGAGATCGTGCCGTCGCGGGCGACGAGAAACTCGCAGGTGCCGGCTCCGACATAGCCGACCTCCTTCAGAATCGCTTTCGACGCAGAGTAGAGCAGCGCGTTCTGCTCGTCGCTGAGGAACGGCGCGGGCGCCTCCTCCACGAGCTTTTGGTGGCGACGCTGCAGCGAGCAGTCGCGGGTGGAGACGACGACGACCTTGCCATAGGCGTCGGCGAGGCATTGCGTTTCGACGTGGCGCGGCTGGTCGAGGTACTTCTCGACGAAGCACTCGCCGCGGCCGAAGGCGGCGATCGCCTCGCGGGTCGCGGACTCGAAGAGCTCCGGGATCTCTTCGCGGGTGCGAGCCACCTTGAGGCCGCGCCCTCCGCCGCCGAACGCCGCCTTGATGGCGACCGGCAGCCCGTGCGTGTCGACGAATTCCAGGACCTCCGCAGCGCCGGACACCGGGTTGAGTGTGCCCGGGGCCAGTGGCGCGCCGACTTTCTCCGCGATATGTCGCGCGGAGACCTTGTCGCCGAGTTGCTCGATGGCGTCGGGCGATGGGCCGATCCAGATGAGACCCGCATCGATCACTGCCCGTGCGAACTCGGCGTTCTCCGCGAGAAACCCGTAGCCAGGATGCACGGCATCCGCGCCGGCGCGTCGGGCGATCGAGAGCACTTTGTCGATGCGCAAGTAGGTGTCGGCACTCGTGGCCCCGTCGAGGGCATAGGCCTCGTCGGCCAGTTTCACGTGCCGGGCGTCGCGATCCTGGTCGGCATAGATGGCAACGGATGCGATGCCGCTGTCTTTCGCTGCCCTGATGACGCGTACGGCGATTTCGCCTCGGTTGGCGATCAGGACCTTCGTGATGCGGGGCATAGTGCTCTAGCTTATTGGGCCGCGAGTGGCTGCCTTTGGCGCTGGCCTACAAAGATGATGGATGCCGTGCGGACAGCTCCTACAAGTCGTGTCGAGTCCAGAGGCTGTGCCAGTCGACCCCGAATTCGAGGAAAAGGGAGCGCAGTGTCGAGAGCGAGAGCCCGACGACGGCGTGCGGATCGCCGTCGACCGAGGTGATGAACGGGGCGCCGAGGCTGTCGATCGTGAAGGCTCCCGCGACCTCCAGCGGCTCGCCCGTCGCGATATAGGCGTCGATCTCCGCGTCGGAGATGTCAGAGGCGAACGAGACGCTCGCGGTAGAGACGGCGCCGCGGGCTTCGCCGAGCACACCACCGCGGTGGTCGATGAGCCAGTGACCGGAGTGCAGATGTCCGGTTCGGCCGCGCTGCAGCATCCAGCGTTCGCGTGCGATGGAAGGGAGGTGGGGTTTGCCGTAGACCACCCCGTCGAGTTCGAACGCGGAGTCCCCGCCGAGAATGAACCCGTCGACCTCGGACGAGACCACGGCCGCCGCCTTGAGTCGTGCGAGAAGCTGAACCGTCTCGGTGGGCGACAGCGGGGAGGCGGCGGCGACAGCGGCATCCTCGTCAACGAAGGACGGCAGCACGATCGGCTCGACGCCCGCCGCCCGCAGCGTCGCAAGTCTGGCGGGGGAGGTGGAGGCGAGGTATAGGCGCACGGAGCTCCTGTGGCAAGCTCGAGGGATGGGCGAATGGCTGGGCAGACGGGTCGAGATCGAGGTTACCAACGTAGCCCACGGTGGCGTGGCAGTGGCTCGTCACGACGGCAGGGTGATCTTCGTGAGCGATGCCATCCCCGGCGAGACCGTGCTCGCACAGATCACCGACGACTCGAAGAAGTCGTTCTGGCGTGCCGACACGATCGCGGTGGTAGAGGCATCCGAGCATCGCCAACCGCACGTCTGGGGCGCGGCAGCGATCGACAGGGCGCCGGAGGATCGTGCGGGCGGCGCCGAGTTCGGCCACATCGCCATCGCCCAACAGCGCGAGTTGAAGCGCCAGGTTCTAGCGGACTCCCTCAAACGCATGGCAGGGATCGAGACGGACGTTGTCGTCGACGCCCTCCCCGGCAACGACGACGGCACGGGATGGCGCACGCGTCTGCGCCTGCACGTGGCGGAAGACGGAACGGCTGGCCCCTATGCCGTCCGCTCGCATCGTGTGATCCCCGTCACCGACGTGCCGCTGGCCACTCCCGAGGTCGCGGCGATCGCGCCGCTCGACGAGAAGTTCCCCGGAGTGGACCACGTGGATGTCGTCGTCCCCTCGGCGGGAAACCCCTTCGTTCTCACCGGAAACCGCGAGAGGTCGAAGGCGCAGCGCATCGTCGAGCGCGTGGGAGGGCGGGAGTTCCGGCTGGATGTCCGCGGCTTCTGGCAGGTGCATCGCCACGCCGCGCAGACCCTCACCACCGCAGTCCAGGAGGCCGTCGACGACTCGCTGTTCGACCCGAGGGCGGCCAACCTCGACCTCTACGGCGGCGTCGGGCTGCTCGCCGCCGCCGTCGGTGATCGCTTCGGCAGTAGCCTCCGGATCACGACGGTCGAGAGCGAATCGCTCGCGACAGATCACGCGGCGGAGAATCTGGCCGAGTGGGTGGGAGCGGCTGCCGTCACCGCCCGCGTAGAGCACTTCGTCCGGCAGCTCGGCATGACCGCCGGCGCGAGCGAGCGGGCGAATCTGAGCCGGGCGACGGTGATCCTCGATCCTCCGCGTTCCGGCGCGGGAAAGGCCGTGGTGGCGGGGCTCGCGGCGCTCGCGCCGGCGCAGGTCGTCTATGTCGCCTGCGATCCCGTCGCCCTCGCGCGCGACGTTGCGCTGTTCGGGCAAGGCGGCTACGAGCTGACACGGCTGCGCGCTTTCGACCTCTTTCCCAATACCCACCACGTCGAAGCGGTCGCGACTCTGGTCAGGCGCTAGTGGCGGGCGAGGAGCGGGTCGGCCATCGCCAAAGCAAAACTCACGACTCCGGACCGCATGTGCAGACGACGGCGTGGTCCCAGCCCATTACCATTGGTGCAGAACAGCTGGATTCCGGAACCACTGGGGGAGACAGAGGATTGGCCATGGCGCAGACGACGACCGACGAGCCACGAGCGAGCGTGCGCCCGAGCGGGGTCCGTGTCTCCGTCGTCGACGATCACGAGTCGGTCAGGCTCGGGCTGAAGGCCGCGTGCATCGAGGCCGGCTTCGATTTCATCCTTGCCGCGGCATCCGTGCAGGAGTTCGTGGACAATCTCGACGGCCGCGAGAACGATGTGGTCGTTCTCGACCTGTCCCTCGGTGACGGGTCGACCGTCACGGACAACGTGAAACGGGTGCAGGCAACGGGCTCGGCTGTACTCATCCATAGCATCGCCGACCGCGTGGCTTCGGTGCGTGAGGCGCTCGCCGCCGGAGCCGCCGGGGTCATCCCGAAATCCTCCGCGACCAAGACCGTGATGTCCGCTGTCGAGACCGTCGCGCGAGGAGAAGTGCTCAACAACCTCGAATGGGCGACGGCGATCGATGCCGACCGCGACTTCGCCAAGGCCCAGCTGGGTCGTCGCGAGCGCGAGATCCTCCACCTCTACGCTTCCGGGCTTCCGCTCAAACTGGCAGCCCAGCAGCTCGGGATCGGTTATTCCACCGCGCGAGAGTATCTCGACCGCATCCGCGTCAAGTACGTTGAGGTCGGGCGCCCGGCCCCGACGAAGGTCGACCTTCTTCGTCGCGCCGTCGAGGACGGTATTCTCCCTGGCCTCGACCCGGACGGTGGAGATGGTCGCTAGTGTCCCGATAGGGCAGCCGCGACAACCTCACAACCCGATCAGTCGCCGACAGATCGAGACGGTCGTGTCGCGCTCGGTTGCCATCTTCGGCCTCGCTTTCGGGGCGCAGTCGATACCGGTCATGTTCGGCCAGATGTCGAAAGTGCAGCCGTTCTGGTACTACTTCATGGCGGTCGCGATCTTTGGCGGCATCCTAGCGTCGCTCGTCGCCTCGTTCACTCGGCGGCTCGTTCGTTTCATCTACGGCTACATCGCGGCTGCCTACCTGATCGCACTCGTCGTGTGGCCCTTCGTGGCAAGAGATCCCTCGGCGATCGCGGGTCAGCGTCCGTGGTTGTGGCTTCTCTGCACCGTCGGTACGTCCGCGGCAGCGGTGGCGTTCGAAACCTGGACGGCGACCGCCTACCTCGTCGTCGCGCCGGTCGTGTACGGCGTCGTCAGGATGACCCCGTCCGGTGGCGGCAAGAGCTGGGACTCCGCGGCGCTCGACACCGCCTACGCGATCATCCTCGGTGGGGCCGTGCTCATCCTGATCACCCTGCTCCGCCAGGCGGCAGCTTCGGTGGACACCGCGCAATCGACGGCACTCGACCGCTACGCGCACGCGGTGCGCCAGCACGCGACGGAGGTCGAGCGGGTGCAGGTCGACGCGATCGTGCACGACAGCGTACTCACGACCTTTCTCTCGGCCGCGCGTGCCTACACGCCAGAGGCCAAGGAGCTGGCCACCCGGATGGCCCGCAACGCGATGGGGCACCTCAAGGATGCCGCCGCGGCGTCCCCGGACGATGACGCGACCGTGAGCATGGACCAGCTCGCCCACCGCATCATGGGCGCGACCTCGACCCTTTCGGCACCGTTCGAGTTGCAGACGGCGCACATCGAGAACGGCACGATCCCCGTGCAGTCGGCGGAGGCGGTCTATTCTGCCGCCGTGCAGGCGATGGTGAACAGCCTCCAGCACGCTGGCGGCGGCGATGACATCCGGCGCTGGCTCACCGTCCATCCCAGCCCGAGCGGCGGAATCCAGGTGGATGTCGGCGATACGGGTGAGGGCTTCGAAGTCGGCTCCGTGCCGGCGGAGCGCCTCGGGTTGCGGGTCTCGATCATGGAGCGCGTCGCAAACGCCGGTGGCGCGGTCGAGGTCGACTCCGCGGCGGGTCGTGGCACCGTGATCAGTATCGTCTGGCCGCATCCGGAGATCGCGCCGGAACTCGCCTCGACGGCCCTCGGCGAGCAGGCCACTCCGTGATCATCTCGGTTCCGCGCTATCTGATCATCGGCCTTGCAGGCATTTTCTCGGCTTACCATCTGATACTCGCGACCGTCTCGATCGACGTTCCGAGGGCGAAGGGGCCGTACATCGCGGCCATGGTGCTGTACGCGGTCGCGACCATCGCCAGCCTCTGGCTGTCGAGAAGTCCGCGCATGCCGATCTGGCTGGCCGCCTTCAATGCGGTCGTCGCCCTCGTCGTGCCGCTGCTCGTCACGAGCCAGGTCTCGACCGTGCCGCCGGACAGCTACGCGGCCTGGTACACGGCGGCGATCGGCACCCTCATGGTCATCACCTCGACGCGCCGCCGGCACACTTTCGCGTGGATTGGTATCGGCGCACTCATCGTTCAGACCATCGCGTGGGCGGGACCGGGCGGGCTGGTCGCCTACGGGGTAGTCGGTGACGTCCTGTGGGTCGGCGTCTCCCACGCCCTGTCGATGTCCCTCGCCAAGGCGGGTCGCGACACCCGCCAGTATGCGCTGGCGGAACGCGAAGCGGTCGAATGGCGGGCGGCCCAGGAGGCCCATGTCTCCGAACGCCAGTTCCGTCTTGGACAGACCAGCAGGATGTCGCTGCCGATGCTTCGGCAGATCGTCGCGGTCGGCGCCGAACTCACCGAGGGGCAGCGGTTGGAGTGCCTCTACCTCGAGGGCGCCATTCGCGATGAGATCCGCGGCCGAAAGCTCCTCAACAACCGTGTGCGCGAACAGATCATGGTCGCGAGGCGCAAGGGCACGACCGTCACTCTGCTCGACGAGGGCGGCCTCGACGATCTCGACGATGGCGACCTCGAGCGCGTGCTCAATCGACTCGCCGAGGCGATCCGCGATACCCAGACCGACAAGCTCATCGCTCGCACGGTGCCAGAGGGTTCGGACATCGCGATCACGGTCGTCGGACTGAGTTCGCTGGATGGCGGGCACGCCAGCGCGCTCGGAAGCCACAATGTCGATGACGAAGAGGACCAGGTCGACCTGTGGCTGGAGATCCCGCGCACCGCTGACTGAGCGGCGTGAAGCACGCCCGCTGCCTCGCCGCAGCGCCGCACGAACGCGTGACAAAGAAAACGGGACCGGCCACAAGGCCGGTCCCGTTCTAAAACCCCGGGTCAGGGCGATAACCCGAATATCGCCCTGACCCGCCCCCACGTCATTAGCCCGCTTACCCTAGTCGGCTAATGGATGGTGGTGTAACTCAAAGAGAGACACCTAGCAAGATCAATAGTGCTGTAGACCGTCGGCTCAGCAAAGTCGTCACTTTGGGGGACTTCCGGGGTACATCTTTGTACCCCTAGCTCAAAAACGGGCCCGAAAAGCCCGCAATTTGAAAGTAGCGACGACGAAAAACGGGGTACATCTGGCAGCTTGCTGAGGTTTTGCTCCGTGCGTGGCCGCTCCGGCCACGATATCCGTGGCGTTTGCTTCGGAATTCGTTGATTTGAGCGATCCATTTTAGTGAAACCGCAGGAATACACCCGTTTGGGGGGCATCTAGCCCGAAAAACCGCGCCATGCCCCGCGTCCGGGGGAGATGGTCCCACGGATCGGTCGCTGGCTTCGCTGCCAGGCGCTTCGGCCCTCCGCGCGATCCTCGGAGCGGTCCTCTACCGCCTGTTCGAGCATCGCGTCGAGCACGGCCGTCACCGCGGCGAGCTCGCTCGGGGTCGGGTTACCCGCGACCACGGAGAACTCCGGCGTCACAGCATCCGCGCCGTCGGCGCTCACAGCGGAATGTTCCCGTGCTTCTTCGGCGGAAGGCTCGCCCGCTTGGTCTTGAGCGCCCTCAGCGCTTTGATCACGACGACGCGGGTCGCGGCAGGCTCGATCACGCCGTCGAGCTCGCCGCGCTCGGCGGCCAGAAACGGGGATGCGACGTTATAGGTGTACTCATTCGCGAGCTTGGTGCGCACGGCAGCGACATCCTCGCCTGCGGCCTCCGCGGCCTTGATCTCGTTGCGGTAGAGGATGTTGACCGCCCCCTGGCCACCCATGACGGCGATCTCGGCCGTAGGCCAGGCGTAGTTGAGGTCCGCACCGAGCTGCTTCGAGCCCATGACGATGTAGGCACCGCCGTAGGCCTTGCGGGTGATCACCGTCACGAGGGGCACGGTCGCTTCGGCGTAGGCGTACAGGAGCTTCGCCCCACGACGGATGACGCCGGTCCATTCCTGGTCGGTGCCGGGCAGGTAGCCGGGCACGTCGACGAGTGTGATGATCGGGATCGAGAATGCGTCGCAGAAGCGAACGAAGCGTGCGGCCTTTTCGCCGGCCTCGATGTTGAGCGTTCCGGCCATCGCGCTCGGCTGATTCGCGATGACGCCGACGGAACGACCCTCGACCCGTCCGAAGCCGACGACGATGTTGGGTGCGAACAGCGGCTGCGTCTCGAGAAAGTCCCCGTTGTCGACGATGTGCTCGATCACGGTCTTCACGTCGTATGGCTGGTTGGGGCTGTCGGGAATGAGCGTGTTGAGCCGACGGTCGGCGTCAGTGATCTCGAGCTCGACATCGTGCTCGTAGACCGGCAGCTCGGCGAGGTTATTGTCGGGAAGGAAGCCCAGCAGGGTGCGCGCGTAGTCGAGGGCGTCGTCCTCGTCGCTGGCGAGCCAGTGAGCGACTCCGGAGACCTTGTTGTGGGTGAGCGCCCCGCCGAGTTCCTCCATTCCGACGTCTTCGCCGGTGACCGTCTTGATCACGTCGGGTCCAGTGACGAACATCTGGCTGGTCTTGTCGACCATGATCACGAAGTCGGTGAGGGCGGGGGAGTAGACGGCGCCGCCGGCAGCGGGTCCCATGATGATCGAGAGCTGCGGGATGACACCGGATGCCGCGGTATTGCGGCGGAAGATCTCGCCATACTTGCCCAGCGCGACGACACCCTCCTGGATGCGCGCGCCGCCGGAGTCCAGCATGCCGATGATGGGAACGCCCGTCTTGAGCGCGAGGTCCATGACCTTGATGATCTTCTCGCCGGCGACCTCGCCGAGCGATCCGCCGAAGATGGTGAAGTCCTGGCTGTAGACGGCGACCTGACGACCGTGAATCGTGCCGGTGCCCGTGACGACCGCGTCACCGTACGGCCGCTTCTTCTCCATGCCGAAAGCGTGGGTGCGATGGCGCACGAACTCGTCGATCTCGACGAAGGAGCCGTGGTCGAGCAGTTGCTCGATCCGCTCGCGTGCGGTTTTCTTGCCCTTGGCGTGCTGCTTCTCGATCGCCGCCTCGCCGCTCGCCGTCACGGCTTCGTGGTAGCGCACCTTGAGATCCGCGAGCTTGCCCGCGGTCGTATACATGTCGTTCTGGGCTGGCACTGTGTTGTCTGCAGTCACGCGTTCACCTTACCGTCGGTGTTCCGGGCGAGCCGTTGGTCGAAATGTACAAAACGTGGCCCGGATGCAGGACCTTTCGCGCGCTGCGGGGAGGAGGGGATGACTCGCGGGCACCGTACCCTTGGGGGATGCAGCTTCCCCTCAGCGCCGCGATTGCCAGCCGCCTCGAGATTCTGGCCGAAGCGGGCTCGACCAACACGGAATTGGTGAGCCGGGCATCCGGTCCCGACAGCGCCGGATGGCCCGACTTCTCGGTGCTCGTGACGAACAGCCAGACGAACGGGCGCGGCAGGCTCGGCAGGGTCTGGGTCGCGCCGCCCGGCAGCTCCCTGGCGATCTCCGTGCTTGTGCATCCGACGCTTCCCGCGGGGGAGCCCCTCGGCCTCGAGCACTACGGCTGGTTGCCGCTGATCGCCGGCATCGCCATGACGAAGTCGGTCGCGCGGCTCGTGCCCGAGCATTCGGTAACGCTCAAGTGGCCCAACGATGTGCAGATCAACGGACGCAAGGTGTGCGGCATCCTCGCGGAGCTGCTGCCGAGCCGAGACTCCGTCGTCGTGGGTGCGGGACTCAACCTCGCCTTCGCCGTAGGCGACCTGCCGACGCCGACCTCCACCTCGGTCGGGCTCAACGGCGCCACCCTGTCCGGCGATGAACTCGCGGATGCTGCGCTCGCCGGTTACCTCTCAGAGCTCAGGTCGCTCTACCGCGAGTTCCTCCGGCTCGGTGCCGACCCCGGCGCAAGCGGGGTCAGCGAACAACTTTCGGACCTGTGCAGCACCCTCGGCCAGGAGGTCAGGGTGGAGCTTCCGGGGGGAGATGACCTCATCGGCACCGCGATCGACATCGACGGCGCCGGGCGCCTCAGCGTGCGCAGATCGGCGGATGGGCGGGTTGTGTCTGTCGCCGCCGGTGACGTTACACATCTGCGGTATGAATAGGACATGACTTCCGATGAGCAGGACAGCGAGCGCGTCGTCGCGCGCCTGAGGCCTCACGGCCGTGCGCTCTTCTGGCCGTCGATCGTACTGATCGCGGCCGTCGGAGCCATGGGATACTTCCAGGGGAGCTTCTCTCAGGCGTGGGAGAACATCGCGGTGCTCGCCGCTGGCGTCCTGCTCATCGTGCTCCTCTGGTTTTTTCCGCTGCTCGCGTGGCTGGGCAAGCGGTACGTCATCACCACGCGCCGCATCATCCTGCGTACCGGCTTCTTCGTGCGCGTGCGCCAGGAACTTCTGCACAGCCGCGGCTACGACGTGACGGTTCGCAAGAACGGGCTCCAGAGCATGTTCGGGAGCGGCAATGTGCTCGTCAACACCGGCCTCGACCAGCCGGTGGTGCTCAAAGACGTGCCGAACGCCGATCTGGTGCAGAGCGCGCTGCACGATCTCATGGAGAAGAGCCTCAATCCGATCGCCGCGCGTCGGCAGGCGGAAGCGTCGCGGCAGTCGGACGAGACGACGGCCTGGGGAACGCGCTAGCCTGCCTCCCGGCTTGCGCTCGCATCATCCTCGTAGATGGCGGCTTCCGCGGCCAGCGCCCGGTTCTGCATCGCGCTCAGGCCGTCGCTCCTGTGATGTCCGTATACCCAGAATCGGTAGAGCAGAAACCGGAACGCGGTGCCGAGGAACAGTCCGATGAGGTTGGAGGAGATGTTGTCCGCGAGCAGCGACGTGAAGCCAAGCAGGTAGTGCGACACCCACAGGCACAGCAGGCCGATTGCGAGTCCGCCGACCGACACGACGCTGAATTCGGCGAGTTCGAGCAGGTAGTTCTTGCGGCGATGCTCGCGGAAGGTCCAGTAGCGATTGCCGAACCACGTGACCATGGTCGCGAGTGCGACGGAGACGATCTTGGCGCCGATCGGCGCCTGGAAGAAGTGCCCATGACCGAGGACGCCGAGCCGGAGGAGGTTGAAGATGCCGACGTCGACCACGAATCCGAGAAGCCCGATTACGCCGAACTTGACGGCGTAGCGCAGCAGCTTCTCCCACAGGAGGACGCAGAGGGCGACGAGGCGAGCGAGCACGGGATTCCCAACGGAGTTGCGCGGACGGCGGCAGAGCTGAATCCTAACTTGCACTCGCGGAGTGTTCGGCGAAAAGGCCTCGATAGGCTGGTGGCATGGCACTCAGCGTTGGCGTAATCGGCGGCGGACAGCTGGCCCGGATGATGATTCCCGCGGCGGTCAATCTCGGCATCGACATCCGCGTGCTCTCTGAAAACGCAGGAGAATCGGCGGATTTGGCCACCACAATGGTCGGCGACTACCGCGATCGGCAAACGGTCCTGCGTTTTGCGGAGGGCGTGGACGTGGTCACGTTCGACCACGAGCATGTGCCAGAGGAGATCCTGCACGAGCTGGTCGCGCGCGGCGTGCGAGTGCATCCGGGCCCGGACGCCCTCGTCTTCGCCCAGGACAAGCTCCTGATGCGCAAGCGGCTCGCGGAACTCGGGGTGCCGGTACCCGACTGGGCGCGCATCGAGAGCGCGGGTGATCTCCAGGTGTTCCTGGATGACAACGGCGGTCACGCGGTCGTCAAGACCGCGCGGGGCGGCTATGACGGTAAGGGGGTCAGGGTGGTGACGGCCGCCGACCAGGTCGACGACTGGCTCGCCGCCGGCGACTCCCTTCTTGCCGAAGAACTCGTCGACTTTCGTCGCGAACTCGCCCAACTCGTCGCCCGCCGTCCGAGCGGCGAGATCGTCGCCTGGCCGGTGGTCGAGAGCATCCAGCGCGACGGGGTCTGCGCCGAGGTGATCGCGCCGGCGCCGTCCTCCGCTGGCAAGATCGCCGACGTGGCGTCGGAGATCGCGCACACCATTGCCGAAGAGCTCGGCGTCACCGGGGTGCTCGCGGTCGAACTCTTCGAGACCACCGACGACCGCCTGCTCGTGAACGAACTCGCGATGCGACCGCACAACACGGGCCACTGGAGCATCGACGGCTCCACGACGAGCCAGTTCGAGCAGCACCTTCGCGCCGTGCTCGACCTGCCCCTCGGGGCGACGGGATGCCGTGACGAGTGGTCGGTCATGGTCAATATCCTCGGCGGCCCGGCATCCGGGGCCCTCTCCGACCGCTACACAGGCGCCTTCGCCGACCAGCCGACGGTGAAGGTGCACAACTACGGCAAGGATCCGCGACCGGGCCGCAAGGTCGGCCACGTCACGGCCGGCGGTGACGACCTCGACCAGGTGGTATTCCAGGCGCGTGCCGCTGCGGAACATTTCGCGGACTAAGACCTAGGCTGTTCGCTATGCCTGAGCCGATCGTCGCCGTCGTGATGGGCTCGGATTCTGACTGGGCCGTGATGAGCGATGCCGCCTCGGTGCTCAGCGAGTTCGGCGTCGAACACGAGGTCGAGGTCGTCTCCGCGCACCGCACGCCGGAGCGGATGATCGCCTACGGCAAGGAGGCCGCCGGTCGCGGAATCAGGACCATCATCGCGGGTGCCGGCGGTGCCGCGCACCTTCCGGGAATGCTCGCGGCCGTCACCACGCTGCCCGTGATCGGGGTGCCGGTTCCCCTCGCGAAACTCGACGGACTCGATTCGCTGCTCTCGATCGTGCAGATGCCCGCCGGCGTTCCCGTGGCGACGGTGTCGATCGGGGGAGCCCGCAACGCCGGACTTCTCGCGATTCGTATCCTCGCGGCATCCGATCCCGCGCTCACGGTGAAGCTCGGCGCCTATGCGGAGAGCCTCAAGACTCTGGTCGCGGAGAAGAACGCAGCTCTGAAGTCGATGCTGTGAGCGCAGTCAGCCCGATCCGGTTTCCCGATCTGCGGTCGCCGCAGACGATGACCAAGCGGGCCTGGTGGCTCGTCGGTCTCAACATCCTGATCCCGGGATCCGCTCAGATGCTCGCCGGCAACCGAAGGCTCGGCCGGTTCGGGGTCGGTGCGACGTTCCTGCTGTGGATCGTCCTCATCGTGGGCCTCGTCGTCTATCTCGCCGCTCACACGGCGATCTATGCCGCTGCCACCAATCCCATCGCCCTCACGATCGTGCAGGCCGGGCTCTGTGCCTACGCGATCCTCTGGATCGTGCTCACGTTCGACACCCTCCGGCTCACCAGGCTCATCAAGACGGCCCCCGGGATACGACCGCTCATCGCGGTTCTGTCGGCGGCGGCGCTCGTCGTGAGCGCGGGCACCGCGAGCTACATGGCGGTCACAGCGGGAAGCGCTCGCGACGCCGTGGCGCAGATCTTCGGCGGCACCACCATGGCTGCCCCGGTCGACGGGCGCTACAACATCATGCTGCTCGGTGGCGACGCGGGCCCTGACCGCACGGGACTTCGCCCCGACAGCCTCTCGGTCGCGAGCGTCGACGCCACCACCGGTGCGACCACCATCATCGGCATCCCGAGAAACCTCGAGCAGATCCCGTTCGTCAAGGGCTCCCCGCTCTATGGTCCGTTCCCCAACGGCTACAACTGCGGCGACCTCTGTCTCATCGACTACATCTACACCTACGGCGAGGAGCATCCGAAGCTCTACCCGAACGCGACCAGGAACAGCAGTTCCCCCGGCATCCAAGCCATGAAGGATGCCGCGGAGGGCGTGCTCGGAATCACGATCCAGTACTACGCTCTCATCGACATGCAGGGGTTCTCCGACCTCGTCGATGCGCTCGGCGGGGTCATCGTCGATGTTCCGACCCGCACCCCCATCGGAGGCATCACGGGGGCGCACCCCGCGGGCTGGATCGAGGCCGGCAAACAGAAGATGGATGGATACACCGCCCTCTGGTATGCCCGCACACGCTACGACAGCAACGATTTCGAGCGCATGGCGCGTCAGCGGCGAGTGCAGGCGGCGATCCTCGCGCAGTTTCAGCCGTCGATCGTGCTGAGCAAGTTCCAGGCGGTGGCCAAGGCCGGTACCCAGGTCGTGAAGACCGACATCCCGAGCGCCGCACTCGCCGGTTTCGTGGATCTGGCCGACAAGTCACGCAAGCTTCCGATGGCCCACCTCGAACTCGTTCCACCGGCGATCAATCCGGGACGACCCGACTACGCCAAGATCCGGCAGCTCGTGACCGCGGCGATTAGGCCGACCGCAACGCCAGCGCCTTGACGAGCCGCGCTAGAGATCCGCGTGCAGCTGCCAGACCTTTTCGGCGGAATCGGCCCAGCTGAAGGCCTTGGCCCGGTCCCGTCCGAGAAAGTTGAGCCGCTCGGCGAGGACGGGATCCTCCAACACCGACGAGATCGCCGCCGCCAGCCGCTCGGGATACCCCTCCGGATCATCCCGCTGGACCACTATTCCCGCGCCATCCGCGACCTCGACCACGGCGGGGTCGTCCGAGTGCACGACCGGAACGCCGAAGTTGAAGGCCTCGATGACGGGGAGTCCGAACCCCTCGGCGAGGCTGGGAAAGACGAACACCGCCGCGCGATCCAGCGCCACGGCGAGGTCCGCATCCGCGAGGTATCCGAGGGACCTCACGCGATCCGGCTCGACGCCCGCCTCGAGCGCGATGCCGGCGATGTCGAGCCCCTTCCAGCCCTCGGGCCCGGCGATCAGCAGCGGGACGCCCGCGAGCTCCGGGCGGGCAAGGGCGCGGATGAGGGAGACGACCCCTTTGTGCGGCTGGAGAGTACCCACGCTGAGGATGTAGCGGTCGGGGAGTTCCAGCCGAGCCGCGCGCACATCCGGATCGACCGGCAGCGTGAGCTTGGAACTCACCGCCCCGCCGATCACCCTGATCCGATCGCCGAAATCGGCGACCTCCGCGAGCTGGGCGGCGATGGCGTGAGTGGGGACCACCACGGCGTCGGCATACCGCTGCGCGCGCTTGGCCATGCCCCTGTCCCAGCCGAGCCGTCGCGGCGACAGTGCCTCCGGATGGGTCCACGGGATGACGTCGTGGATGGTCACGACCGACTGTTCTCCGGAGTTATTGAGGTGATCGTGTTTGGACAGCGGGGCGAACAGGCCCGTCGCATGCAGCATTCCGCTGCCGGGCAGGCGGGTGAAACCGTGCTGCCAGGCGAGCTCGAGTTCGCGGCGGGCGAGGGTGCTCTTGAAAAGTCCTGATAAATCCGGAAGGAGTGTGGTGAGGAGCTCATAGTCCTGCTCGGGGGAGGCGGAGACGATCCCGGCGACATCGCACCCGGCGGGAGCCGTGCGGATGAGCTCTCGGGTGAGCTCCTCGGTGTACCGTCCGATTCCTCCGGGGATCGGGGCCACGATCTGGTCAACGATCACGCGAAGGGTCGTCATGTCGCTCCAATGGAATTGTCGGGCCGCCTCAACCCGTCCCGACTTTACCAGCGAGACCGTATACCCCGCGAATGGGGGTCACTGTGCTACGGCTCGAGCACGCCGGCGGAGTGCGCCGCGGAGAGTGCCGCCCGCCAGTTGCGCATCGGGGAGAGTCCGGCCCTGCTCCAGGTGTCGTGCGCGAGTACCGAATAGTCGGGGCGTGGTGCCGGTCGCACGAAGTCCGCGCTCGTCGTCGGCAGCACTCGCGCGGGGTCGAGTCCCGCCACCAGAAAGATCTCCTTCGTGAATTCGAACCAGCTCGCCTCCCCGGCGTTCGTGGCGTGATAGACACCGGGAGGGGCATCCGCGTCGAGCAGTTCGACGATCTGCCGCGCGAGATCGGCGGTCCAGGTTGGCTGGCCGAGCTGGTCGGTGACGACCTTCACCGTGTCATGGCTCGCGGCGAGCCTGAGCATGGTCCTGGCGAAGTTCGGGCCGCCGGCCCCGTAGAGCCAGGCCGTGCGTACGATGAACGTGCCATCGGGATGCGCGGCTCGCGCCAGCCGTTCGCCCTCGGCCTTGGTGCGCCCGTATGCCGAGATGGGGTTGAGCGGCGTGTCCTCGCCGTAGGGGGACTTCGCGGATCCGTCGAAGACGTAGTCCGTCGACACCTGTACGAGGCGCGCGCCCTGCTCTCTCGCCGCGACGGCGAGGTTCTCTGCGCCGATCGCGTTGACGGCATACGCCTCGGCTTCGTGGGTCTCCGCGTCGTCGACCTTCGTGTACGCGGAGGCATTGATGACATCGCTGTGGCCGGCGACCGCCGCGCGCACCGCGTCGAGATCGGTGACGTCGAGATCGGTGCGCGTGAGGGCCGTGACGTCACGGCCGGCGAGGGCCTTCGTGAGGTCGTTGCCGAGCATTCCGCCGGCTCCGGCGATCAGGTAACGAGTCATGCGTTAAATGGTGCCATCTTCGACGGCGGCCCGGATCCACGGGATGACCTCGTCCAGCATGGCGTCGAGCGACGTGGTCGCCTCGAAGCCCAGCAGCTCTCTGGCCTTCGAGACGTCGGGAATTCTCTTCTGCACGTCGTGCTCGAAGCCCTCGTCGTGCACGAGGCGAAGCGGCACGTCCTGTCCCTTGATCTTGCGCCAGATCACCTCGGCCAGTTCGGTGACGGTGTGGCCGCTCTCGGTCGAGATGTTGAAGTCGTTGTTGAGCGCCGCTGGGTGGTCGAGAGTCAGCACTATTCCGCGGGCGAGGTCGCCGCCGTAGGTGTAGTGGCGCACCTGGTCGCCCTGCCCGAGGATGTGCAGGGGATCCTGGCCCTTCACGAGCTTCTGCACGAGGTCGGGGACGACGTGGCTCATCGCCAGCCTGACGTTGCCGGAGGAGATTTCGACATCGCCGCTCGCGCGGCGCTCACCGACGCCGACGCAGTTGAACGGGCGCACGATCGTGTAGGGCAGCGCGTACTGGTCCCAGGCCGCACGGGCGAAGTATTCCACCGCGAGCTTCTGGAAGCCGTAGGAGGAGAGGGGTGGCGGAACGAGCCGCTCGTCGCCCTCCCTGCTCGGCCAGCGATCGGTCGACTCGAAGACCATCGAACTCGACATGTAGGTGACCTTCTTCAGACGGCCGGCCCGGTGAGCGGTGATCGCGGCATCCACCGATGAGGCGATGATGCGCTCGTTCTGCGCGAGCAGGTCGTAGGCGTAGGTGTGGAAGTACGAGATGCCGCCGATCAGGGCAGCGCCGGCGATGAAGTGGTCGGCATCCGAGAGAACGCGAGTCATCAGGTCGACGTCTTGCACGTCGCCGACGATCAGCTCGTAGCGCGGATCGGAGTCGTAGGACTTCACGACCCTGCCGTATTTGGAGTAGTTGTCGATGCCGACCACCTCGTAGCCCTTGGCCAGCAGTTCTTCGACGATATAGCCGCCGATGAATCCGGCGGATCCGGTGACCACCACTTTCTGGGGTTCGCTCATGGGGTGGTGGTGCTCCTGTTCATTTTTGCGGTGAGTTCGTCGATGGTCAGACGGCGCCCGAAGGCGAATCGGTACCAGCGAAAGTACTTCGGGATCCAGGCCGCGATGTGGAAGTTCGAGGTGCCGGCCGTGCGGTCGAGCCAGATGGTGGGGATCTCCGCCACGGGCAGGCGAAGGCGTCGCGCCTTCGCCGTGAGCTCGATTCCGATCTCGAAGCCGTCGCGGCTGTCGATGCCGACCGCTTTCACGAAGGCCGCGTCGTAGGCCTTGAAAGAGTTCGTCGCATCCCGAGTACCCGCATTTGCCAGAGTGTGCAGCGACCGTCCGGCGGCCCTCGACAGCACTCGTTTGAGGCGGGGCGCGCCGACCTGCTGGCCGCCGGCCATGTACCGCGAGGCCGCCGCTACCACGACGCCGCGTTCGACGAGCAGTACGAGGTCGTCGATCTGCCGAGGGTCATCACAGCCGTCCGCCATCGTCACGACGAGGGTCGCGGATGTCGCGGTGTCGATGCCGAAGCGGATCGCCCGGGCGGGTCCGCGCCCGTAGCTGCTCACCACGGCCCGCACCTCGGGGTGTCGTAGCGCGAGTCGCTCGACCGGGGCGACGGTCGCGTCGTCGGCGGCGTCGACGACCACGAGGATCTCGGCGTCGGTCTTCACCGCTGCGAGAATCCGTTCGAGCCCGACGACGATGTGTTCACCCTCGTTGTATGCGGGGATGATGATGGAGGCTCGGCTCACACCAGCACCCCGCCGCCGACGACGTTCCACACGTCGACGACTGGCTTCGTGGTTTCGAGTTCGCGATACTCCGGATGCGGCGTCGCGATCACGAGGATGTCGGCCTTCTCGAGCACGAGGTCAAGCGGCAGGAGTGTGTCGTCCGTCTCCTCGCTGACATAGGGATCCGTCGACAGTACGGCCTTCGCCCTGAACTTGAGCACCCGGCGCAGCTTGTACGAGAGACTCGAGCGGATGTCATCCGACTCAGCCTTGAACGACATGCCCAGGATGCCGACGGTCGCGTTCGCGAGGTCGAAACGCTTCTCGAGTCGGCTCACCAGGTAGAGCGGCAGGCCCTCGTTCACGAGCATCGCGGTGTGGCCAAGGCTGAAGGTGTTGTCGCTGAATGCGGCGAGTTGCATCGTGTCCTTGAACAGGCACGGCCCCGCCGCGAAACCGGCACCCGGCATGTCGCTGGCGCGGGGGTAGTCCTGAGTGAGCCCGGCGCGGATCCGTTCGAAATCGAGGCCCCGGTCGTTCGCGATCATGTAGAACTGATTGGCCGCCGCGAACTTGATGTACCGCCAGGTGTTCGTGAAGAGCTTGGCGAGCTCGGCCTCCTCCGGCTCGAGGTGCACGATCTGTTGCGTCAGCGGGCCGAAGAGTTCGGCGGCTCGCTGGCGCCCGATGGCGGTGCGAGCCGAGACGATCTGGGGCAGCGCGAAGAGCTCGGTCATTGCGCGGTGCTCGGCGATGCGCTCCGGGCAGAAGGCGACGGGGACATCCACGCCGAGTCCGGCGATCATCCGTTCGACCAG
>FTIF01349103.1_pt1 | contig 26612 bp, 22 predicted proteins | sample 1658001 | NCBI WGS metagenome assembly FTIF01 (sample SAMEA3914789, study PRJEB12502) | metagenome | biome: forest; material: soil | place: Canada | collected 2011-07-03 | depth 0.3 m | reverse complement strand
TCGTCGATGCCGAACCACAGGATCACCAGCGGGATCATCGCCAGCGGCGGGATGTTGCGCAGCATCTGCAAGGTGCTGTCGAGCGCCACCTGCGCCGGCACGAACAGCCCGGTGAGCAGCCCCAGCAACAGTCCCAGGCCACCGCCTATAGCCAGGCCGGCAAAAGCGCGTCCGGCGCTGACCTTCAAATTGGCCCACATCTCGCCGGTCTGCACCAGATGCCAGGCCGCCTTCACCACCGCCCAGGGCTCCGGCAGCACGCGCGTCGACAGCAGGCCGGAGCGGGCCGAGTATTCCCAGGCGGCGAGTATCAGCAGCGGCAGCAGCCAGGGCAGAATCGCCGCGCCGAAACGGCGGTGCGATTGTGTGCGGTTCGAGACGGGCATCAGAAAATTCTCGACGATCCGCGCTGTTCCCCTCTCCCGCAAGCGGGAGAGGGGAACGTTCTTGGAATATTCATGGCGTTTCGATTCCTGCCTACGAATAGATCGAGGGCAGCGGCGGCTCGCCGCTCAGCAGCCAGTGGCCGATGTCGCGCAGCTTGTAGTCGAGCGGATCGTGCAGCGAGTGGGTGCGCACATTGCGCCACCAGCGGTCGAAGCCCCAGCGCGAGGCGGTGGCGCGCGCGCCCATGGTCTCGAAGATCTGCGCCGTCACTTCCAGCGCGGTACGCGCCGCGAACACCCGCGCCTCGGCAATGGCTATGGCTACTCCGCCGCGCTGCTGCGGCGTGATCGCATCGCCCAGGTCCCAGGCGTCCTGCAGCGTCCGCGCCGCGTTCTCGGTGAGGCTCACTGCCGCGCGGTACTTGCTCCACAGTTCGCCGTAGCGCTGCTGGATGAACGGATCCTCCGCCGCCCGCGCCACGCCGGAACCGCCCCAGGGCCGCGCCTGCTCCAGCGTATAGGCGCGGGCTGCGGCCAGCGCGCCGAGCGCATTGCCGTTGTAGATCTCGGTCAACACCAGCTGTGACACGCAAGGCCTCAAGGTGGCGCGCGGCGAGCCGCCGGGTCCCGGCGGCCCGAGGATTTCACCGGCCTCCACCCGCACCTGCTCGAAGCGCACGCTGCCGCTGTCGGTCTGGCGCTGGCCGATCGCATCCCAGTCCTCGTTTGCATGCACCCCGGCGCGGCGGCTGGGGATGGTGAGGATCAAGCGGTTGGACGGATCGCCGCCGCGCGGCGCCGACACGTTCAGCATGTCCGAATCGAGCGCACCTGAGCAGAAGGTCTTGAGGCCGTGCAGCGTGTAATGATCTCCGGCGGCATCGCCTGCCGGCTGCAGCGCGATATTGCCGTCCAGGGCATTGGTGGCATTGCCCCAGAACCAGTTGTTCTCGACGGTGCCGCTCAGATAGCGTTGCTGCTGCTCGGGATTGGCGAACAACAGGATGGTGGCGATTTGCAGATGCTGGAAGCCATACAGGTGCGCCAGCGAGCTATCGGCGGCGGCGAGTCGCCGCACGATGCGGTAGATCAGCGGCCAGGATTCACCCGCGCCGCCGTACTGGCGCGGCACGCTCAGCGTCAGCAAGCCGCTTTGCCGGATTAGCGCGCGCTCGGCCAGCGCGGTGCCGCCACGCTTGTCGCGCTCCACCGCGGTGAGCGCAAGCTTGCTGGCCAGCGCTTCCACCGCCGCGGTATGCGCGCCGCAGTCGACATGCAGCAGGTCCGGCAGCACCGCAGGCACTGCTGCCTCGTCAGGCCGATGCAGCGATAGCGCGCTCACAACGGCTTCCACACGACGGCGCTTTGCGTATCCACCGCTTTCGGGATCAGCTTCGCATCGAGGAAGGCATCGGCGATCTTCTGCTGCTCGGTCAGCGCCTCGACGCTGACCGGCCGCACCTCGTAGCTGCGCCGATCGTTGGCGATGCGCACCGTCTGCGCATCCAGCCCCCACACCGGCGCCAGCTGGGCTGCCGCGTCCTGCGGATGCGCCTTCACCCAGACGCCGGTGTCGCGCAGAGCGTCGAACACCGCCTGCACGATCTCGGGATGTGCCTTGGCGAACGGCGCCGAGGCCAGGTAGTAGCGCCGATAGCTGGCGATGCCGGTGCCGTCGGTGAGCACGCGCGCCTTGGCCTGCTGCTGCGCCCCGGCGACATAAGGGTCCCATACTGCCCAGGCATCCACCGAGCCGTTCTCGAACGCCGCGCGGCCATCGGCCGGCGACAGGTAAGCCGGCTGGATGTCGCTGAACTTCAATCCGGCCTTGCGGAGTGCCGCGATCAATAAATAGTGCGCGCCGGCCGCCTTGGCCACTGCGACCTTCTTGCCCTTCAGGCTCGCCACATCGTGGATCGGCGAATCCGCCCGCACCAGGATCGCCTGCGCGGTGGGCGAGGGCGTCTCCTGCGCGTAGTAGGCCAGATTCGCGCCCGCCGCCAGGGCGAAGATCGGCACCGTGTCGGCCACGTCCGCGGACAGGTCGATGCCGCCGACGTTGAGCGCTTCCAGCAGCGGCGCGCCGCTGGTGAACTCGCTCCAGCTCAGATGCACGTCCTTGCCGGCGAACTTTTGCTCCAGCGCACCCTGCGCCTTGAGCAAGGCGGTCAGGGTCGAAGACTTCTGATAACCGATGCGCACTTCCACCGGTTCTGCACAAGCGATGCCGGGCAGCGCTGCGGTGGCGAGCAAGGCCAGGGCGCTGAAGCTGAAGCGGCGGCGGGTGATCAGGCGCATGGTTCGATCAGCTCTGCGAAACCTTGGGCACATAGGTATTGGCGACGATCTCGCCGAACGGCCCGGAGAGCACGCCTTCGGCGGCGCGCTTCTGCGGCCGGTCCAGCGGCAGATGCGGGAAGGTCAGCTCGGCGAAGCGGTAGGCTTCTTCCAGATGCGGATAGCCGGAGAGGATGAAGGTCTCGATGCCGAGATCGGCATATTCCTGCATGCGCGCCGCCACCGTCTGCGGATCGCCCACCAGGGCGGTGCCCGCGCCACCGCGCACCAGGCCCACGCCGGCCCACAGGTTGGGCGACACTTCCAGCTTGTCGCGGCGGCCGCCGTGCAGCGCTGCCATGCGCCGCTGGCCTTCGGAGTCCATCTTGGAGAACGCGGCCTGGGCGCGCTCAATGGTGGCGTCGTCGAGCTTCTCGATCAGCTCGTCGGCGGCGCGCCACGCCAGTTCGTTGGTCTCGCGCACGATGACGTGCAGGCGGATGCCGAAGCGCAGGGTGCGGCCCCGCTCGCCGGCACGGCGGCGGATGTCGGCGATCTTCTCCGCCACGGCCGCGGGCGGCTCGCCCCAGGTCAGGTATACGTCCACCTGTTCGGCGGCCAGGTCGTGCGCCGCCGGCGAGGAGCCGCCGAAGTACAGCGGCGGGTAGGGCTTCTGCACCGGCGGGAACAGGGTGCGGCCGTTCTTCGAGCGCAGGTGCTTGCCGATGAAGTCGACCGAGCCGCTGTCGTGCGAGCGTTCCAGGATGCCGCGCCAGATGCGCAGGAACTCGTCGGTGATCTCGTAGCGCTCCTCGTGGCTGGCGAACAGGCCGTCGCCTTCCAGCTCGGCCTGGTCGCCGCCGGTGACGACGTTGATCAGCAGGCGGCCGTTGGACAGGCGATCATAGGTCGCAGCCATGCGCGCGGCGAGGCCGGGCGAGCTGATGCCGGGGCGAATCGCCACCAGGAACTTGAGCTGCTGCGTCACGCCGATCAGGCTGGAAGCCACCACCCAGGCATCCTCGCAGGAACGCCCGGTCGGCAGCAGCACGCCCTCGTAGCCCAGCGTGTCCGCCGCCACCGCGACCTGCTTGAGGTAGTTGTAGTCCACCGCGCGCGCGCCTTCGGAAGTGCCGAGGTAGCGGCTGTCGCCGTGGGTGGGAAGGAACCAGAAGACTTTCATCGGGGGGACTCCTTGGAGTGTTTGTATGGGGCTAGCGGCTGGCGGCCAGGGCAGTGCCCGGCTGCCATACCGCCTCGGCCACCTTGATCGGATGTGGAATCAGGCCGGCTTCGGCATAGGTATCGGCCAGCGCCTGTTGCGTGGCGATCACCGCTGGGCTCAGCGGGCCTACCGGGGAGGGCGGACGGCGACTGAGGAACAGCCTCGCCACTTCCGGGTCGAGCCCGGTGGCGGCCGCGATCAGCGCGGGTGCGTCGGCAGGGCGTTGCTGCACCCGGCGGTCCGCATCACTGAGGATGTCGAACAGGCTGCGAATCACCTGCGGATAGCGGCCGGCGAATTTGCGCGACGACAGATAGAAGGTGTTGTTGTCCGACAGGCCGGTACCGGTGGTGAGCACGCGGGCCGGCGTATTGCGCTCGGCGGCGGCCCAGTACGGGTCCCAGATGGCCCAGGCATCGATGCTGTGGCTCTCGAAGGCGGCGCGGGCGTCGGCCGGGGCCAGATACACCGGCTGAATGTCCTTGTATTGCAGCCCGGCCTGCCGCAGCGCGCGCAGTACCAGGTAGTGTGAACTGGAGCCTCTCTGGAACGCGACGCGCTTGCCACGCAGATCTTTCAGTGTCGCGATGCCCGAGTCCGGCGGCACCAGGATGGCCGAGCTGCCAGGCTTGGGCGGCTCCACCCCGACATAGATCACATCGCTGCCGCCAGCCTGGGCGAACACCGGTGGCGTATCGCCGGTCATGCCGAAGTCGAGGCTGCCGGCGCCGAGCGCCTCCAGCAGCTGTGGCCCGGCCGGAAACTCGGTCCATTGAATGCGCGCGCCGGGAAAGCGCTGCTGCACCAGGCCGAGCTGTTTCGCGACCAGCAGGTTGATGGAGCTCTTTTGGTAGCCGATACGGATTTCTGCGGGCGCCTCGGTTCCCGCCATTGCCAAGGCAGGCACGGCCGCGGCCGCCGCCACGATGAAGGCGGCGACGCAGCGGCGCAGCAGCCGTGAAGCGCGGCCACCTGGATGGGCAACGATATAAAACAAGGCTCTCTTATTCCGCGAAGCGAGGGACATTCCGGAGTATCGGCGACGGCGGCAGCGCAGCGAACGAATCTTTTGGTATGAGCACATAACCGCAAAGCGCTCTATGCATAGAGCTTCTGCGTATTTCCAGACGCTGCCGCGCTGCACTACTTTCTGCGGGCTACGTCGCATTGCGGCGCCATCCATCAAGAGTCGAACGTGACCCATCAATCCCTGAAAGTGCGCCTGCGGGCGCTAGCCGTTGTGCTGGCCGGTAGCCTGGCGCTCGGTGCCGCGCATGCCGACGAGGCCTGGCCCAAGCAGTTCACCATCGGCTACCAGAAGTTCGGCACGCTCATCATCCTCAAGTCGCGCGGCGATCTCGACAAGCGCCTGGCCGCGCACGGCGTCACGGTGAAATGGGCCGAATTTCCCTCCGGCGTGCCGATCCTGGAGGGCATGAACGGCGGCAGCGTCGACTTCGGCATCACCGGCGAGACCCCGCCGGTGTTCGCCCAGGCCGCTGCCGGGTCGCAGATCCGCTATGTCGCCTACGAGCCTGCCGCGCCGACGGGCGAGGGCATCCTGGTGCCGAAGAACTCCACCTTGAAAACCCTGGCCGACCTCAGGGGCAAGCGTATCGCCGTGGCGAAGGGCTCCAATTCGCACTACCTGCTGATCCAGGCGCTGAAGAAGGCCGGCCTCACCCCGGACGACGTCAACATCGCCTATCTCAAGCCGGCCGATGCCAACGCCGCCTTCGTGCAGGGCGATGTCGACGCCTGGTCGATCTGGGATTACTACCTTGCGGCGGCGCAGGCGCAGTCCGGAGCGCGCGTGCTCGCCCCAGGTGAGGGTCTGATCGACAACCACGCCTTCTTCCTCGCTTCGAAGGACGAGATTGCCAAGTACCCGGAAGTGGTGAAGATCGCGCTGGAGGAAACGGCGAAGGTCGACCTCTGGGCCAAGGAACATCCGGACGAAGCGGCGGCCCTGCTGTCGCAGCAGGTCGGTATCGACGCCGCTATCCTCAAGACCGCCATCCAGCGTTCGGGTTTCGGCCCGAAGCCGCTTGGCGCCGATGTCGTCGCCGCACAGCAGCGCATGGCCGATACGCTCTATGCACTCAAGCTGCTGCCCAATGCCATCACCGTGAAGGACGCGGTGGCGACGCTGCCGCAGTGATCCACTAATGGACGATTCCCTGCAGCGCATCGAATACGATCTTGTCGTCATCGGCGGCGGCACCGCCGGGCCGATGGCGGCAGTGACGGCCAAGCTGCGCAATCCGGCGCTGAAGGTGCTGCTGCTGGAAAAGGCCGATGTGCACCGCAGCGGCGCCATCTGCATGGGCATGGACGGCCTCAACAACGCCGTCATCCCCGGCCACGCCACGCCGGAGCAGTACGTGCGCGAGATCACCGTGGCCAACGACGGCATCGTCGAGCAGTCCTCGCTGCTGGCCTATGCCGAGCGCAGTTTCGACATGATCCAGCAGCTCGACCGCTGGGGCGTGCAGTTCCAGAAGACCGGCAGCGGCGACTACGACGTGCGCAAGGTGCATCACCTGGGCGAGTACGTGCTGCCGATGCCGCAGGGCCACAACGTCAAGAAGATCCTCTACCGCCAGCTCAAGCGGGCGCGGGTGGAGATCGAGAACCGCTGGCAGGCGACGCGCCTGCTGAAAGATGCGGACGGCCGCATCGCCGGAGTGTTCGCGGTGAGCACGCGCACCGAGGAAACTCTGCTTATCAAGGCCAGCGCGGTGATTCTCGCCACCGGCGCCGCCGGGCGGCTGGGCCTGCCGGCTTCGGGTTACCTGTTCGGCACCTACGAGAATCCCACCAACAGCGGCGACGGCCATGCCATGGCCTACCACGCCGGGGCGGAGCTGGCCAACCTGGAATGCTTCCAGATCAATCCGCTGATCAAGGACTACAACGGCCCGGCCTGCGCCTACGTCACCAGCCCATTGGGCGGCTATACCGCCAATGCCCACGGCCAGCGCTTCATCCGCTGCGACTACTGGTCCGGGCAGATGATGCTGGAGTTTCACCATGAGCTGGAAGGCGGCAACGGCCCGGTGTTCCTCAAGCTCGACCACCTGGCGGAAGACACCATCGCCGAGATCGAGCGGGTGCTGCACACCAACGAGCGGCCCTCGCGCGGGCGCTTCCACGAGCGGCGCGGCACCGACTACCGTGAACAGATGGTGGAGATGCACATCTCCGAGATCGGCTTCTGCAGCGGCCATTCCGCTTCCGGCATCTGGATCGACCGCCATGGCCGCACCACCGTGCCCGGCCTGTATGCCGCAGGCGATGCCGCCTCGGTGCCGCACAATTACATGCTCGGCGCCTTCGTCTACGGTGCCATCTGCGGCGAGAGCGCCATCGACGATCTCGCTGTGGGACGCAGCGGCTCGCCAGACGAGGATGAGATCGCGGCGGAGTTCGTGCGGGCCAATCAGGCCCTGCGCGTCGGCGACGGCATTCCGCCGGGGCAGATGGAGTACAAGATCCGCCGTCTGGTCAACGACTACCTGCAGCCGCCCAAGATCACCCGCAAGATGCAGCTCGGCCTGCAGCGCTTCGAGGAAATCCGCGAAGAGCTGCCGCGCCTGTCCGCCGCCGATCCGCACGAGCGCCTGCGCGCGCTGGAAGTGCATTCCATCCTCGACTGCGCCGAGATGGCGGCCCGCGCCTCGCTGTACCGTCAGGAAAGCCGCTGGGGCCTGTACCACCTGCGTGTCGATCATCCGCAACGCGACGACGACAACTGGTTCGCGCACAGCATGCTCTACAAGGACACACAGGGCCGCATGGCCAGCCGCAAGCGCCCGGTCGAGCCCTACATCATTCCCATCGAAGAGCGCGAACGTGACGCCTACCTGCGCCTGCGGGTCGAAGCCAGCGCCGCACACTGAGAGTCCTCATGCCAATCACCGTCAACCGCGTCTCCGTCCCCGTCGTCGTCGACGACGAGAAGTGCATCGCCGACAAGGGCTGCCGCGTCTGCATCGAGGTGTGCCCGCTCGACGTGCTGCGCATCAACCCCGCCAGCGGCAAGGCGCACATGCGCTACGACGAATGCTGGTACTGCCTGCCTTGCGAGAAAGATTGCCCGACCGGAGCGGTGACCGTCAACATTCCTTACCTGCTGCGTTGACCATGGCCGCCGCAGCCGAATCCGCCAGCTTGGCCAGACTGCAAGCATTGCTCGATTCGCCCGACGCCGCGGTGCGGCTGGTGGCGGTGCGCGAGGTGGCCGATGCCTGCGCGCCCGAACTGCTGCCGGTGATCGAGCGCGCGCTGGGTGATTCCGAAGCCGAAGTGCGCCTGGAAGCCGCAACCGCGCTCGATGCCATCGGCGGGGCGGAATCCGTGGCGCCGCTGATCCGGGCGTTGAGCGACGCCGATAGGGAAGTGCGCGAACTGGCAGCCAAGGCATTGGCCGAGAACAAGTCGCCGGAAGGCGCGGGTGCGCTGTTGCATGCCTTGAGCGGCGCAGCAGGCGTGTGGGCCATCGCCGCATTGCTCGAAGCCTTGAAGCCGCTGCGCAACGAGGCCGCGGCGCGGCCGGCTTTACGCTTGTTCGGTCATGCCGATGCCGGGGTGCGCGCCGCGGCCGTGGGCGTCATCGGCTACCTGCGTTTCCCGGCGGCTCTGCCCGAACTGCTTGAATTGGGTGCTGCGGATACTTCCGCCAGCGTACGTCAGGCTGCACTGCGTGCCCTGGTTTCCGCGCCGCCCGAAGCCGTGGCGTCGGCGGCGCTCCGGGCCCTGGGCGATGCCGAGTGGAGCATCCGCGCCGAAGCGGCCGCCATTCTCGGCAAGCTGCGCCACGCCGCTGCCGCGGATGCGCTGACCGGCCTGGTCGATTTCGACACGCAGTGGCAGGTGCGCGAGCAGGCGGTCGAAGCGCTCGGCCTGCTGCGGCACAAGCCTGCGGTGCCCGCCATCGGCCGCTGCCTGGGCACGCCGGTCAGCAATCTGCGTAAATCGGCAGTGATCGCCTTGGGCCGCATCGGCGACCGCTCGGTGCGCCTGCTGCTGACCACGGTACGCGACGATCCGGATGCGCAAGTGCGCAAGCTCACCGCACAATTGCTGGAGCAGTTGGAACGGGAAAGCGACCCGGCCTGAGTGCTTTAGTCCTCGCTGCGCAGCAGTTCGAGCCAACTTCGTGTCTTGGTCAGCAGCAGCCCGGCACGCAGCGGCCGGCCCGGCCAGATGCGGCGCACGGCTGCCGCATAAGCCTGCAACTGCGGGCGGTAGCGCTCGCTGAGCAAAGCTGCGTCGGTATGCGGCGTGGTCTTGTAGTCCAGAATCCATAACGCAGCGCCGTCGTCGATCAGGCGGTCGATGCTGCCGCTGCGCTCGCCGTCGCCCAGCGGCACCGATACCTCGTTCCAGGCCCGCACATAGCGGCTGGAGTCGAAATAACGGCTCAACTCCGGGTCAGCGATGAGGCTGCGCGCGTCCTTCAGCCAGGCACTGAATTCACGGTCGTCCACTGCGCTTTTCAGGCTGGCCTGCAAGCGCAGATGCATGGCGGACTCCAGCGGCGGAGTTTCATCGCTCAATAGCTGCAGCAGGAAATGGATGCCGTTGCCGCGTCGCACCGCAGCGGGATCGATGGCGGCATCGTTATCGGTTTCCATGCCCAGAGAACTCGGCAGGACCGGATATTCAACCGCCTTCGATTCGAGCGGCCGACGCAGGCGCGGATCGTCCTTGTGTTCGGCGGCAGCTTGCCGCGCATGCACGCCTCGCGGCGCTTCGCCGCTGCCGTGGTGCAGTGCGCCCTCGGCCATCCCAGCCAGCGACTGCGCGGGCCCGGTACCGAGCCGTTGCAGGGCATCCAGCGCCAGGTCATGCCAGCTGACGCGCTCGCCCTGGTTGCTCTGGCGGAAGCCGCTGATATGCAGGAACTGCCGCGCGCGGGTGGCGGCGACGTAGAGCAGATTGAGGTCCTCGCGCGCCTCGCGTTCCTTGTGGCGCTCGATCAGTTCCTCGCTCAGCGGGTCACGCTCGCCGCTGCCGCCGGGCACGATGACGTGGCCGGGCCGCTCGGCGCTGGAAGACCACTCGATCAGCCAGCGCGGCGTGCGCGCCGCCTGCACCCGGCCGCTGTTGACCAGGAACACCGCGGCCGCTTCCAGACCCTTGGCGGCGTGGATGGTCATGACGCGCACATGGCCGTGCTCGGCCGGCGGCGGCGATTCGTCCGGCGCTTCGGCCCGGCTGCGCGCCAGGTCCTGCAGGTAATCGAGAAAGCGCGCCAGGCTGGGGTAGCGGCCGCTGTCCGCTTCCAGCGCCAGCTGGATGAAGGCGCCGAGATTGGCGCGCACGCGGGCGGCAGGAACAGCGGGCAGGGCGGCTTCGTAACGCGCGGCGACATCGGCTTCGCGGTAGATGCGGTCCAGCAGATCGTGCGCGGGCAGTTGCGCCGACAGCGGCAGCCAGTGCTGAAGCAGACCTAGCGCACCTTGCAATGCGGGGCGGCTTGCCGACAACCCGGCCAGCGTTTCAAACCAGGTCTGTCCTTCCGTGCGGGCCGCGGCGAGCGCCACCAGATCCTCGTCGCCCAGCGAGAACAGCGGCGAGCGCAGCGCCTGGGCCAGCTCCAGATTGCGGTGCGGGGCGTTGAGGAAGCGCAGCAGCGCGATCAGGTCGCGCGCTTCGGCGGTATCGAGCAGGGTGCCGCGGCTGCTGCCGACATAGGGGATATTGGCGCCGGTAAGCGCCTGTTCCAGCACCTGCAAATGCGTGCGCGAGCGCGCCAGCACCATCACGTCGCCCCACTCGATAGCGTGCGCACCATGCTCGGCGCGCACTGCCACGGCGGAATCGATCAGGGCGCGGATGCGGCTGGCGACCTCAGCGCCTTCGCGCTCGGCGCGGCTCAGCTCCTCGATTTCGCGCGGCGTGGTCAGCGGGTCGCGCAACAGCGTTTCAGGCGGCAACTCCTCTTCATGCACTGCCGGCTCGATCAGCGGCGCCACTTCGATACGGCCCCAATCGTGCAGGCGATGCGTGCCGTGGCGATCGAAGCCGATGCTGGCGGCCAGTTCCTGGGGCTCGAACAGCGCGTTGACGAAGTCGATCACCGCCGGGGCGGAGCGGCGCGAGTCGTTGAGTGGCACTGTCACCGCATCGAGGTGCGCATGCAGCCAGCGCGCGGCGCCGCCGAGCAGTTCCGGGTTGGCGCGGCGGAAGCCGTAGATGCTCTGCTTGGCGTCGCCGACGATGAACACGCTGCGCGAGCGGCCGGCATCGCCCGCGGCCATTTCTTCCAGGAAGGGCAGCAGCAGGCGCCATTGCGTCGGGCTGGTGTCCTGGAATTCGTCGATCATTAGATGGTCGATCTTCTGGTCCAGCTTGTAGCGGATCCACTCGGCGTTGCCCGGCCCTCGCAGCAGTAGATAGCTGCGCCATTCCAGGTCGGCGAAGGTCAGGGCCTGGTCGATGTCCAGTTCCTGGTCCAGCGCCCGCAGCGCGCCGGCGCCAAGTTGCAGCGCGGCACAGGTGCGCTCCAGGCAGGCCTCGCGCAGGCGGCGCTCGCGGCGCTGCTCCACCGCGCGCACCACTTCGCGGTGCGCTTCCTCGAAATGCTCGACCTGGGTTTCGCTGAGCCGTTCGCGCTTGGCCTTGGCCAGCTGGAACTTGTACGGCTCGCCGTCCTTGCGGAACAGCGCCTCCACCAGGGCGTGGTAGCGCGGCTCGCCGTCACTGGCCAGCGCATCTTCCACCCGCGCGGTCTTGATGTAGCGGATGCCGTCCACTTCATGCAGCCAGCGCAGCAGGATTTTCAGGCGGGCGTTGAAGGCATCGTGGTCCAGGCGGGAATCCTGCGCCGCTCCATCCAGGCCCAGTGCGGTCTGCAGGCGCATGCTGGCGTAATCCAGCGGCTCGCTCTCGCCTTCGACATAAGCCCACCAGTCGGCGCGATGCGCCAGGAAGCTGAAGACTAGGTCCTCAAGCGCCTGCTCACCGTAGCCCATGGCGATCAGCTGCCGCAGGGCCAGGGCCGGCGCGCCCTCGGGATATTGATGCAGCTCCGCCAGCAGGCGCCGCCAGGCACGGCGGAATAGGCCGCCTTCGTTCTCCGCCAGGGCAAAGCCGGGAGCGACGCCTGCTTCGAGGGCGAAGCGCGACAGCAGGTCCTGGCAGAAGGCATGCAGGGTCATCGCCCGCAGCGGATAAGGATCGAACAGCAGCGTGTGATACAGGCTGCGCGCGCGTTGCAGGTTCTGCGGTGTGGCAGCCAGCCCCAGCCGCTCCAGTTCGCCGGCGGCGCTCATGGTGTCGGCATAGGCCAGTGCGCGCAGGCGCTCGTTGACCCGTTCGCGCATCTCCGCTGCCGCCTTGCGGGTGAAGGTGAGTGCCAGGATGCCGCTGGCCGGCTGGCCTTCGAGCAGCAGGCGCAGCACGCGCGACACCAGCAGCCAGGTCTTGCCGCTGCCGGCGGAGGCGGTGACGGCGACGCTGTGGCGCGGATCGAGCGCCGCGCTGGCTGTCGCTTCGGCTTTAGTGTCTTTCATGGCGTCTTTGACGGCTCATGCCAGTCGCCGCGCCGGCACAGGCCGCGGTAGTCGCACCAGGCGCAGCTGCCTTCATCGCCCAGGGCCGGCATCGGCGCGCCGTGCGCCAGGGCATGCAGGCTGCGCTCCAGGCGGCCGCCCACGGCGTCGCGCAGCGGCTCCAGCTCGGCGTCGATGCGCAGGGCTTTCTGGTCTTCGCGCAGCGGCAGGTATTCGACGGCGGCGACACGCGGGTCGAGCAGGGCGTAGTGCAGCAACTGCACCGCCTCGCCGGATTCGACCTCGGCGCGGCGCGGCGGCCGCCCGGTCTTGTAGTCCACCAGGGTCAGCGAGCCGTCGCTGAGGACTTCCACGCGGTCTGCCTTGCCGGTGAGGCTGCGGTTCTCGACGAACTCGCGCCGGCACTGCACTTCCGCGCTGACCTGCTGCGCGCTGCGCCCGCTCAGCCAGTCCAGCAGTGCCGGAATCGAGGCCTGGAATTCGTTGACCCAGACATGGGCCAGCGCGCGGCTCTGCAGGTCGGGCGCGAACACTGCTGCCACGATCTCCTGCAAACGCGCTTGCGCCTGCTCGCGATTGGCGATGGTGACTGCAGATGGAAAGGGATCGGGCAGCGGCTCTTTCACCCGTTGGGTAAACGCTTCGAGGATGCGATGCACGCGCTGGCCGTAGTCGCTGCGATCGGGGTCTTCGTCCGGCGCCTGTTCCGCGCGCAGGCCGAGGCAGGCGTTGGCGAAGAACTGGTAGGGGCAGTCGATCAGGCGCTGGTGCGCGGTGGCGCTGATTTCCAGCGGCAGCTGTTGCAGCGGCGCGGCCGGTGCCGGACGCTGACGTTGCAGGGCCGGCGTCGCGGCGGCGTCGGAAATTTCCGTGGCGGCGGTGCCGGCCTGTGCCGCCAGTATCGTATCGCGCAGGTTCAGGCCGAGGCTGAGGGCATGGCTTTCGATGGCTTCGATCCAGGGCGAGAGCTGGGCCGGTTCGCCCGGCTGGTCGGCGGCGTAGGTGATGTGCAGGCGCGGCGCGGCCTGCAGCACGCGGCGCAGCCGCGCCAGCGTGAGCGCGTGGCGCTGCGACAGGTTGGGCAGGCCCAGCTCGCCACGCACCGACTGGTTGAAGAACGGTTCTCCGGCGGGCGCACCCGGAATCTGCGCGCGCGTGGCGCCGGCCAGGATCACGGCGTCGCTGTGCAGCAGGGCGCTCTGCTCCAGCGTCAGCAGGCGCACGCGCCGGTCGCGCGTGCCCTGCGGTGGCACGAAGGTGGCGCGCTCGACGGCACGGTCGAGCAGGGCGCGGAACTCGCGCCAGTCGGCGCTCTGCGGGCGCAGGGCGAAGGCGCTGTCCAGCTCGCGCAGAATTTCGATCAGGCGGCGCCCAGCCTCATCTTGTTCGAAGCGTTGCCACAGTCCCAGGCCCTGCAGGCTGCGTTCGACGCCGCTCATCCACTCACGCAGCAGGCGCGGCCGGCCGATGGAAGGCAGCAGCCGCGCCGCCTGCTCCAGTTGTTCCAGCAGGGCGCGCAGGGCCGGGTGCGCGGCGGCGCGCGAGCGATAACGTTCCAGGCCGGATTCCAGCCCCGCGCCGTAGACCAGATCGCGCTCCAGCGTGCGCAAGGCCTGTGGGTCGGCGCTGAAAAAGCCCGACTTGAGCAGGGCCAGCAGCGGCCGGAACTGGAAGCGCCGCTCGAAGCTGTCGAGCCAGGCATGCAGCGCGGCGGCGGCGGCGCTGGTGGAGAGTGCCCAGCCACCCTGATCCTGCAATTCGATGCCGGCGCGTTCCAGCAGGGCGCGCAGGCGCCGCGCCAGGCGGCGATCCTCGGTGACCACCGCCACCGTAGCGCAGCCGTCGAGCAGCGCCTGGCGCACCACCAGGTCGACACAACGCGCCTCGTGCTCCGGGCCGTCCGCCTGGGTGATGCTGAAGCCGGGCGCCGCGCCCACTTCGTGCTCCGCGGTTACGCCGAGTACCGCATCGAGAAAGCGGGTGCGCGCATCTTCCGCCGCGGCCAGCGGCTCCGGCTCGCGGCCCAGTTGTGCGCAGAAAGCCAGCGTCGCCGCGCCATCGCGACCGCTGGGCCGACCATGCAGCCAGATCTCCGGCAAGGCGTCGGCCGGTGCCGCCGCCAGCGCCGTGCGCTCGACGCCGGAGAGGGTGTCGAAGCCGGCCAGGTAGACCGCTTCGTCGGGTTGCAGCCCGGCAAAGGCCGAGTGCAGCGACGCGACGTAAGCCGCCGCCGGGCTGCGTCCTGCGGTTTCTTCCAGGAACGCGCGCCACAGGGTGTGAACAATCTGCGCTTCGCGCGAGAGGGCGGCCAGCGGGCGGGCGCCGTAGGCGGTCACCAGCCTGCCGGCAAAAGCCTCGGCGTCTTCCGGCAGGCTCACCGCGTTGAGGCTCAGCTCCTCGAACAGGGCGAACAACGCTTCGGCCAGCTGCCACAGGTTCTGCCCAGGGAACAGGTTGCGATAGCGGCGCAGCGCCTCCACCAGGATCAGACGGCATTCGGCCGGCGCCATGGCCAGGGGGCCGCTGCCGCGCTCGGCGGCGAACTGTTGCAGGGTGAGGATGCGCGGCCCGAGCAGGGCCGAGCCGGTCTGCGCGCTCAGCTGGCGGCGCAGCTGCGGCACCGCGCCGCTGGCGGACAGCAGTACGGTGACGCGGGACAGATCGGGCAGGGCGGCGCGGTGCCGGGCCAGGATGGCCTGCGCCAGCCGCTCGGCCAGATCGGCCTGCGGCGGCAGCAACAGGGCGCGAGCGGTGCTCATCTCGCGCCTGGGCTTTTCATGGAGAGCTTAGCGGCAGAGCAATCCGCCGCGGCGGATCAGCGCTCGAGCAGCTTGAGCTTGTCCGGCTTGCCGTCCCATTCCTTGGAATCGGGTAGCCCTTCCTTGCGCTCGGTGATCACCGGCCATTGCCGGGCAAGCTCCTTGTTCAACGGCAGGAAATGCGCCTGATTGGCGGGCAGATCGTCCTCGGCCACGATGGCGTTGGCCGGGCACTCGGGTTCGCATAGGGTGCAGTCGATGCACTCTTCCGGGTCGATGACCAGGAAGTTGGGGCCTTCATGGAAGCAGTCCACCGGGCAGACTTCCACGCAGTCGGTGTATTTGCACTTGATGCAGTTTTCGATAACGACAAAGGTCATGGCAGCCGGTCTATCTGAAGGTAAAAGGCCAGGGTGAGGCTTGAATCGGGTGCGGCGGACGCTGATTTTAAGCTAAAGCGGAGTGGCGTAGGGCTTCGAGCCGTCATTTGGCCTTGGCGCGGGGCCGGCGCAGCAGCTGCGCCAACCACTCCGCTGCAGTGCCGATAGTTTCCAGTTCGGCCGGGCCCAAATCCTCCAGCAAACGGACGAGACGTTGCACCCGCTGCTGGCGGCCGCGCTGCATCAGGCTGACGCCGGCGGGCGTAGCCCTGACGTGCACCACGCGCCGGTCCTTTCCATCCGTCTCGCGTGCTGCCAGGCCCGCCGCTGCCAGGGCGTCCACCAGCCGGCTGACGGTCGGCAATGCCACCTGCTCGATCCGCGCCAGCGCGCCGATGGTCTGCGGGCCGCCGAACACCAGCACCGATAACGCCGACAGCTGCGTCGGCCCCAGGCCCAGGCTCAGGTCCTCCTCGCGCAGCTGCCGCAGCAGGTGGATCGCCACGCTGTGCAGGCGATCGGCGACGGCTTCGGTGGGGGTGGGTTCGGCCATGGTCTTGACTTGGCGAGGCTCCGGCGAGATATTTAGCTTATGCTAACTAATCGGAGTGGACGATGAAAGCATCGATGGGAGTTTTACCGGGGATTTCGAAGATCGGGCAGATCGCGGTGCTGGTGTCGGAGGTGGCCAGGGCGGAGGCCTTCTATCGCGATGTGCTCGGCCTCAGGCACTTGTTCACCGTGGACGGCAGGCTGGCCTTCTTCGATTGCGGCGGCACCCGGCTGATGCTGGCGCCGCCGGAAAACGGGCAGGAGTGGCACCCCGGCTCGATCCTCTACTTCCTGGTGCCGGACATCACCGCTGCGTTCGGGCGCATCGAGGCGCAGGGCGCGAAAATCGTCGATGCGCCGCACCTGATCGCGAAGATGCCCGACCACGAGTTGTGGATGGGCTTTTTCCAGGACAGCGAAGGCAATACTCTCAGCCTGATGGCTGAAGTCAGGCCCTGAGGCCGGGCAGCGGTCTATTTTTGGGAGGTCTGCGCCGGCCCGGTCGGATAGGTCGGCCGCAGTTTCCGGTTGACCTTGCAGGAGGTGCTGACTGCCGCCGCCGCGCGGAAACGCGTCCACTGGCGCTGGTACACCGCATCGGTGATACCGAGCATGTCGTCCTTCGACAGCTCGGGAAACTGCATGTGGTAGTACGAGGGGTTCTGATCGAACGAACTGGAGATCATGGTCTGGGTCAGTTCCAGTTCCCGGTTCTGCGCCACGCCCATGGCGAAGTCCACCGCATCCGCGCACCACTCGTCGCTGTGATCGGCGACCAGCAGGGCCGGCGGCTGGGCTTCGGCCTTCGCCTTGCAGGATTTGCTCATCGCCGCAGCGGCGCCGAAATGGCTCCAGCCTTGCTTGTAGACGGCACCGGCGATGTGCTGCATATCGGCCTTGCTCAGGTCCGGGTACTGCTGGATGAACACGTCGCTGTCGTGCTCGATCGAGTTCGCGGTGTATTGCTGGCTGCGGCCATAACCCCGGTATTGCGCCGTGCGCATGGCGAAGTCCACCGCGTCGGCGCACCAGTTTTCCGGATGATCGGCCGCCCTGGAGGGCAGCGGCGCCAGCGTGCCGAGCAGCGGCAGCAAGGCCATCGCCAGCACTGCAACGCGGGACAGCATCCGGCCCTGAACCTGTGCGCCCTGAACCTGTAAGTGCTCCATCGTCGCTCCTCGGCGCCCCGCCCTTTGCGGCCTTATGCCCTTCAAATTACGCGATACGCCGGAAACCGGCAAACCGCGCCTATTGACGGTGAGTACGGTCCTCGGGGCTGTTTGGTTGCAGCGCCGAAAGTTTAGGGGCTAAGGATCGCGGGTGGCGACGTCGATGCCCTCGATCGCCGTCTGGCACATGGTCACGATCTCTTCCGGGGTGATGACGTAGGGCGGCATCAGGTAAACCACATTGCCCAGCGGCCGCAGCAGCACGCCCTTCTCCAGGCCGTACTGGTAGACCCGCAGGCCGCGCCGCTCGGCGGCGGGGTATTCCTCGCGCTTGCGCGGATTCTTCGCCAGTTCCACCGCCAGGATCATGCCCTGCTGGCGGATGTCGATGACGTGGCGGTGGCTCGACAGCTCGGTCATCGCCGCCCACATCATCGCGGCCGAGCGGCGGTTGGCGGCCAGCACGTCGGACTGCTCGAACAGCTCCAGCGTGGCCAGCGCGGCGGTGCAGGCCAGTGGGTTGCCGGTGAAGCTGTGCGAATGCAGGAAGGCCTTGTAGCTGGCGTAGTCGTCGTAGAAGGCCTGGTAGATCTCGTCGGTGCTCATTACCGCCGCCAGGGGCAGGGTGCCTGAGGTGAGTCCCTTGGAGATGCACATCAGGTCCGGTGTGATGCCGGCCCAGTCGCTGGCGAACATGCGTCCGGTGCGGCCGAAGCCGACTGCGATCTCGTCGGCGATGAGCAGCACGCCGTGGCGGGTGCAGGCTTCGCGCAGCAGGCGCAGGTAGATCGGGTGATACATGCGCATGCCGCCGGCGCACTGCACCAGCGGCTCCACGATCACTGCCGCCACTTCGCCGGCGTGGCGTTCCAGCGCCTCTTCCATATGGCGGAAGCGGCGCCGCGTGTGATCTTCCCAGGCCTCGCCGGGGCTGCGGTCGAAGCAGTCCGGCGAAAGTACTTGAATCGGCTGCATCAGTAGCGGCGTGTAGGCATCGCGGTACAGGCCGGTGCCGCTCACCGCCAGCGCGCCCAGCGTCTCGCCGTGATAGCCGTTGCTGAGCGAGATGTAGCGGGTCTTCTGCGGCTTGCCGACGTTGCGCCAGTAGTGGTGCGCCATCTTCAGCGCCACTTCCACCGCGGAGCTGCCGTTGTCGGCATAAAAGCAGCGCGTCAGCCCCTTGGGGGCTATGGCGCAGAGCTTCTCCGACAGCGTCACCACCGGCTCGTGGGTGAAGCCGCCGAGCATGACGTGATCGAGCTGGTCGAGCTGCGCCTTCAGCCGCGCCACGATATGCGGATGGCGATGGCCGAAGATATTGGTCCACCAGGAGCTGACCGCGTCGAGATAGCGCTTGCCCTCGAAGTCTTCCAGCCAGGCGCCTTCGGCGGACTTGATCGGCACCAGCGGCAGCCACTGATGGTCCTTCATCTGGGTGCAGGGGTGCCAGACGTGGGCGAGGGAGCGGTTCTTCCAGTCTTCGTTGAGGCTCATGGGGCTAGTTTAATCGTGCCACCGCTCCGTTTCAGATGTGCCTGGCGGACGTGGAAGGTCTGCCGCTAGCTCTGCTGCGAAACACCGAAGGCGGCGCGGAAATGGTGCCGCAGTGAAGCCGGCGAGGGCGCCAATGCTTTCCACCGGCTGCCCGGTGGTTTCCAGCAAGCGTTGTGTCAGCGCCAGGCGTTCGCTCAGCAGCCGTCCGACGATGCTTGCCGCATTTTGCGGATTATTTTGTTGCCGGCTGAGTTGTTTCATGAGCGCCAATAAAATCTCTTTTTGCAAGTTGGTCGATTGGGATTGGACGCGTTATGTAGCCTGTAAACATAGATATCGCGAGGCAGGCAATGCTCATGAATGCTGTAGCTTTCATGCTTGAAGGAGGTTGCCTCAGTGTCTCGACCAACAAAATGAGGTAAAGCGCAGCTGCGAGAATAGCAAACGAGACGAATGCGCCTGGAGAAACGCGAAGAAAGATTGCAAGTGCCGGAACCGTAAAAAGGACGGGAATGAAAGGACTGTCTCTGCTGCCGCCAGTTACAAACATTAGATAGCCGACTAAAACTAGATCGGCAACGAATACGCTGTTAATAGCTGTTTCTGCTGACATCGTAAAGATGTCAATTCCCTGAAAGACGGGGCGCCATACGCTATAAAAATCATCGGAATCCAGCAGCACGCCAAGAGTTAATAGTGCTATGAAGAGTATGGCCCCTGATTTGGGAGCCCCGAAAAGTGCTTGTTTGGCTTCTCTCACATGGTCTTCACTCGTAGAGCGAGGGCGCTTAATCAGCGAAGTCGTGATGCCCATCATTATTAACAATAAAACCTGAATAAAGAGGGTGGCCGCAGCAACATTTAATGGTTGAATTGTTTGTTCCTGACTCATTTCTCTTTATTCCCTCTTCCCCAAGAATGGAACATGCGCAACAGTGCGCCAGACCGTTGACTTGAGCCGCAGTACCATCAACGGTCTGGAGTCGGCAGACAACTTTCCCAAGCGTATCCAGTCAAGTCTACAAATCCTTCACCAGCACGATCGATTTGCGCTGGTAGTTGTAAATGCGCTGCTTCTGCATCGGCAGCTCCTCGATCTTCGCCTGCACGAAGCCGTGCTCGATGAACCAGTGCGGGGTGTGCGTGGTCAGGGCGAACAGCTTCTTCAGGCCCAGCTTGCGGGCGCTTTCCTCGGCGCGGAACAGCAGGGCATTGGCGCGGCCGGAGCGGCGGTAGTCGGGATGCACGGCGACGCAGGAGAATTCGCCCATCTGGTTCTGCGGGAAGGGGAACAGGGCGCTGCAGGCGATGACGGTGCCGTCGCGCACCATCACGTCGAAGAAGCTGATTTCCAGCTCCAGCTGCTCGCGCGAGCGCGGCACCAGCACGCCAGCGTCTTCCAGCGGCTTGATCAGGGCGAGGATGCCGCCGACGTCCTCGATGGTGGCTTCGCGCACCGCCTCGTAGTTCTCGTCGGCGTAGAACATCAGGCCGCAACCGTCGCGGGTGTACAGCTCGCGCAGCAGGGCGCCGTCGGCGTCGGCGCCGATCAGGTGCACGCGCTTGACGCCGCCGCGGCCGGCAGCCAGGCCGGCGCTGAGCAAGGCGCGGTCTTCGCCGGAGAGCTGCAGCGTCTCGGCGGTGGCGGCGAGCAGGCGCTCGGCCTCGCTCAAGGGCAGCTGGCCGGCGTCGCCAGTCTCGTCGGCCAGTTTCCAGTGGTCGGGATCGGAATTGAGCACGAACACCAGCTTGTCCGCGCCCAGGCCGGTGGCCACGGCCTGGGCCACTTCGCCGGCGCGCAGGTTGAAGATCTCGCCGGTGAGGGAGTAGCCGATCGGCGAGAGCAGGGCGATACGGCCCTGCGCCAGCACCTCGTTGATGGTGGCGATGTCGATGCGGCGCACCTCGCCGGTGAGCTGGTGGTCGATGCCGTCGCGCACCCCGGCCGGCCGCGCCGTGACCCAGTTGCCGCCGGCCACCTTGAGGCGGGCGCCGCCCATGGGGGTGCTGGCCAGGCCGGTGCTGAGCTTGGCCTCGATCTCCATGCGCAGGCCGCCCACCGCGGACTTGACGCATTCCATGGTGGCCGGGTCGGTGATGCGCAGGTCGCCGTGGAACTGCGGCTTGAGGCCGCGCGCTGCCAGCTGGGCTTCGATCTGCGGCCGCACGCCGTGTACCAGCACCAGCTTGACCCCGAGGCTGTGCAGCAGGGCGACGTCGTAGATCAGCCGCTCGAAATCCGGACGCAGCGCCGCCTCACCGCCGAAGGCGATGACGAAGACGCGGCCGTTGTGCGCGTGCACGTAGGGCGCCGCGCCGCGCAGGGCGGCGACGAAGTCCTGGCCAATGGCGCTGCCGGGCTTGGGGGCTGAGTCGTTCATGCCTGGGATTTTAGGGCTTATCCGCGGATAAAGCGCGCCGGTGGCGGCCGCGGCCCGGGCGCCCCGCCTCGAGGCTTGGGCGGCCCGGACCGGCGGTATACTATGGCGCATGTCTTCGATGCAGCATTACTCCGACCTCGCCACCGTCCTCTCCAGCCTCGGCTACCGCGACGATGCGGCCTCCTTCCACGGCGCGCTATGCGGCGCGCTATGCCGGCAAAAACCGGAGGAGATCGACCCCGTCGCCCTGCTGGACGACGAGGATATCGAGCCCGGTCCGCAGGCGCGGGCCGAGCTGCGGCAGGTGTGCGAGCAGACGGTGTCCGCCCTGGCCGACATGCAGACCGGCTTCATGATTCTGCTGCCGGAGGACGATGTCGGCCTGGGCGAGCGGGCCCGCTCGCTGGGCGCCTGGTGCGAGGGCTTTCTGTACGGCCTGGCGGGACGCATCAAGCTCGACCTGCGTGAGTGCACCGAGGAGGTGCGCGAGATCGTCAAGGACTTCACCCAGTTCACCCGCGCATCGCTCGATGCCGGCGACGACCTCGAAGTGGAAGAGGGCGCCTATGCCGAACTGGTGGAGTACATCCGCGTCGGCGCGCAGCTGGTTTACATGGAGCTGCACCCGCGCCCGCTGGCCGCTGCGGCGCAATCGAAGACCCTACATTGAAAAATTCGAGGTCAATCGATGCCCGCCCCAAGCGCCGCTGAACTGAAGGAATACGCTGGCCGCCGTGCCCGCCTGATGCAGGCCATCGGCCCGGACGGGGTGGCCATCATCCCGTCCTCGCGCGAAGTGATCCGCAACCGCGACGCGCACTACAAGTTCCGCCAGGACTCCGATTTCTGGTACCTGACCGGCTTCAACGAGCCGGATTCGGTGGTTGTGCTGGCCCCGGGGCGCAAGGAAGGCCCCCGTAATGGTGAGTTCCTGATGTTCGTGCGCGAGCGCAGCAAGGAGCGCGAGATCTGGGACGGCCGCCGCGCCGGGCCCGAGGGCGCGGTGTCCGAATACGGCGCCGACCAGGCCTTCACTTCCGCCGAACTGGAAAGCATGCTGCCGCAGCTGCTCACCGGCCGAGACAAGGTCCACTACACCCTGGGCGAGCATCCGGCCTGGGATTCCCGCATCACCGCCTGCGTGCGCGAAATCCGCGAAGTCTCGCGTCGCGGCCCCTCCGCCCCGACCGAATTCGTCTCGCTCGACATCACCCTGCACGAGCTGCGGCTGATCAAGTCAGAGGCGGAGCTGAAGCTGCTGCGCCGCGCCTGCGAGGTTTCCGCCCAGGCCCACGTCAGGGCCATGCGCGCCACCAGGCCGGGCGGCTGGGAGTGGCAGGTGGCGTCGGAGATCCACCACGAGTTCGAGAAGAACGCGATGGAGCCGGGTTACGGTTCCATCGTCGGCGGTGGCGACAACGCCTGCATCCTGCATTACAAGGAAAACGAGATGCAGCTGCGCGACGGCGATCTGCTGCTGATCGACGCCGGCGGCGAGTATCGCGGCTACACCGCCGACATCACCCGCACCTTCCCGGTCAACGGCAAGTACAGCGGCGCGCAGAAGGAAGTCTACGAAGTGGTGCTGGCAGCGCAGCTGGCCGCCATCGAGGAGCTGCGCCCGGGGAATTCCTCGGCGCGCCCACATGAGGTGGCGACCCGCGTGCTGACCGAGGGCTTGGTGGCGCTGGGGCTGCTCAAGGGCGACCCACAGGAATTGATCGATACGGGCAAGCACCGCCAGTTCTACATGCACGGCACCGGCCACTGGCTCGGCATGGATGTGCACGATGTCGGCCGCTACAAGCTGGATGGCCAGCCGCGCCCGTTCGTGGCTGGCATGGTGATGACGGTCGAGCCGGGCCTGTACATCGCGCCGGATACCACCGGCATCGACCCGCGCTTCCTCGGCATCGGCATCCGCATCGAGGACGACGTGCTGGTCGGCGCGCGGGGTCCGGAGGTATTGACCGGCGGCGCGCCCAAGCGGGTTGCCGAAGTCGAAGCCTTGATGGCTGGTTGAGGCGGTATGTCGGCGGGGGCGGCGACAATGGGGGAAGAAGCGGTGAATGAGCCCCTGGGCCCGGGGACCGTGGTGCCTGCGGTCACGGCGCTATGCCAGGACTGTGCGGCGCCGATCTCCGGTAACTACTGCTCCAACTGCGGCCAGGAAACCAAGATCGAGACGCCGACGGTGCGTCAGTTCGTGCACGAGCTGATGGACCAGTACGTCGCGGTGGAGGGCAAGCTCGGCCGTACCCTGCGGGTGCTGTTGACCCAGCCGGGCCAGCTCACGCTCGACTATGTGCAGGGGCGCCGCCAGCGCTACGTGCGCCCGCTCAAGCTCTACGTCAGCGTCAGCGTGGTGTTTTTCGGCCTGCTCGGCATCCTGCCCGATTCGATCGGCAATCCCTTCACGAAGGTCGATCAGGCACCGACGCAGGAGCAGCCCGCGACGCCGCCCGTCGCCAAGACTGAGCAGGACAAGGACAGTCCTTCCACCGGCGCCAACAATGCCGCCGCTGCCGGCACGGAGCCGCTGGTCAAGCCGCAGGCGGCTGCTCCCTTGCAGCCGGCTGAAGATCTCAGCCTGCGGGAACAGATCCGGCGCGACATCGACAGCGATCTGAAGCAGGGCAAGGAAGGCGACATCGGCAGCACCGTCAACCGCCAGGTCGAAGCCGAGCTGAAGAAACACCATGCCGGCAAGGACAGGAAAAAGGGTTTGTCCGACCTGTCCTCGCCGGAGAAACGCAAGGAGCTGCGCGCCAAGCTGGCTGACGATGCGCCTTATGCGATGTTCTTCCTGCTGCCGTATTTCGCCCTGCTGCTGCGCTGGCTGTACCGCAAGAACAAGCAGCGCTACGGCGTGCACCTGCTGTTCACGGTGCATCTGCACTGCTTTGCCTTCATTCTGCTGATGCTGATGTTCCTGCCGTTTTCACCGCTGCGCACGCTGCTGGAGCTGGGCGGCGTGGCTTACGCCTTCCTAGCCCTGCGGCGAGTCTACGGCGGTGGCTGGGCGGGGACGTTGTGGCGCATGGCCGTGCTCGGCTTTCTCGACTTCGTTGCCATCAGCGCCACGGCGCTATCCGGAATATTGACTACCGTATTCGGCAATAGTCCATGAGCACATCCGCCAGCCCGGCCACGGAAGCCCAGGCTGCCGCGCCGCCCTCACGCGCCTGCATGAACTGCGGCGCCGCGCTCGGTGGCGGCTACTGCTCCGCCTGCGGGCAGGAAACACGCATCGAAACGCCCACGGTGGGTGAGTTCGTGCGCGAGTTCGTACAGGACCAGATGGCGCTCGAGGGCAAGCTGCTGCGCACCCTCAAGCTGCTGATCACCCGGCCTGGCGCGCTGACGCTGGACTACATCTCCGGGCGACGGCAGTGCTACATCCGGCCCTTGCGCCTGTACCTGGCGACGAGCGTGGTGTTCTTCGCCCTCTCGGGGCTGAGCGGTCACTCGGCCTGGTTTCAGACCGATCCGGGTGAGGAGAACAAGCCGCTGATCTCGGCCACACACAAGGCGGCGACGCCTGCCGGCGGCAATGCTGCTGCGGCCGCGGCGCCCCAGGCGGGCGGAAGCGATGCGCCGGCGCTGCCGACCGATGACGACCTGCGCGATCTGACGACCAGCTATCCGGCGCTCGATGCGCGCATCCACAAATACTTCAAGCAGACTCGCGGGCAGGCCTACGCCCAGATCAGCCACGCCATCGACAACGACGCGCCGTTGGCGATGTTCTTCCTGCTGCCGCTGTTCGCCGGCCTGTTGCAGCTGGCTTATCTGCGCCACCATCTGCGCTACGGCGTGCACCTGCTGTTCGCGCTGCATTACCATGCCTTCGTCTTCCTTGACCTGTTGCTGCTGCAAGTTCCCTGGCCGGGGATCGTCGCCACGGCGCTGCGCTTGGCCATCCCGGTGTATCTGCTGATGGCCTTGCGCCGCGTCTATGGCGGCAAACTGTGGCTGACCGGGATTGGCGTGGGCGCCATGCTGCTGGTGTATTCGATCCTGATCGGCATCACCATGGTCACCGCCGCCGCGGTTTCGATCATCATCAGCGGCTGAACTCCATCCACCACCCTGCCTCCCATCCCGTGAACGACTTCGACATTGCGATCATCGGCGGCGGTTTGGTCGGCGCCAGCCTGGCGGTAGCCCTGGCCGAATCGCCGCTGCGCGTGGTGCTGATCGAAGCTGCCGCGCCGCCGGCCAGCGCTCCGGCTCGCGCTCAGGTGAATCCTGGTCCGATCTCCTCGGTGGGCACGAGCCCGGCGGCCCCTCCCGCACCCACCTCGCTACGCTCGGGCACCGTGTCGGGACCGCGCTGGGATGAGCGCTGCATTGCCCTCAACGACGCCAGCCATCGCATCTTCGGCGGCTACGGTGTGTGGGATGCGATGCGCGCCGAAGCGGCGCCGATTACGGCGACACACATCTCCGAGCGCGGCCGCTTCGGCACGGCGCGTTTCGCCGCGAGCGAGGCCGGGCTCGAGGCGCTGGGCTACAACGTGCCGCTGCGCGCCATCGGCGCCGCATTGTCGGCGCGCATGGCGCAGTTGCCGAACCTGACGTTGTTGCAGCCGGCGCGCCTGTCTGCGCTGAAGCCCGGTGAGCACTCGGTGGCGTTGAGCATCGAGTCGGGTGGCGCTACGCGGACACTCTCGGCGCGGCTGGTTGCCGCTGCCGACGGCGCCCGTTCCGCCGTGCGTGATCTGCTCGGCATTGCCGCCGAGCGGCGTGACTATGCCCAGCACGCCATCGTCAGCGCGGTACGCTTGTCGCGCCCGCACCAGGGTGTGGCCTATGAGCGTTTCACGCCGGATGGCCCCATCGCCCTGATTCCCAAGCCGGACGACGCTGCCTCGCTGGTGTGGACGCTGCCGGACGATCAAGTCGAGGCGCGGATGGCGCTGAGCGATGCCGAATACCTGGCGCTGGCGCAGGACTGTTTCGGCGGCCGCCTCGGGCGCTTTACCGAACTGGGGCGGCGCTGGTCGCATCCCCTGGCGCGTGTGCTGAGCGGCAGCCTCACTGCGCCGCGCACCGTATTTATCGGCAATGCTGCGCAAAGCCTGCATCCGGTAGCGGCACAGGGCTTCAACCTGGGCTTGCGCGATGTGGCGGGGCTCGCCGCCGAGATCGCCAATGCCGCCGATCCGGGCACAGCGGCAACTTTGGCCGCCTATGCCGAGCGTCGCGAGCGCGACCGGGGCCGGGTCAGCGATTTCACCGACCTGATGGTGCGCACTTTCTCCAACCGTGTGCCGTTCCTGGCGCAGGCGCGCCACTGGGGTCTGGTGGCGGTGGAATTGGCGCCGCCCCTGCGCAGTGCGGTGTTGCGGCAGCATCTAGGACATCTCGGACTGCCGCGCGCAACACTATCGGCCGCTGCCGACACCTCTTCTATCGTCGCTAAAGTTCCCTCTCCCCTTGGGGGAGAGGGCTAGGGTGAGGG
>FTIF01004576.1_pt2 | contig 27023 bp, 27 predicted proteins | sample 1658001 | NCBI WGS metagenome assembly FTIF01 (sample SAMEA3914789, study PRJEB12502) | metagenome | biome: forest; material: soil | place: Canada | collected 2011-07-03 | depth 0.3 m | reverse complement strand
GCCGCTCGCGCGCCGGACGTCGCGATATTCGCGTTCCGCGGCAGGGCGATCGGGCAAGGCGATGGACATGGACATGGACATGGGATCACTCTAGCAGCGCGGCCACCGCAGTTTTTGCAAAGTATTCGCAGGCCGGCCTGACTACGCTTGCCCACATCGACACCACGACCGGTGCCGCAAGCAACGACAGGACAACCACATGAACAAGCATCTCGCGGCCCGCCGGCTGGCCACGGGCCTCGCACTGGCCGCGTCCCTCGCCGGGCCGCCCGCATTCGCGTCGGATCACCTCGATACCCCCACCGTGCTGGCCGACCCCGCAGCCGACATCGGCGACCTGTACGCCTGGACGTCGGCCGATGGCCGTCGACTCAACCTGGTGCTCGACATCGTCGGTCGGCGCTTCTCCGACCAGGTGCAATACGTGATGCAGGTGGACAGCGGCCCTTCCTTCGGCCGCACGACGGCCAGCACGCGCATCGCCTGCCAGTTCGAGGTCGACGGCGCCGCGACTTGCTGGGTGGGCACGCAGGACAGCCTGCAGGGGAATCTCGCCTCGCCCCACGGCCTGGACAGCCGCAAGCACCACTTCCGTGTCTTCGCCGGCCCGCGCGACGATCCGTACTTCAACAACGTTCGCGGCACGCGTGCTGCTTTGGACAAGGCCGCCACGGCACTGCGCAGCGGCGCCGCGACACGAGACGCCAGCGGCTTCGCGCACTTCGACGAAGCCACGCTCAAGGACATCCACGAAGCCTGGCACCAGACGAATGGCGGCCCCGCGGCCAACTTCCTGGCCGGCTGGAAGACGTCGGCGATCGTCGTGTCGGTCGATCTACCGGTGGTCAGTGGAGGCGGACCGATGCTCGCGGTCTGGGCGCGCACCGAGCGGCGCGAGCCGGCGCCAGAGCACGGCAGACGGCCTCCGGCGGTGGGGGCAGCGATTGATCGCGTGGGCCGGCCGCTCACGGCCAACGCCTTGCTCGCCACGGTGGGCGAGCCAGACATCGCCAACGCCTTGAAGGAAGGCTACAACCGCGCGGACCCAGAGGGCTGGCAAGCCTTCGCGACAGAGATCGGCCGCAACCTGGCGTTGTACGACGGCTTTGACGGCGTCGCCGGCAACCAGTGGCTAGCCGACGGCAGCAAGGACTCGCCCGCGCGCTACCAGCGCTTGGCCGAACTGCTCGCCGACGACCGGCTGTGGATCGACAGCCGGCGCACGACCTGCGGCCAATACCTGGCTGTCGAACGCGCGGCCTTCGGCGCGCCCAACAACGACTGCGGGGGACGCACGCCCAGCATGGACGTCAACGGCGTCTTCCGCTCGATGTTGATCCGCGGCACGCCGGATGTCTCGGACGATGGCATCGATCACGACGACCACCTGCATTCCAACGTCGACTTCCCTTTCCTGGCGGCCCCATGACGAAGACCTTCCATCCAATCGCATCGCGTCGGAGCTCTTGCCTTGCAGTTCTGCTTTTGGCATGCGTGACCACAACCATGGCCACGCCGATCGCGATCGACAAGCGCGCCAGCACGAACGGCGAGATCGCGCTTGCCAACCTTGATGGGCTTATCGAGCAGGCGTCGGACGAGCCCGGAGCGATCGACCTGCTGTTGCTGCGCGGACAGTTCCTGGCAGACCATGAGGTGCTCGATCGCGTGGATGCGCTCTCCGAGCCGCATGACCAGGACACCGCACAGCTGCTGCGTCGCGCCAGCGCGCGCGCCGCGGCGCACCGCTTCTATGAGGCGGGGCTCGATCTCGACGCCGCGCAGCGCGCGGGCGCGTCGCCGGACGCCTTGCTCGCCCAGCGGGCGTCGCTGCAGGTGGCGCTAGGCCACGCGCAGGACGCGCTGCCCGAACTGCGCGCTCGGGCCGCGTGGCGCCCGGGCTTCGCTTCGAACTGCGCGCTCGCGCTGGCGGAGGCCGCTGTCGGCCACATCGAGCAGGCGGACGCGCTCTATGCCGAGGCCTTGCGCGAGCTCGACACTACGTCGCCGTTCCCCGCCGCCGCGGTTTGGTTCGCTCGCGGCCTCATGTGGTCGGAGCAGGCAGGCGACCCGCAGCGCGGCGCCCTGATGTACATCGAGGCGCTGCGCCAAGTCCCCTCATACGTGCCCGCGAGCCTTCACCTGGCCGAACTGGAGGCCGCGCGCGGCGACACCGTCGACGCCATCGCGCGCCTCGAGCGGATCGTCGCGATCTCGCGCGATCCCGAAAGCCTCGCGTTGCTGGGAACGCTGCACAGGCGCGCCGGTGCAGCGACGCTTGGCGCCCGGGAGATCGAGCAGGCTCGCGACCGGTTCGAGAACCTGCTGCAGCGACATCCTCTGGCTTTCGCCGACCACGCCGCCGAGTTCTTCCTGGGCGCTGGCGCCGACCCCGAACGCGCACTCTACTGGGCGCGCATCAACCTTCTGGCCCGTGAGACGCGACGCGCTTACACGTTGGCGATCCGGGCGGCACAGGCGGCGCAGCGACACGACGAGGCGCGTGATCTCGAAGCGCGCCGCGATGCACGGTTCGATCCGCGGGCGGCTTAGGCGGTGCTTGGGAAATCATTGACCGGCCCAGCGAATCAGATTGCCCCGGCAGGCGTTGAAGTCGGCCGCGAGCAAGCCGTATAGCGCGGAATCCGACTTCTGGTCGCCGACGATCCAACGCTCGCGCAGAAGTCCTTCTCGGACGAAGCCCTGGCGTTCCAGCGCACGCGCCGACGCTTCGTTGAGTGGGTCGATTTCAGCCTCGATCCGATTCAGCTTCATTTCGCCAAAGCCAAATGCGAGCAATCGGGCGACTGCCTCCGTGGCGTAGCCCTGACCCCAGGCAAACGACGCGAGGCCATAACCGATCTCCGCACGTCGGCACTGCTCGTCGAAGTGGAAGAGCGTACAAGTACCCAGCAGCACGCCATCTGCGCGGCGGAAGATCCCGAGCCGAATTCGAATGCCCTCCGATGCCGCGCGTCGATCCCCCTCGATGGTATCCACGGCAACCTGTAGCTCCGCCCAAGGAGGTGAGGTCCAATACCGCATCACGCCCGGGTCTGAATAGATGACGAACAAGGAAGGCGCGTCACCGGTCACAAGGGGTCGCAGGTCGAGACGTTCCGTGGCAAGGATCAGCGTCGAATGGGAGTTCATGGGAAATTGCCAGTGAAAATTGGCTTTGCTGGAGCTCCGGCTCAGTCCGCAAAGCAAAGGTTCATGCCTCGTCGAACGCCGGTGCCTGACGCCGTCGAGCGTGATCAAGAGCACGGCCGGAGTCGGCACGACGTCCGCCGCAAGCGCGGCGCGCATGCTGGCGGCGCTGGCAAGAATGAATGAACCAGTGAACAGCAATGACGCGATCAAACGCATGATCCAGATCGCTGACGAAGAGGCCTGCTTCCTGAGCGTAGACGTTGGACTGCGAAGACCTACAAGGACATCGCTTGCTCGATATGATGCGCCGTCATTGCCGCGACGACGTACCTCATGACTTGTACACGCGCCCAGCGAGGCAGCATCCCGAGCGACCATCCCAGCAACTTGGACAGCCGGCTCGGCCGAATTGTTCCGCCTTTCGATATCGCGCGAACGGTTTTCGCGGCAACCTCCTTCGCGTCCGACGCAAGTCTCAAACGCAAGTTTGCGCGAGAGGCGAAACCGCTGTCGACGGGGCCCGGAGCGCTGGCAAGGACATCCACCCCGAACGGCTCGAGTTCCGCACGGAGGCCCTCAGCGAAGCTCTGTACCCACGCCTTGGTGGCGGCATAGTGCGCGGCCCCAGGGGCGCCTTGGAATGCCAGCACCGAGCTCATCAACACGATGGCGCCTCGTCGACGCGAGACGAAGCGCCGCGCGAAATGCCAGCTCAGTTCGAGCACGGCCGCGCAGTTGACGGCAAGCATGTCCCGCTCGGCCGCGATCGGATTGAAGACGAAATCACCCGAGCTTCCAAATCCGGCGGCCGTAACCAGGACGCTGACATCCAGCGCCTCGGTCGCTTCCAGGACTGCCAGGCAACCGGCACTGTTGGCAAGGTCGGCGGCGACAACATAGCAGTTGACGCCGTAGCCCTGGGTCAGCTCACGGTGCAATTCGTTCAATCTGGCCTCGCGCCTGGCGACCAGAACTACGTTCATGCCCTGATCGGCGAGTGCGCGGGCGACCTCGCGTCCGATGCCGTCGGAAGCACCGGTGACAACGGCCCATCCGCCGCGCCTCACGATTTCCGAGCGAGGCTGAAAGAAGGACTTCAATGAAAGAGACATGCACGATCTCGCTGTCTTGGAGGCAATGAAGAAATCCGCGTACATCCGATGTCCGCCTGCCAACGACCTCACGTCGTCGTTCGATCAGGGCAGTCGCTTCCACAGGATGTCACGTTCCTCCCGCCTGTCGACAAAGCCGGTGATCGCACCCGACGCATCGTGCAGGAACAGGCGCCGCGTGCGCGGAGCTCCAGGTTCGAAGAACTGGTCCTTGAGCTCGGGGTAGAAGCGGCGCGCGGCGCGTCCGGCCCGCTCGAAGATCAAGTAGCCGTCCTCGCAGCGCGCCGACACCACGATGTCCGCCGTCAGCGAGTAATGCCCCGCATAGCTGCAAAGCGTCGCCGAGTCGAGCTGCACCGAAGGCGGATCCTTCTGCACGGCCAGCACCTGCGACCCCAGGAGACGCCAGCCCGCGGCCGTCTTGTGCCACGTGTCCGTGTTGCGAAAGCGGCTGAGCAGAAGCTGTCCGAAGTAGCTGAGCGTTTCGTCATCCTCGTGCGTCACCACGGCGACGTCCCCGACCAATGCGATTCGGAACTCGGCAATCCTGAGTTGCCCGACCAGCCCGGGTGGGAGCGGCTTGATCTCATCGAGGATCTGGGCCTTGCCTCGCACCACGTCGTTCTCGTCCACCTGAACGGCTGCGGCATCGAGCCAGTGATCCCATGTCGCCCTGTCGCCCGGCGCAAGCGCGTCGAGCAACCGTTGCGTGACCGATCGGAGTTCCGCCGCGGTCGCGACGGCATCCTGGCCAGGTGCAGCAACCGCCGAGCCGGCCGACGCGACCAGCATCATGACAAGAAGCGACGACGTCGTTCGACGAACGATGGTGGTGCATCGCGATTTCAAGGTGCTCATGGGATGTCCTCCAACGCGCTTCGCAGCCAGCGCGCAATCAGCGGTCCGTCAATTCAGAAGGTCGGCCAGAACCAGCGATACGTCGCGCGGCTCGCTTCCGTCACGGCCGACGGAGAGCATGTAGCGTGTTCCTACGGGGCCCTTGAAGCGATCGCGCAGTTCGCTGAGCGAGACGGCTCCCGAGGCAAGCCCGTCGATGGCCAGGATGCGATCCCCGACCTCGAGATCGGCCTTCTCCGCCGCGCCGCCAGTGGTCACCGCTGTCACCTTCAGCGAGCCATCGGCATTCGCCACCAATCGCATCCCGCTGCGATCGAAGACGTCGGGCACGGAGAAATCCTTGTTCGGTACGAAGTACGCCGCGCGATGGCCGTAATCGAGAGTGACGGTGAAGCGTCGCAGGGTGCCGCTGCCGATGTTGCCCGCTGCATAGGTCAGCGCGCCGTTGCCCCGCGAGGCCTGGCTCACCAACGCGATGGGCCTGCTGATGGAGAGCTTGCCGATGTCGAGTTCGTCGGCCCTTCCCAGCAGTGCCCGCGTGGGACCGTCCACGCCCTGGCCCGAAACGACGCTTCGCACGGCGTGCGTGCGTTCGATCAGGTGATTCTCGGCCGCGAAGGAGCGGGTCAACGTGAGGCCCGATGTTGCGCCGGTGTCGAGCTGGAACTCTCCTTCGATGCCGTCGACCGTCGCCCGGATCATCGGCATGTGCCTGTCAAAATGGAGAGGAACGACCGCAGCGCCGGTCGGGGCCACGAATGCAGCGGGGCGCGTGAACGTCACCAGGCGCTGTGCATAGTCGATGGTGGTGACGGCACGTTGCAGCACCTCGAACCCGAAGAGGCCGGCGACATCCTGGCCTCCGGCTCTCGAGACATCCGCCAGGTTGGCGGTCAGGACGACCTGCCTGTCGAACCTCAACGCTCCGATCTGGAGCGTCTTCAAGAGCGCAAGGCCCATGGATGCAGTTCCCTCGCCTGCGCCACCGAGTGCCGCATCGCCATCGCTGCGGATGGCCAGACGGGCCGCATGTCCCGAATCGACGAGCGCGACGGCGCCAGAGTCCAGAAGAAATGGCTGAGCGGGCGTGCCGTTGACGCTGACGTCGACGACGATGTGTCCGTTGTCCAGGCGGAACGGCACCGTGACTGCCGTGGCTCCCGCTGGAAACGGGTCGCCAGTCGGCAGTGCCTGGGGGACGGCAAACGTCCCCGTGTCGACCTCGCGCGAAGTCACGAGAGACCCGACGGTCAGCACGTTGTCGAACCTGGCGATGCCGATCGTGTCGCGTACCGCGTAGGGGAGCCTCAGGCCGTCCACTTCACGGTAGTCCGTCATGATCTGAGAATGCGGTTCGGCGCCGCCGATGTCTACCTCCCGCTCGATCAGATGCGAGTCCCGGTCAAACCAGATCTCGAACGGACGCGAATCCTTCGGTGCGACCTCGATGGCGTCGTAGGTCGCGCCATCAGCATTGCGCTCGCCGACGTATCGACGTTCGGCAGGCCAACGTTCCGGCCAGAAGAATGCATAGGCGGCCCGATAGGATCGACCGATGCCACGCGCCCTTGCCTCGCGGCTGTCCTCGACACGCACGCTCTTGTTGATGTCCAGCGTCCATGCCCGCGCGCCGTCCCAGCCTTCCAGTTGAGAGGCATTGCCGAGGTCCGTCGACTGCACGCCGAGCACGTGCGGCAGCTCGACCTTCAGCGAGAAAGTGCCGCGCAATCCGCTCCCGGCGAAGACACCATGTTCTTCGAGGCCGACGACAGCGTCCCATCGCGCGCCGCCGCTGGCCGCCTTCGCCGCTGCCAGCAACTGGTCTGCCCTCGCGACAGTCGTCTCGGAGGCAAGGGCTGGCTGGAAGACGGACATGCCGCCGACCACCAGCAGGAAGGTCATCGATAGCTTCATGTGCTTTCCTGGTCCCCGACCGCCCGCCTGCTCCCCGGGCCGGGCCGGGAGTCCGGCTCTCGATCGGACTCTGCCCTCTCGATCTCGAAGTCGGAAGCCCGGAGATCGAGCTCCAGCGGTATCGGAAAGATCAAGTACACGATGCCTGCAACGAGCGAGGTGACGATGTCTCTCGCTCGCGCCCAGACGAGGCGTACGCCGTTCACCGTTCCGCGAAGTCCGGTCAAAGGCGGCAAATGGGCCTCCGCTGCGACAGGCGTCCACCGTGAGGTCGCACCAGGACCAGGCCCGCACGCATGACGCGCTACTGCGACTTCAACCGGATGTGCCATTCGACGCTCATCGTCGCGACGACCACGCCGGCTTCGTCCGCGATCGAGACCTCGACCGGCAGCACGGTCTTGCCTTGCGCCTTCAATTCCCGGAGACAGTCCTCGGCGCTTGCCGCGATCTTCCCGGTGGCGGTGACAGTGCCGCGGGCGGGCTTGAGGTAGCGCGCATTCGCGCTGGCGGCGACGGGACGGATGGCCAGGATCTGCGGGGCCATCGCGCCCGCCATGGCCAGTCCGGACGCCGTCTCGCCGAGCGCGAAGATCGCGGCCGCATGAAGCGTGCCGACGTGGTTCGAGAGGTCCTCGCGCTGCGTCAGCCTGACCTCGGCATGCCCGTCGGCGACGCTCAGCGCTTCCGCACCCAGAAGTTTGACGAACGGAACCGCGTGGATGCCTTGCTTCTTTATCTGCTCGTAGATCATGTTGCTTTCGATGACTTGCCTCGAGGGTCGACCAGGCCCTGACGGGGTGCTTCGACGGCGCAGCCAGGCTGGTCGTTTACCTGCGCCGACTGCACGATATGCAACGAAGGTTCGTCGCAGAGGTACCACGAGGCGCAATTGCACAGGTGCCACCCCCGCGACGCCTGCTCGCCGGCCCATGTGTGCTCGGCGATCGCTCTTGTCATGCGTCGCCGCGCTCGACGACATGGATTTCCGCATGCCCTCTTCGCGGCGAACCCGAGACTCGGGCCTCGGCCATCGCACGCAGTTCGCGGCGTGGCAGGCCGGCGTCCGCGACCCACATCTCCGACCTCATGGAGCCTCGGCCGCGATAGGCCCGCACGATGGCCAGGTGGTCTGGCGTTCGCACGAACTCGCGCAGCGAAGCCTCGTCGGTCCAGATCGAGAGCGAGCCGCAGCGGCGCTGCATGGGCGCCGCCCACAGCCAGATCCCGACCGCCCCGGGCATTCGAGGCCAGCCCTCGCGCAACGACAGGCCCGCGCGGAAGGCGCCTGGCAGATCCAGGAATCCGTTGGCGGTGAAATCCGTGAAACTGATCAGCAGCCGGCCCTTCGCGGCGGCCTGCGGCCCAGTCTTCCATTTGCTCCACAACATTCGATCTCCAGCATTTGAGCGACGCGGCCCATCGGGGCCGCCTGAGGAAGTCTAGGTACGCGCCTGAAGGAAAAATGGATCCGTCTCCGCGCAGTCGCGCGGTACCACCTCCGCGGCCGACTTGCGCAGGCCGAGGTCACGGCGCAGTGCGAGGTGGCACCTACGGTTGCGGCCGTGCTGGATCCATGGCGCGCTCCTCGCATCGATAAGCTGAACCCTCGTGATCACGCCTCAGGAGCTCGAATGCCTTCCCAGGAAACCATCAATCGATTCATCGCCCGCGTGGAGGAGAACGCCCACGCGGAAGCCGTCGAGGAGTTCTACGCCCAGGATTGCGTGATCCGCGAGAACCAGAGCAACCCGCGGCTGGGTCGCAGCGCGCAGGTGGCCCGGGAAAGGACGCTGATGGTGAAAGCGGACCGGCTTGAATCGAGGTGCGTTCCGCCGGTGATCCATTCCGGCAACAATGTCGCGATTCACTGGATCTTCGAATTCCACTGGCCGGACGGTACGGTCACGCGGATGGAAGAGGTCGCGCTGCAGCGATGGGAGGGCGAACGAATCGTGGAAGAGACCTTCTTCTACGATCCGTCGCAACAGATCCCGAAGGTAGTTCCGGCCACGGCGACGCGGCCAGCATGAGGCTTATCGAAATTCATGCAGAACATCGCCAAGTACCTTGGTCGCTGCTTCGATCTGACGTGGAAACAAGCTGGCGATGCCTAGCAACAGGCCGACCTGAGGCGGCGACTCCCGAAAGTAGGGGCCCACCGGATGCAAGCCCAGACCTCGCCGTCGGGCCATGTCGATCAGCTGATTCAAGCGCTCCTGGTCGAAGCCGGGAAGCCATCCGACGACATGCATGCCGAGCTGCGAATCGACCACGCGCAGGCGATCGCCCGCGTGCTGTGCCAATCCTTGAAGCAACGCCGCCCGGCGCCGGCGGAGCTCAACCACGGACGATCGCAGGTGCCGTTCGAACGAACCTCGCTCGAACAGCATTCGCATCGCCGCCTGTTCGATGGTGGGACATCCCAGATCCTCCAACGCCTTGGCGCGAACAAGATCCTTGCGCAGGCCGTCGGGGCAGACGACGTAGGCCATCCGAAGCGACGGAAACATCATCTTGGAGAAGCTGCCGACGTAGATGACCCGATCGCCGCCGTCCAGCGATCGCAGCGCGGCCATGGGCTTCGCGCTGTAGCTCAACTCGCCGTCGTAGTCATCTTCGAAGATCCAGCAGGAGTTCTCTCGCGCGAACTTCAGCAGTTGCCGCCTTCGCTCGAGCGACATGGTCACGCCCGAGGGGAACTGGTGGGACGGTGTCACGTGAACCAGCCGTGCGTCCTTCGGCAGATCGTCGACGACCAGTCCGTCCTCATCCGCGCGCACGCTCACGACCTTCGCGCCATGCGCCCGAAGGCAATGAAGGGCCAGTTGGTAATGCGGATCCTCGATGGCCGCCGTCGCCCCTTCATCGAGCAGGATGCGGGCCAGCAGCGACAGCGCCTGCTGCGCTCCGCTGACGATGACGACATCCTGCGGCTTCGCAATCAAGCCACGCCAGGTCGCGAGGAATCGGCAGATCGATTCGCGCAGCTCGAACAGGCCTTGGGGATGCGGGTAGCCGGTGTCCGTGCGTGCGGCCGCACCGGCCAGCGCCGTGCTCCAGGCCGTGACGAGCCTGGTATTGACGAGAGGCGCGCCGTATTGCAGGTCGTATCGCAAGTCCGACTGTCCACGCGGCAGCGTCAAGGCGGGAAGCTCGCGCAGACGGGAGGCATAGGCCGACTGCGCTTCGACCTGCTGCGTTGGAGCGACGGAGACCGGATGCCGGCTGACCTCGGCGACGAAGGTACCGAAGCCCTCTCGCACCACGCCGAGACGTTCGACGCGGAGTTGCTCGTAGGCACGGAGCACCGTGTTGCGCGACAGGCCAAGCTCCTCGGACAGCAGTCGCGTCGAAGGGAGCTTCTCGCCCGCCGAGAGCCGGCCACTCAAGATCGCCGACCTTAGAGCGCGCGTCAGCTGATCGTATTTCGGACCGATTCCGTCGAGTTGCAGGTGCATCGAATCGAATGATGTGGCAGCTATCTGACGACTGGCAGGCCCGACGATGCGCGAACCTCTGGGCCACGTACCGCGCAGCAGGGTGCTTCGCCAGTGTCTCACAGGGAGGAGACCCGCACGGTCACGTGGATCGACTTCGCCGTGCAGCAGCATCGCGGGGACCCCAGCATCGAGAAGTCGCCGGTGAGATCGACCGGTTCGCAGACATAGCCCGCGGCTTCCCAGTCTGGATCGCATGCCAACCTGAGACCGTTCCCGTCCTTCGGAGACAGCATTCCATCGAGCAGATAGTCCCTCAACATGGTGTCCGGCCAGGATGCAAACGCGCCTCGGCCGTCTCTCGCATTCGACTGCCCTGTCAACACGAAGACAAGCCGCCGGACCTTCACAGCGCGATCAAGCGGCAAACTGCGTGGACTGACCGTACGACGTCCGGCTTGCGGCACGCAACGCCCGGATCGACAGCAGATGAAAGCCGACGGCCAACGGCGCCATGAAGCACGGGATCAATCCGTAGGGGAACATCCCGAACGCCACGTTGGGAATCTCGGCATGCAACAGATTCAGCGGCCCCGGCGTGCTCAGCACCGCACGCACGCCGACGTTGGCCAGCGAGAGCAAGCCCACCACGTTCCAGACCAGCGCGAGTCGGCGGCCGGCCAGGCCACGCGTCGCGATCCACGCGACCACGGGCGCGCTCAGGGCGATCAGGAACTCGAAGTTGCCGCCAGCCAGCGTCAGCAATCGGGGCACGAGCCCCTGGCCATGCAGCTCGTTGACGGTGAACTCGACGCCGACGCGATAGGCCTGAAAGCCGATCAAGGTGCCGAGCGGGATCGACGAGGCGAGGCGCCGCCCCGTCGACGGAAGTGCGGCAACCAGGATCACCAGCGTGAAGACGGGCCCGGCGACCACGGCCATGCCAGGCGGCCGCTGGTTGGGATCGCTCAGGAATCCGAACCAGTTCATCGCGCCGACGAAGCCGAGCCACACACCAAGCCCGAGCAGCGCAAAGATGGCCCCGCCGCCGCGGAACGTTCGCAGCAACATGCTCGCAACGGCCACGGCAACCACGCTGGTGAAGACGAGGAACGCAAGAGAGAGAGTGCTGGGATCGATCATGAGAGGGTCGTTCCTTGGGCTTCAGGGATTGCGCCCTCCGCCTCGGTTAGTCGATTGAATGGATCGCCGGGGCGAGCCCGCAGGCCGTGCTCGAGCCGGATGCCTCGTGACAAGCACGTGGCCGCTGGGCTGGGCGCACCGCAAGCCGTCGGACCGTCGCCTTCCGGCGCCCTGTCGGCCTGTGCGTCGATGCTAGTTGGGCTCGGCTGGCGCGACTAGATTGCGCGAACTTGATGCGCTATGCAGCATGGCTTCACTATCGATTCCGGTCGCCATTCAGGCTTCGGGGAAACCCATTTGGTGCTCTCGAACCGCCTTATCGCGATTCGAGCAAAAGGTCGGTGTTCGACTTTTCATCGCACAAGTTGAACTTCGGATGCAGTGATCAACTTTGTCCAGTCCGAGAGACCGGGTGGGGCGTTCGGGCATCTGACTCAAGATACGTGATTGGCAGTCGATGGCCATGGCCCTTCCCAAAGCGAGAGTTCCAGCTGAGCCAAACGGCTGGGTGCGTTTACGACGTGGATCTCGACGATCCTTTGCTCTTTCACGACGAAGGTGAGGGCTCGCACCAGTTGCTTGCCCGCCATGACGGCGATTCCGGCGTCGCCGTTGATGCGCAGGAGGCCTGCGCTTTGCGTTGCGCCCATTTGTGCCTGCTTGGCGACGGCCTCGGCGCCTCGCACTTCGATCGGTATGACATTCGGAACGCTGGACGAGCCAATAGTCAATTGCACCTGCGGATCGAGAATCCTTAGCAATGCCTGGAAGTCTCCACCTCGCGAGGCTGCGTAGAACGCCTGCACCAGTTCTCGCTGTTGGGTGGACCGCTTGGTCCTGACCGCGTCCATGCCCGTGATCTTCCTTCGAGCTCGGCTGGCCGTCTGCCTGGCGGCCGCGCTAGAGCAGTCGAGGATCCTGGCAATGTCGTCGAAACCAAAGCCAAAGAAGTCATGCAGCACGATGGCCACGCGCGCGACCGGCTCGAGGCGCTCGACGACGATCTGCATCGCCAGGCCGACGGACTCTGCGAGGATGGCATCCTCTTCGAGAGTTGTGCTGGGCTGGCGCTGCAGGACAGGTTCCATTTGCTCGACATTGAGCACATCCTCCTGGCGTCTCTTGCGGGTGCGAAGCATGTCCAGCGCAATGCGGGAGACGACGGTCGTCAGCCATGCGCGTGGATCTGCGATTTCCTGATGACTGGCTTGACGCAGTCGAATGGCCGCCTCCTGAACAGCGTCCTCCGCGTCGACCTCGGACCCGAGAATTCGTTGAGCAAGACGTTTGAGGCGAGCTCGTTCGGCCTCCAAATGCGCGGTCAAGGAGTCTGATTCCATCATCATGGACTTCTGGTCGCTTCTCGCAGCCCCCGATTCCCAAAGCGCGAACGGCCTCGACGTTCGCCGCTGGTACTCACCAGTATTTCTCGCAGGGACGCACTTCGATGGCGCCACCGAGGCGTGCCGCGGGCACGCGGGCGGCCAGTTGCACGGCCTCTTCGATGCCTTCGGCATCGAAGACGAAGTAGCCGCCGACGGCACCTGCGAGATTGATATGCGGTCCCTTCGATGCGGCGATCTTGCCGTCGGCGACTCGTACGGTCACCGCGTGTTCCGGTGTTCCAAGCGGAAGGCCCGGCGTCACGTTGGGCGTCGATGCCACCGCGGCGTAGGCCTCGCTGATCTCCCTGTACTCGTGCTCCGGGAGCGACTTGGGGTCGAAAGGGGACGGCTGGTAGATGAGAAGGACGAACTTCATGTGCAGACTTTCCTCTCAGGCAGAGCCTGGAACGGTTGATCCATGCAAGACGATTCAGCGACGAAAAATGTGACACCGGTCAGTCCTTGCAGCGCCGTCATTGGCTGCGGCCTATCGCCTCGCGGAGGCGAACCTTGCGATCTCCTCGTTGAGCCGATGACGGTGGGTGAAATACAGGCCATGCGGCGCCCCGTCGTATTCGACGAGCTCGGCGCCCGGGATCAAGGCGGCAGCCGGTCGGCCCGTGATCTCGATCGGTGCGGAGGCGTCGGCCGTCCCCTGGACGATCAGGACCGGGATGTCGATCCGCCTGAGCTCGGATCGGAAGTCCGTCTCGGCCGGAAGGCGTGCCAGCTCGATAGCCGCCTGCATCGAGGCGCGGAGCATGTCGTTGGCCGTCCAGTCGACGAGGGCACGCGACGATGCTTGGCCGAAATAGGGCGCCGCGTTGGCCTCGATCCAGTCGGGAAAGTTGTCGCTGAGCGCCGCCACGCGCGCATCGATCATGGCTTGCGGGATGCCGAGCGGGTTGTCCGCAGTCTGCTTGAGGTACGGAATCGCGGCGGGCGCGAGAAGCAGTGCCCTTGCGATGCGGCTGCTGCCGTGGCGCGTCAGGTAGCGCACCGCCTCGCCGCTCGAAAATGAGTGCGCGACGAGACAGGCCTCGCGCAGGTCCAGGGTCTCGAGCACGCAGGAGATGTCGTCCGCGAGAGTATCGAAGTCCAGGCCGCGTCCCGGATCGTCCGAGCGTCCGTGCGCGCGCCGATCGATGGCGACGCACCGGAATCCCTCCCGGGACAGCGGGGCCATCTGATAGGCCCACGCATCGCTGCTCAGGGTCCAGGCCGCCAGGAAGACAAGCGGGCGCCCTGCGCCCCAATCTCGGACGAAGAGAGAGGTGCCGTCGTTCGTGCGAATCATCGTCATGTCGATTCCTCGTTGATGAGGCCTCGAGCATCCTCGTTGGAGTGCCGGAAGGCCATTACCCCGGAGGTCATGGTCGGTCGAACTCAGTTCTGGCGTGCGAGTTCAGGATCGAGTCTCAATCCGCCGACGGCCGACCTCAGCAAGTCGAGCTTGGTGGCGTACAGCCGTCGCTGCTTGACCGTCGTGCTTGCGTCCGCAGCCCGGAGCAGGTGATCCGTCGCTCGACGCCTGTCCCCCAGGTTCAGGTAAGCGGCGGCGAGACGGTAGTGCACCTCAGCGTTGGCGCCGTCGATTCGGAGCGCTCTCTCGAACTCGTCGCGCGCCCGCAAGTAGTTGCCGGAGGCGCTCGCCCGGATGCCCTCGTCAACGGCCGCCAGCCACATCGCGGACTTCGAGCGAGGATGACTTCGCTCGATCGATGCGGCCTCCTCGGATCGTCCGGCCCGGTGAAGAACGATGGCAAGGTTGCCCCAGGCCTGCAGGCTGTCGGGCTGCATCGAGAGTGCGTAGCGCAGCGCGATCTCGGCCCGGTCAAGCATGTTCTTGCGCAGGTACACGACACCCAGCGTGTTGTATGAACCGAAGTGGGACGGATCTGCATCAATCGCAGCCCTGATCCACCAATATGCCTCATCGACCTTGTTCGACGCCAGGGCCTCCGCGGCCCGGTTGTTCATGAACATCGCGGCGATCCTGGCCTCGGAGACGAATTCGGCGGCCTGTCCCTTCAGTTCCTCCTCAGGCACGAAGTCGACGGTCCACCAATCAGGCCTGAAGCCCGGGTCCCGAGCCTTGGCGTGCGGGGGGCCGATGGAGACATTGACGTGGCCGACGAGTTCGAGAAGATCGCCGTCGCGCTCCCAATGTTCCCCGATCCTCACGGACTGGTAGCGCACCTCCAGGCCAAGCGCCTTGGCCATCGCTCCTGTCAGGATGGCCAAGGACAGGCAGTTGCCGGCGTGTGCTTCGAAGGCCTGCGCGGCATTGCGGGTGACCTGCGCGTCGTAGTCCAACTTCACCTGGCGATCCATGAACAGTGCCTCGATCAACGGATGCTGCGCGCCGCTCGTCTTGTCGGCCTCGGCCAGCCGCGTCGCGAGGAATGCCCGCATCTCCGAGCTGAGAGTGAAGATGTCGTCGGCACTGATGCGCTCGGTCGGCGGGGAGAACGCCTGGTCTGCAAGCAGCGCATTGCCGGACAAGATGCCGGTGGGCGCCTCAGCGCAGGAGGCCAGCAGCAGGCAGCAGAGCAGGACTGGGGTGCATCGCCTCACCATTGTCTTGCGCAGCGAGATCATGATCAGGTGCCTTCTTGCCGGAGTCCGTCGGATCGCGAACTCGCGACAGCATATGCCTCCTGCGCGGCCCAGATGACGGGCACGGCGTAGCGCAGCATGGCCACGAACGATGTCAGCTGTTCGAGGAATCCATTGCTCATGGCAACTTCGCCGTCACGCTCGGCCTTGGGCTGCGACGGTGGGCGAGGAGCAGCAAGGCCGTCCCGTCACTTGTCGACCCTTGCCGTGTCGTACTTGCCCGCCAGTGGAGCGCCCTTCGCGAAGGCGACGAAGAGTCGCTGCAGGGATTCGGGCTGCCGGGTGTCGAGTCGTTCCTCGCCCTTCATCTCGAATTCGTACAGCCCGTGTTCGACATTCGGATAGGAGACGACCGAGATCTTGTGTCCCTCGCGCTTCAGCGCCATCAGGCGATGGTAGGTTCGGTTGTAGGGCGTCGCCTTGTCCTCTTCGCCCAGGATCCAAAGCTGGGGGACCTGCAGCGAGCGCAGGACGGGCATCGGATCGTAGTCAAGATCGAGCCCCGCGAACATCGTCATCCCTTGGGCGCGGAGGTCGGCTTCGGGCGTGTCGAGCACGACGCCGGTGATGTTGCCGCGGACAAAACGCAGCCAGGGCTGCTCCTTGTACTTCGCGAGCAGTTCGTGCAGTTCGGCGTACCCGGACTGGTAGTGGGCCCGAACGATGGCTTGCGCGGCAGTGCCGATCTCCAAGGCCTTCTTCACCTCCTCCGGGCCGAAACCATGCTCCGTCATGTCGAGTTCGAGCGCATCCCGATCCTCGTCGAGCGGCGATGCTGCGAGGCCGTAGCCGACGATCACGAAATCCGCGTGACCAAGCAAGGCCGCCGCGGGAGCGGTCCATCCGCCTTGGCTCGATCCGTAGTAGCCCGCGCGCCCTGCGCGCGGCCCGGCGAGCGCGACAGCCACCTGGAGCGCCTTGTGGGCGTCGATGGCCAGTTGGTGGATGTCGTGCGTGAAGATGCCGCTCGAGTCACCCGTGCCGCGCTTGTCGTAGACGAACACGCCAACGCCTTGCGCGGGGAGAATCCGCTGAAGGGCGTAGTACTTTTTCGCCGAGGAATCTTCCGATCCGTGCACCAGGATCACGATGGGAGCGGCCTGCTTGCCCGGAGGCATGATGAGGCGCCCCGAAAGCCGGGCACCGTCGACGGCGAAGCTGGTCTCGGTGGTTTGCAGATTCATTCTCTGTCCCGGCGTTCCGGCGAAATCGATCTTTCCCTCGGCGCACCGCGAAAGATTCACGAGCGTGCCGTCACTCTTCTCCGTCCAGCCGCGTGTGCTGGTCCACTGGCCGTTGCCTTGCGATGTCAGGTAGCCGGTGGTTCCATCCAGGCGTCTCCAGCGCAGGTGCCCCTCGTCGGAAGGCGCGATGTCGACGCCGGTCCCGTCCGACAGAACGTAGTAGCTCGCGGGGCAGTCGATTCCGGTATCGGCTGCCGAGGCCTCCATGGCGGCGGCCAGCAGGAGGAGCGCCAGGGCCCGCACGATTCTTGCGGCCCGCTTGAAGAGTTCGATGCTTGAGTTCATGGAGTTCCGCGGGATTGTTTTGTCATCGACACCGTGAAGGGTGCGCAAGACGCTCAGGCCAGCGCCTGCCGATCGAGCGCCGGGTCCTCGGATCTGGACAACGTCCGAAACATGAGGAAGTGGGTGACGAAGAGCAGGGGAACCACGAACGTCGGGATGTAGAACGCGGCCCCGAGCTGCGACGGTGAGAGGCCGGTCGCGTTGGCCAGGTAGAAGGCGTTGACCAGGTCCGCGGCGCCCCACACGTTGACGATCCAGGCGAGCGCGATGCCCAGGCGGCTGCGCAAGGTCAGCAAGGCCAGCAGCGCCAGGACGGCCGTGGCGATGTCGCCATACGCCGCCGCGCGAGCAAAGGCCTGCGGTATGTCGCTCGCGACCACGCCGGGCACGAGGAACGACAACCCGACGAAGCGGAACGAGTGCAGCACGAGCAAGGGTCGCAGCGCGTCGATGCGTGACCTTGTTCGAAGCATCGGCCATGCGTACATCCCGGCATAGGTGCTCCACGCGATCATGCCGAACGCGATGCTCGCGAAGAATGCGATTTGGGTGATCATGGGAAGTGATGTTCCTGGCGGCTGGCGATTACTGTGAAGATCCCGGCGCGTCCCTCGTGCAAGTTGCGAGCGAGATTGCCGGTCATTCCGGGGAAGCCGGCGCCCAGCACCAGCCCGAGGTTCGGGCCTGGCGGCGGACCACTTGCTTGCAGCGCACCGAACCACTTGGTCGCGATCTGTGTCTCATCGCTCGCCAGTTCGATCCGGAAGCCCGCATCGACGAGCGCCAGGCGTGTTTCATTCGCTGACAGAAGATGGCTTCCGCCCGGCGTGCTCGACCAGGGAACTGGAAAATGAAGGTCTCCGCTGCCGGCGACGACGTCGTAGGTGGCCAGCCTGCCCCCCGGCTTGAGAACGCGACGGATCGATCGATAGAGGTCGGCGCGATCGCTGATGTTCATGGCTACGTGGAGCAGGAATACCCTGTCGAAGCTCGCTTCCTCAACTGGTGGATCGACCGCGTCGCCAAGCTCGAACGTCGTGCGATCCTGGAGATTGCAGCGGACGCTCAGATATCGGGCAGTGTCGACGAACGAGGTGCTGATGTCGATGCCGACGACATCGACGTCGTAGATCGCGGCCAGGAAGCGAGCAGGACCTCCGATACCACAACCGAGATCCAGCACCTTCATTCCGGCGCGTAGGCCAGCGGCCTTGGCGACCGCACCGGTCGAGGTAATTCCGCCGGTGTGGAAATGATCGAGCCCTGCGAGCTGGGGGACTGACAGCTGCGTCCACTCCGGGCCGAAAGTCGCGAGTGCATCCCTGATCCTCGGCAATAGTCCTGCCGCACCGTAATGGTCAATGGCACTTTGCGTCATGGCGTTCACGGTTTACTCCTGTTCTGCTCGAGTCGCTCTGAATAGTTCACCGCTTGCGGCCAACTTTTCAGCGATCCTCGTGCGACCACTGACAGAGTCGTCCGGCTGTGCAGTCAGCGACCTACGATGCTTTCAACGAAATCGGTGAACTGGTAGACGCGCGACTCGCGGGCGCACCGTGTCCTGCTGGTGCGAAACCGTGCTCTCGTCGCCAGATCTCGGACTCTCCGCAATATTTGGGCGCAGCAGGTGCGTGAAGGTGCAAACCCTTCACGTACCGTTTCGTGTTCGGTGTGCTCGCGAATGGAAGGATGAGGGAGCGCAGCAACTCCGAGCGCATGTTGGCGGCGCTGCGTTGATTCTGCGGATAGGTGGCATGGCGACGCACGAGTTCTTCGAACGTCTCTGCACGCCGTCCGGTTGCCCGCTCCACATCGTCGTTGGGTGCCCCCATCGCGAACGCGCCGCGTCGGTGCTCTTCGCCGTAGTACTCCATGTTGCTCAGCAGCGCCATGGGCTGGCCAGCCAGGTGCGCTGCCTTGAGAAACAGCTTGAAGGGCAAAGGCACGAGCCGAACCTGTCGGTCGAATACCTTGCCGAGAATGCCGGCGATCTTGGACCCGCTGAGAACTTCCGGCCCTGTCGGCCGATAGGTACGGCCGCCGTGTTGCGCCGGATCCATCAGCGCCGCGGCCGCTACCCGGCCGATGTCCAGGATGGACGGCGGGGCCGTCTCGCTGTCGCCGAAGAGCCATGGATAGACGCCCAAGTGCGCGGCCATGCCGATCGTCACGAGATAGGGGACATCCGCGAAAAACCCAGGCGTGACCATCGTCAGCGCGATGCCAGGCAAGGCGGCGAACAGCCGATCGGCAACCCAATGCTGGCGCGTCAGGAAGGCCGGATGCGACGGGCTGGCAAGCCATTGGCTCAAGCTCACGATGGACTCGAGCTTCGCGTCCTTGGCGGCCGCAGCGAACACCGCGGCCCCTTCCAGCATCGACGGATCATAGGGTGGAAGCCAGTAGGCACGCTGAACGCCTTGCATGGCCGCGTTGACGCGCTCCGCATCGCACATGTCGGCCACGGCGATCTCGACACCGCGCGCCTTCAACGCGACGCTGCGTTGGTCCTCGCGCCGGACCATGGCGCGCACCGGGTAGCCGGCCTCGAGCAACTGCGAGACAACAACGCCGCCCGTTTGTCCGGTGGCTCCAGTGACAAGGATCTTCGGTGGTGTCATCGCAGTATCTCCGTTTGCATCGATGGACGTAATCTAGGTTGATTGCGCCGCAAGATAAATTGGCATAGCCTTCACGCATGATGAAGCGCGACTACACAATAGAGCGCGGTACCCTCGACGGCGTCGAGGCGTTTGTCCAGGTGGCCGAAAGGCGCAGTTTTCGGCAGGCAGCAGCCGATCTCGGCGTGACGCCTTCCGCAATGAGTCAGACGATTCGCACACTCGAGGCAAGAGTGGGGGTGCCGCTGCTGACACGGACGACCCGCAGTGTGGGACTGACGGAGGCCGGCGAACGGCTCCTGGAGCATGCTCGTCCCGCGGTGCATGCGATCGCAGCCGCGGTCAATGCCGCGCGCGACCTCGCCGGCAAGCCAACCGGCCTGCTTCGCCTGGCCGTTCCTCGGGCTGTCGTTCCGTTGGTGTTGCAGCCCGTGCTGGCTTCGTTCCACGCGGCCTATCCCGACGTCGTCGTGGAGATCGCTGCGAGCGAGGAGATGGTCGATCTCGCCAAGGGTGGATTCGATGCGGGCATCCGCATGGGAGAGTTCATCGCCGACGACATGGTCGTCGTCCGGCTCACTCCGGCTTTTCGCTTCGTCGTGGTTGCCAGCCCCGCCTACCTGAAGAGCCATGGACGCCCTCGGACTCCGGCCGAGCTGGCATCGCATGCGTGCATAAGACTGCGGCGCTCGAACGGCACGCTGGCGAATTGGCGGCTCGAAAATACCGACGGCCCGGTGGAACTGGCGGTGACGGGCCCGCTGGTTGTCAACGACTTCCCCACGATGCTGGCGGCGGCCATCGACGGGCTGGGTCTGGCGCAGATGCCTCAGCCCGTTGCGTCGCCCCAAGTCACCGCCGGGCAGCTCGAGGAACTGCTGCCTGAAAGCGCCTCGACCTCGCCAGGCCTGTTCCTCTATTTCCCGAGCCGAGCGCAGGTCATGCCGAAGTTGCGGGCGTTCATCGATCACGTCCGCTTGAAGCAGGAGCAGCGGAGCGCCGGCCAGATGTGAAGGTCTCCCTCACAGCACGCGGGGCGTGACTCTCGCCTTTGATGGCGAGCATTCCGAGGCCTCGCCACGACCGATTGTGCAGATTGGCTTCACTGCTCATTCAGAAGCGCTTGCTACTTCGAGCGTGATCGGATCCGTAGACTGACTCAGGCAAGGACGCGAAGTCGCCGGTCGACCTGATCGAGGACGCCGTCCGCCTGTCGCCGATGCCATGCTGTTGCGCGTGCGTCCATCGCGGCCGAACAAGAGGACGCTCTGGCGTGACGGCTTTCAATCCTTTGTCAATTTCGGTGGCTTCCAAATCATGGGCGTGTCGCGTCGCCGCACCCGTCGTCGCAGGATCTGCGATGCTCTGCGCTTGCGGCGGAGGCGGATCGACTTCCGCCGGCCCGCCCATCGATTCGGCGGACACCACACCTCCCAGCATCTCGATCTCGTCGCCATCGATGGCAACAAGCTATTCGACGTCGAGCCCGGCGATCACGGTGTCGGGGACCGCGGCCGACAATGTCGGCGTCGCGAAGGTGGCCTGGTCGAGCAACCTCGGAGTCAATGGCGACGCGGCTGGGACGACGTCGTGGCAAGCAGCCGATATCGCCTTGCAGGCCGGCGTGAACGTGCTGACGTTCACCGCGACCGACGCCGCCGGCAATGCCGCCACGTCGACCGTCTCGGTCACCTACACGGTTCCCAGCGGTGTTCCGGCCGTCGGTTCTTACGTGCTCCCGGGGTCGGTAGGCTTCGTCGGCGACCCAGCCGCTCTGGCGCAATACCTCGACGGCGCCTCGGCGCCGGCGGGCTGCAGCTGGCAGTCCTATGGCCTGCGCTGCGACCAGACGGACCTGGTGCTCGATCACGTGCACATCAGCGGCGGCCTGTATTGGACGGGGACGGGCAATCTCACGATCACCAACAGCATCGTGGAGGGCGGCGACGCCTGGTATGCGGTCTATGCGGCCGCCGCGACCAACAACGCCGACGCCACCATGACCATTCGCGATTCGACGCTGCGCTGGGCACCCGGACAGGCCATGCCCTCGGGCTCGGACGTCGGCCCGTTCTGGACGCGCGGCACCCAGGCCCTGATCGTTCAGCGATGCGACATCTCCGGCATGCCGCAAGGCCTGGATCCGGGCGCGGATTCGATCATCGAAGACAACTGGATCCACGACCTCTTCCAGAACAATCCTGCCAGCAACCCGGCACACCTCGACGGCGTCTTCTCGCAAGGCGGCGGCAACATCGTCATCCAACGAAACTACATCGACGTGCCGGCACGCAGCGACACGACGGCCGCCGTCTTCATCCAGAACCGTGGCGGCACGGACGGCGGCATCAAGATCTACGGCAACTACCTGAGCGGTGGTGCCTACACCCTGCGCAACCAGACGGGCGTCGCCGTCGACGTCGTCAACAACACGTTCGGCTCGAGCCTGTACGGAGATGTCGGAGACCTGGATGGGTACCCTGGCACGTATGGGACATGGTCCGGAAACATCCACGCTGACGGGACGGCCGTGAACAGGCCGTAGGATCCGTCTCGACATCGCACCTACCGCATCATGCTGCTGCCCGCATTCCTGACTGCCGCCGTCGTCCTGGCCATCACCCCGGGGCCCGGGATCGCCTACGTCGTCGCCCGCACGGTGGCAGGCGGACGCTCCGAAGGCCTGGCTTCCTGTCTCGGGACCGGGCTGGGCGGCCTGGTGCACGTCGCGGCGGCCGCGCTGGGGCTGTCGATCCTCATCGCGCACTCGGCGCTGGCGTTCAGCGCGATCACTTACGTGGGTGCCGCATACCTGGTCTACCTGGGCGTCGTGACCCTGCTCCGGAAGGAACCGCAGGAAGCTGTCGCGAGCGTTCCCCCATCCGGGGCGCGGCGGGCGTTTCTCGACGGCATCGTGGTCGAGGCCATGAACGTCAAGACCGCCCTGTTCTTCTTCGCCTTTCTGCCTCAGTTCACTTCGCCCGGGTCGCCTGTGGCGCCCCAGATGGCCCTGCTCGGCGCGGTCTGCGTGGCGTTGAACACGTCCGTCGACGTGGCAGCCGTGCTGGGAGCGAATCGCCTGCTGTCGTCCGGCGCAGGCCGGTCGGCGAAGGCTCGTCTCATGACCCGGGTGTCGGGAGGCACGATGGTGGGCCTGGGGCTGCTGCTGGCCCTGGCGCGCCGACCGACCTGATCGCCGCCCGGCCGATGGTCACGAACTTCACGCGAGTCCTGCGACCATGAACTCTCCCGAACAGGTCCTGTTTCTGCCTGGCGCCTCGGGCAACGTGGACTTCTGGCGTCCGGCCGCTGCAAGCATGCAACTCGAAGGCCGCATCGTGCGCCACGTCGGCTGGCCGGGAATCGGGCCGACGCCGGTCGATCCCGCCATACGCACGCTGCCCGATCTGGCCGAGCGGATCGTGGCGATGCTCGATCGCCCCACCGCGCTCGTCGCGCAGTCCATGGGAGGCGTCGTTGCGCTGCTCGCGGCCCTGGCTTGCCCTCGGCGCGTGACGCATCTCGCGTTGGCGGCGCTCTCCGGCGGCTTCGACCTCGCGCGCTTTGGTGCGAGCGACTGGCGGCCGCCTCGCGAGGAAAGGCGTGCGGTACCGGAGCATCTGTTCGTCAACGACGAAGCGGACCTGTCCGCCGAGTTTCGCTCGCTGAATATGCCGATCCTGCTCATGTTCGGAGACAAGGATCCGATCAGCCCGCCCTCGGCGGGCGCCTGGCTTCGCCACCAACTGCCTCGGGCGCAGCTTCACGTGTTGCCTGGCGCGTCGCACACATTCGCGATGGAGACGCATGCGACCCAGGTCTCGGAATTGATCGACCGCTTCTTGAGCGGCACGACTGCAGAGGCCATGGGCATGGACCCGTGAATCGTCGACGCGGTCGCCATCCCGCGACCCATGTTGCCGAGTCCGATGATTCCGACGGCATTCATCGCAAGTGGAGTCCAGGTTGGGAGACGTGCTGAACGTCATAGGCCTGGACGATTCCTTCTGAGGTCGACTGTACCGGGGATGGCCAGGCCGTGTACTGCACCATGGTCCAAGCGGTCGGCTCGTAGGCGATCACGACGCCAGCTGCGCCCGAGGAGACCTGCTGCCGTGCAGTCGTCCGTGCGCCTTCGCGGAGCGTTTCGAGCGGCGTGAATGGCTTGATGGAGATCATCTCCCGGGTCGCAAAGCGAGCTTGCCGCAGATCGCCCATTTCCGCTGCAAGGACGAGCGGCCAGACCTTGATCGCCGGCCAGCCGAAGGATCGGACCAGTCCCTTGAAGCCGTCCCCGGCCAGGAAGTCGGCCATGCCCTCATTGCCGTGCCACAGGTAGAACGGCGCGTAGATGTTCTCCGCGCCGCCAGTCTGCTGCGAACCCGCCCTGGCGGAGCAGTAGGCCTTGAAGACCAGCGGCGTGTGGCCGTCGAGGGCCGGACCCTTGGCTGAGATGCGTTTGTCGATGATGGACATGTCGTAGTCCGCCGGCAGCACGAAGCTGTATTGCATGGCGATCATGTTGGGCATTCAAGACTCTCCTGCTCGTTGACCAGAGAAAGTCTAGAGGTGCAGAATCATCCGAACAATCGAAAACATCGGGATGATTCGTTTTGAAATACAGGATGATCGAGTGATGCCGGACGAAGTGACGACGAACCTTGACCTGAGCGCGCTTCGCAGCTTCGTGGCGGGCCTGGATCTCGGCAGCTATGCCCGAGCGGCGGAGCGCGTGGGCCGCTCGACGTCGGCCGTCAGTGCCCAGCTCAAGAAGCTCGAGGATCAAGTGGGCGCGCCGGTCCTTCGCAAGTCGGGGCGTGGTCTGGTGCTCACTCCCGCGGGCGAGATGCTGCTCGGATACGCGCGTCGCATGCTCGAGGTCAATGACGCTGCCGTGCAGGCGATTCGCGGCACCCAGCTGGCAGGCACGGTACGAATTGGTGTGCAACAGGACTTCGGCGAGGGGCTGCTGGCTAGCGTCCTCGGCGCGTTCGCGCGCTCGCACCCCGCCGTGGCGGTGGACGTGCGCGTCGGCCGCAATCTCGATCTGGAGGAGGCGATCTCCAAAGGAAAGGCGGATATCGTCGTCAGTTGGCAATCGAATGTCCAGCTTCCGAATCGCCACGTGCTCGGACGGGTTCGCATGCAATGGCTCGGCGACCCGGCCCTCGTCGAAGCCAGCCGCGAGATGTCGCGGCCGCTGCCCTTGGTGTTGTTCGAAGCGCCTTGTGCCATGCGCACCGCCGCGATTCATGCGCTCGACCGCGCTGCGATTCCATGGCGCGAGTCATTCACCAGCACGAGCCTGAGCGGCGTGTGGGCGGCTGTTCGAGCTGGCTTGGGGGTGACGGTCCGCACCGCGGTAGGCAGGCCGACGTCGATCGGCACGATCAGCGGGTTGCCCAGCCTGCCGAGGTTGCCCTTGTGCGTCACCTTCAAGGATGCGAGGCCGAAGCCCGCGGTCAAGCAGTTGGGACGAATCGTGCAGGATCACCTGGTCTCCATCATCGGCTGAGCACCCCGGGGCTCGCCGAAGCTTCATCGTTTGGCAAACAATTCGATCGTCCAGTCGATGAAGGCCCTGACTTTTTCGCTCAAGAACCGATTCGGTATGTAGACGACATGCACGCCGGCGTTCGCCGAACGGCGGTCGGCAAGAGGTACGCAGCAGACCAGCCGAAACGTAGCGCGAGCACAAGATGGCCGGCGTGCGCGCCAAGGTCGAGCATCCGTCCCGTATGCGTCCCGGTGTCCCATCTTGATGCCCCCCGCCCAGAGCAGCGGCGACGAAGTGTCGATGCCTGCTGGCCGTCCGCGCTGAGGGTGTCGTACTTCAAGAACCTCCGAATGAATCCGGTGCGAGTAGCGCGCAAATTACAGGTCCGCAAACGGCCAGCCAGATGCTTCGTATCTCTCCAAAGTTCGTGCTTCGGCCCTCCGGGCCAGAATCTTGCAAGGACGCATATGGGCAGACTCAAGGGCAAGCGCGCGCTCGTCACAGGCGGCACAACCGGAATTGGATTGGAGATTGCCCGCCAGTTCGCTAGTGAAGGCGCACATGTCGTAGTTACCGGCTTGAATGAGACGACGCTGACGCAGGCTCGCAAGATGCTGGGGATTGAAGTTGAGGTGATCGAGTCTGACGCCGGCGACGTTTCGGCGCAGATGACCCTCGCGCATCGACTGAAGGAGAAGTTCGGCCAGCTCGACGTTGCAGTTCTCAATGCAGGGGTCGGGGTGTTCAAGCCACTGGAACAATGGGACGAGACAGCGTTCGACCGAAGCATGGCAATCAATTTCAAGGGGCCATTCTTCTTGATGCAGGCTCTGCTGCCGGTGCTGGCCGATCAAGCCTCGGTGATCCTCACCGGATCAGTCAATTCGCACATTGGTATGGCGACGTCCAGTGTCTATGCGGCCAGCAAGGCAGCGCTGCGCTCTCTTGCTCGAACACTTTCGGGCGAGCTGATCGCCAAAGGGGTGCGGGTCAATGCACTCAGTCCCGGCCCGATCTCGACACCGATCTACAGCAAGCTTGGACTGCCACCCGAAGCGCTTCAGCAAATGTCCGATGCGATTTTGGCGCAATTGCCGGCCGGGCGTTTCGGCACACCACTGGAGATCGCCAAAGCCGCAGTATTTCTTGCTTCGGATGAATCGACCTACTCCGTGGGTAGCGAGTTGGTGCTGGACGGAGGCTTCACCACCGTTTGAGGAGATGGCGCGCTCTTGACGATGTCGACGTGACGCCGGCTTCGGGCTCCGTCAAGGTGCGTCTGCCAATGGGGACGAACAACACGGTTGCTTTGCTCGGCGCGATCTTCGTCCCGACCGCCGATGGAGCGGCCGCACCGCTTTCTGCGCTTGCGCACCCGGACTTCTCATCGGAACCGGGACGCATCGATCGGAATCCAATCCAACAGGAAGTGGGCCGGCTAGACCTTGACATCACCACTGCCCGCCAAGATATGGCACGGGCGGCTGTTGGCTGCGAGCGGGCCCTAGGCGCGTCCACCGGATCGGGCGCTGTTGTGGCTGAACTGGGGCTGCGGTGACATGCGGCGTCGTTTGCGGTGGGGCGCCCCCACCGGATCCATGGCCTCATCAACCCCTGCCCGACCCACCGGCAATGGGCGGTCCGGCGTCATGGCGACCTTGGCGTGCGCGCATTGCGCGCTGGCGAACGCGGCCCGGGCGCATCCATCGAATGCCCTGACAGCGTCAGCGTTCGACGAGGCCTTCGCCGCCG
>FTIF01003511.1_pt2 | contig 27074 bp, 17 predicted proteins | sample 1658001 | NCBI WGS metagenome assembly FTIF01 (sample SAMEA3914789, study PRJEB12502) | metagenome | biome: forest; material: soil | place: Canada | collected 2011-07-03 | depth 0.3 m | reverse complement strand
GTGGACAAGCACGGCTTCGTGCTCACCGGCAGCGACGCCGTCATCGGACCGGACGGCCTGGTGCTGCCCGGCCGCGTGCCCAACCCGTTCGAGACCAGCGTGCGCGGCGCGTTCGCCGTGGGTGACGTGCGCGCCGGATCGGTCAAGCGCGTCGGCGGCGCGATCGGCGACGGCGCGGCGGCGGTGGCGCTGATCCACCAGCATCTGGCGGCGCTCGACGCTCGGCCGAAAGCGTAGGAAGACCTTAGGGCGGTGCGCGTCACGCGTCTTGCACATACTGGGGGCAGGCTTCCCCTTCGCAACGCACAGGACGACCCCCATGGCCACGCATTCCAGGACCTTCCGCATCGGCGGCGAACTCGAGATCAACCGCCTGGGCTACGGCGCGATGCGCATCACGGGCCCGGGCATCTTCGGCCCGCCGGCCGACCGCGACGGCGCGCTCGCCACGCTGCGCCGTCTGCCCGAGCTGGGCGTCGACTTCATCGACACGGCCAATTCCTATGGCCCCGAAGTATCGGAGGAGCTGATCAAGGAGGCGCTGTACCCGTACAACCGCGTGACCGTCGCCACCAAGGGCGGCCTCGAGCGCCCGGCGCCCGACGTCTGGGTGCCCAACGGCAACCCCAGCCATCTGGTGAGCGAGGCGCACGCCAGCCGCGAGCGGCTGGGCGTGGAGCAGATCGCGCTGTGGCAGCTGCACCGCATCGATTCCAAGGTGCCGAGCGACGAGCAGTTCGACGCGGTCAAGCTGCTGCTCGACGACGGCGTGATCGCGTACGCCGGGCTCAGCGAGGTCACGGTCGAGGAGATCGAGGCCGCGGCCAGGGTGTTCCCCGTGTCCACCGTGCAGAACCGCTACAACTTCGCCGACCGCGGCAGCGAGGACGTGCTGAAGTATTGCGAGGCCCACGGCATCGGCTTCATCCCCTGGTACCCGCTGGCCGCCGGCGAGCTCACGCGCGAGGGCACCAGCGCGCTCGACGCCGTCGCCAAGGCCCACGGCGCCACGCAAAGCCAGATCGCCGTGGCGTGGCTGCTGCAGCGCAGCCCGGTGATCATCCCCATTCCGGGCACGTCCAAGGTGGCGCACCTGGAGGAGAACGTGAAGGCCGGGGATATCGTGCTGACGCAGGCCGAGTTCGACCGCCTCGACAAGACCGGCGCGAAAACCGACCACGGTTGAATCCGGCGCGGCGTCCTCAGGGCGCTTCGGGCGCGTCGTGGTGAAACACCTGGCGCAGGTAGGCCAGGAAGGTCTCGTCGTTGCAGAGCGTCTTGCCCGGCGAGTCGGACAGCTTGGCCACCGGCTGGCCGTTGCACTGGGTCAGCTTCATCACGATGTTGAGGGGCATCAGGCCGACGTCGTTGGTGAGGTTCGTGCCGATGCCGAAGCCCACCTGCGTGCGGTCGGCGAAGTGGCGCCAGATGCCGAACGATGTCTCGAGGTCGAGGCCGTCCGAGAACGTCAGGCGCTTCGTGTGCGCGTCGATGCGCAGCTTCGCGTAGTGCGCGATCGCCTGCTCGCCCCAGGCGATCGGGTCGCCCGAGTCGTGGCGCAGGCCGTCGAACAGCTTGGCGAAGTACAGGTCGAAGTCGGCCAGGAAGGCGTCCATGCCGACGACGTCCGTCAGCGCCACGCCCAGGTCGCCGCGATATTCCTGCACCCAGTTCTCCAGCGCCATCTTCTGGAAGTCGCGCAGCCGCACGTCGAAGGCCTGGTAGGACTGCAGGTATTCGTGGGCCATCGTGCCGATCGCGACGAGGCCGAACTTGCGCGCGAGGTGCACGTTGGAGGTGCCCTTGAAGAACTCGGGCACCTCGTCCTTCAAGGTGCGCACCACCTCCTCCTGCCAGGCGCCGGAGAAGCGGCGGCGCACGCCGAAGTCGAAGAACTCGAACGGGTGTGCGCGCGCGGCCTCGCCCGCGCCGAACGCGCGCAGGGCCGCGATCTTGGCCTGCAGGCGCGCGCGGCCCTCGGCGAGCGCCGCGGCCTGGTCGACGCGCCGGAAGTACAGCTCGTTGACGATGGCCAGCGCGTGGATCTCGAAGGCCATCACGTGCACCTGCGGGCCGTCCGCCACGATCTCCAGCGTGCGGCCGTCTTCCGCGATCGACGCCCGGATGAAGCGGCGCTGGAACCGGAAGATGCGCAGGAAGTCGACGAAATCGCCCTTGATGTAGCGCAGGTTGGCGAGGTAGCCGAGCTCGTCCTCCGTGAACGACAGCGAGCACAGGTGGTCGAGTTGCTCGTTCACCTCGGGCAGCAGCTCGGCCAGCGGGAAGGCGGGGGTGTTGCGGCAGACGAAGCGGTACTCGGCCTGCGCCTGCGGATGGCGATGCAGCATGGTCTGCCACATCGTGAACTTGTAGAGGTCGGTCTCGAGCAGGCTGTGGAGGACGGGCGTCATGAGGCGATTCTCGTTGCTCGGGCGGCGGCGAGCGGCGCCCGCTGGGAAGAGACCGCGCCGGGGATGTCCCTATGCCGCGCGCCGTTCAGGCAGGCGACGGCCGGATCGGCTATCCTATCCTCCCCCACAGGATAAAAGCCATGGCCGTCCACCCGTCCCACCCCGACATCATCAAGCGCCTGAAACGCGCCGAAGGGCACCTGCGCAGCATCGTCGCGATGCTGGAGGACGGCCGCGACTGCCTCGAGATCGCCCAGCAGATGCAGGCGGTGGAGAGCGCCGTGGCCAACGCCAAGAAGACGCTGGTGCACGACCACATCGACCATTGCCTGGAGCACGCCGTGGACGGCGTCGGCGCGCGCGACGCGATCAGCCAGTTCAAGGCCATCACGAAATACCTATGACCGACTTCCACACCCTGCTGCAGGGCGGCAACGCCTGGCTGTTCGTCCCCAGCGCGATCCTGCTGGGCGCGCTGCACGGCCTGGAACCCGGCCATTCCAAGACCATGATGGCGGCGTTCATCATCGCGGTGCGCGGCACGCTGATGCAGGCCGTCCTGCTGGGCCTGGCCGCCACCGTGTCGCACACCGCCGTCGTCTGGCTGATCGCGCTGGGCGGCATGTACTTCGGCCAGCGATGGAGCGCCGAGGCGAGCGAGCCGTGGATGCAGATCATCTCGGCGGTGCTGATCATCGGCGTGGCGGCCTGGATGCTGTGGCGCACGTCGCAGAGCCAGGCGGCCTGCTTCCACGAACATGGCGACGAGGGGGGGCACGACCACGACCACGACCACGACCACGACCACGACCACGACCACGACCATGACCATGACCATGACCATGACCATGACCATGACCATGACCATGCTCACGAGTCGCACGCGGCGCATGCCCATGGGCACGATCACGATCATGCGCACCACGACCATGGCCACGCGCATGCCGCGCCGGCTGCGGCCATGGTCGATGCCGCCGGCATGGACGCCCACGCCCGCGAGCACGCCGGCCAGATCCAGCGCCGCTTCGCCGGCCGCGAGGTGACGACGGGCCAGATCGTGCTGTTCGGCCTCACAGGCGGCCTGATCCCGTGCCCAGCGTCGATCACGGTGCTGCTGCTGTGCCTGCAGCTCAAGCGCATCGCCCTCGGCGCGACGCTGGTGCTGGGCTTCTCGATCGGCCTGGCGCTCACCATGGTCGCCTCGGGCGTGATCGCGGCGCTGGGCGTCAAGCACCTGTCGAAGAGGGTGAGCAGCGGGCGCTTCAGCGAGCTGGCGGCGAAGGCGCCGTACTTCTCGGGCGCGCTGATCCTGCTGGTGGGGCTGTACGTGGGGTACCAGGGCGTCCACGCGCTGGCATGACGTGACGTCCGCGACCGTGCGCCGCCACGAACACGTGCATGGCCGGCGTGGCGCTGAACGTGACGAGCACGAGCAGCCAGAGGGGAACGGCGCACCGTACGAGCGGGAAGGTGGTGGAGATCGTGGAGGGGTCCATTCGTACTGCTTCAGCACGTCATGCGAGAGCATCACCTGGGGAAAACACCGGGATCAGATTCAGGGATAGTTCAGATTCAAACTGTCGAGTTACCCGAGGATATCGGCGGGCGACGCCTCAAAAGATTTCAAAGACAGCCGCCATCCGGAACACGACAGCCAGTGTCGATATTGGACACGAGGCCCGTAAAAAAGCGCGCCCCAGGGCGTCAGGGAGAGAATTTGAATTATTTCGCGCGACTTGCGCCACGCGTGCGCAATCCGGACGCGTGTGCGTCGCCTGGCTTTGAATCGAATTTGGCGAAGTGTCTTCGCCGGCGCGTGGGATGCGGTGACGCGATGAGCGCACAGAGCAGCCTCTCACGTGCGCCTTCACTGTAGGTCGCACCAGCCGACGAAGTCAGCGCGATCAATATTTGGCGTAGACCAGGCTTGATCTTTTTAGAGGACGCTTCGTGCCGCAAAGACGGCAATCAAGCGCAGGGAGAATCAAATGAGTCTTTTTACCCGACTTGCGTCGGTGCCGCGCTCGTGCGCGCGTCTTGTTGCTGGCCTTCGTCAAGGGCGACGGCTGCTTGCCGGCGCCATGTTTCTGGCGATTGCGTCGACTGCGCACGCGACCATCGGCCCGATCACGATGACGGGACCCACCGTCACGACGCCCGGGGGCACGGTGGCCGCCGCGGGCACGACAGTGCCGGTCGACGTCGCCTTCACGGCGACCGTTTCGGGCACACCCATCGTCGCCGACACCGTGGATGTCATGACGTTGTACGAGATGATCGGAGGTGTCAGGACAAAACAGGCAGCCATCGGTTACCCGGAGCGCTTCCGGGCACCAGACTACGACATCCCCTACGACGATTCGCGCAGCGGCACGCTGGTTGCCAACCTCGGCCCTGGCATCCATGAGCTGTTCCTTACCGCTGGGAGCTACCAGGGCCAAAGCCTGGACAGTGCGCACGTGTTCGTGACGATCACGCTGAACAGCCCACCGAACGTCGCCTTGACCTCGCCCGCCAACGGCACGACTGTCCAGATTGGCGGTGGTACCTACACGATGACGGTGACAGGCACGGCATCGCCTACCTACGGGACGCTTCAAAAGACGGAGGTCTGGGTCGACGGCAGCCTGAACAGCACGCTCACCGGGGCGGCGGCCGCCACTGTTTCAACGACGGTCAGCCTGGCGGGCGGCGCACACACGCTCGCACTCAAGGCCTACAACAATACCGGGGTCAGCGCGACGACGCCCACGGCGAATGTGTTCGTGAACCGGCCTCCCAGTGTGGCGATCACCTCGCCGGCCGCGACCAGCGTGATCGTCTGGAACGGCAGCGGCGCCAACATCTCGATCTCGGGTACCGCCTCGGATCCGGACACGGGCGACTCGGTCAGCAAGACCGAGCTCTTGGTCAACGGCGCCTCAGTGCAGACATTGACCGGCGCCGCGGCAACGGCCGTGAGCACATCCTATGCCGCAGCGACCGCCGGGACCTATGTGTTTCAGCTCCGCGCGTCGGACGCGCATGGCGGCGTGACGCTGTCCAATGCAGCATCGGTCGTCGTTGACATACCGCCTTCAGCAACGATGAGTGCGCCAGCCAATGGCGCCATCTACCAGATCACCGCAGGCTCTACGTACGCGGTGGCGGTCACTGGCAGTGCGTCGGATAGCGACGGCACCGTGGCCAACATCCAGTTGCTGGTCGACGGTGTCAGCGTCGCGACCGTCGCCGGAAGCAACATCTCGACGTCTTATCCAGTGGCTGCTGGCACACACACCTTCCAACTGAAGGCAACTGACAACCAAGGGGTGGCCGCGACCGGTGGCCTCGTGAGTGTTTACGTCAACCGACCGCCCACGGTGACGCTCAATGCCCCATCGACGACGGTGATCAATTGGACCGGAACCAGCGTGCCGATTCCGATCGGCGGTGCGGCCTCCGATCCGGACTCGGGTGACGTGATCGCGAAGACGGAGGTTCTGGTCAATTCGGCCTCGGTCCAGACGCTGACAGGTGCGGCGGCGACGACGATCAACACGTCCTACACGGCCACTGCTCCGGGGACGTACCTGGTTCAGCTGCGCTCGACCGACTCGCACGGCGGCGTGACGACGACGACGGGATACAGCATCGATGTCAATGCCCCGCCCGCCATCACCTTGAGTTCTCCCGCCAACGGCGCGAGCTTCCTTACTGATCCGCAAGGACAGGTCGCGGTGCCCGTGTCGGGCTCCGCCACGGACAGCGACGGCAGTGTCGCGAGCATCAAGATCCTGGTTGACGGCACCGTGGTCAACAGCGTGTCCGTCGCGAGCGTCTCCACGTCCCAGCCCGTCGGCGTAGGCACGCACACCGTTCAGCTCCAGGCGATCGACAACCAGGGCAATTCGACCAGCAGCGCCATTTCCACCATCACGGTCACGGGGTCGCTGGCTCTGATGACGCTGCCCCAGGTCAGCACCGCCAAGGCCGGAACGATCAAAGGCCAGCAAGACGTGGCCGCAGGCAAGGCAACCTATCAGACCTCCATCCCGATGCCGCCTGGGGTCAACGGCATGGTGCCGTCGGTGTCCCTGAGCTACGGCGGCGGCGTCGACATTGGCTACCTCGGGGTGGGGTGGTCCCTGTCCGCCACCTCGAGCATCGAGCGGTGCCCGCCCACGATCGTGCAGGACGGTCGTGTGGACACGGTCCGATTCACCACGAGCGACCGCCTTTGCCTGGACGGCAAGCGCCTGCAACTGGCAACGCCGCCGCCGGCAGGCTGCACGGGTGGCGATTGCTTCAACACAGCTTATTGGGACCCGTCGGCGGAGTACCGCACGGAGATCGAGTCGTTCGTGCGCGTGAAGCACTACGCCAACGGCTTCCAGGTCTACACCAAGGACGGGCGTATTCATCTGTACGGCGACGTCAGCGACACGACCGACACGGATGCGGGCGCGACATCCACCCAGGTCTTCAGCACGCAGCGCACGAATGCGCCAACGGGTACCGCGGTGCACACCTGGATGTTGCGCGACACGCAGGACCGCTTCGGAAACGCCATCGACTACACGTACGTCAAGGACACGGCGTCGGGCGAGTTCTACCTGCGATACATCCGCTATGGCGCCAACGCCAATGCGGGCCAGGCGCATTTCGCCAAGGTGCAGTTCGACTATGCGCCGCGCAACGATGCGAATGTCTACTACATCGCTGGCGGCCGCGCGGACAAGACCGTTCGGCTGACCAACATCACGACGTTCACCGACACGCAAAGCGATGGCAGCGGGGGCAGCCAGGCTCTGCAGTACACGCTCAATTACGACTACAGTCCGACCAGCGGCCGTAGCCGCGTTGTGTCACTGGTCGAATGCGGTGCCAGTTCTTCTGATTGCCTGCCGCCGACGACGTTCAAGTATGGCGAACCAAATCCCGCCGTGACGCCCGGCTTCAACGTCGATCGCGGCGTCTGGGCCGGTCCTCCGCTGGAAGATGCGCTCAATACGGGCCACCAGTGCAACGCCCTGGATCCAACGGCATGGGGAAATTGCAACTACGCGGTCTCGGACATGTTCATTTCCGCTGACTTCAACGGAGACGGTCTCAACGACATGATCACCAAGTACCCCAGTTTCGCCCCAGGGGTGCTGCCGCTCTCTCTCTATATCAACAACGGCTCGGGCTTCAATGCCCCCGTGCCCATCCCGTTCAACGGCGTCACCGTCGATTCGTCGTATTTCGTGGTTCTAACCGGCGACTTCGATGGCGACGGTCAGACCGACATCATCCTGGCGCACACGGGCTCCGGTGCCTCGGGACTGATGTCCTCCAAGTATGGTTATGCCCGGCTGACCGATTGGAAGATCTGCTATTCGCGCCTGCGGCAAGGAAACGGCTTCCAATGTCAGGAGTGGGCGGCGCCCGCAACGATGCTTTCGTTCGACCCGGCGGAAATCATTTCGAGCCGCGTCTACGACTTCGACGGAGATGGTCGGGACGACATCTTCATCGCGAGCGGCCTGCGTCACTCACAAACCGGCGGCACCGCTTGGATCACGCAAGACCATTCGATGCTCTGCATGTCCACGGGCACGAGCTTCTCGTGCAACCCGTCGGGGCCGATCATCGACATGAGCGCCGGTGTCGTTGCGGATGGCTACGTGAGCTCGCCAGCGCCCGTGACAAGCGTGCCGACGGACATGGATGGCGATGGTCGTCTCGACGTCGCGAGTTGGACGGGACCCTATCCGTCGCCTTGTATTAAGGGAGATGGCCCATGCAATGGGGGCTACAGCTATGACCAGACGGGTGCATGGATCCGCTCCTATACGGCGGAAGGCGCCGCGAGCGTCCAGCAAGCATGGGCTTACTACGATCTTCCCGAAGCGGCGGGCACGTCGGTACTTAACGCAATTCTCGGCGGCATGGCGGTCGGCGACCTGAATGGCGACGGGTATTCGGACTTGTTCATCTACGAACAGGTCAACCCCACCATCGGTATGCGCTACCGCGTGTGCCAAGGCATGGGCAGTTCCACGGTGGGCACCTGCATCCCGGTGGCGTTGCCAGCTGACGCTGTGGCTGCGCGCCCCTATCCCTTGCTCGTCGGCGACTACGATGGTGACGGCTTGCCCAAAGCCTTCATGCAACGCTCGCTACTCGGTCAGGGTTTCAACTACAAGATGTGCGCGATCCGGAGCAGCGGCACTGCCGCGACCGCAACCTGCGGGCCGGAGTGGGCTGTCGCGGCATTCCCGACAACGACACCGCCAGCCGCGTATTGGGACTTTTCAGAAGATATCGAGTGGACTCATGCCGGCTTCCTGGATTTCTCGGGCAACGGGCTGTCCGACTGGGTCCTGTACACGCCGGGTGGGCCTGTCGATCCGAACAACACGGGCGGCGCGCAAAAGCCAGGGCAGTGGCACGTCTACAGCCCCGCATCGCAGGCCAAGCCGAACGAAGCACTCGACCGCCTGGTGTCCGTGACCGATGGCCTCGGCAAGAAGACGCAGTTCCAGTACGCGTTGCCGGGCGACTCCGCCGTGTATTCGGCCGACGCGCTGGACCGCAATGGCAACGTTGTGCCGGTGACCTACCCTGAGCGGCGTGTTCCGCGCATGGGGGTGCTGGTCAAGGCGATGCTCGTGGACAACGGCCAGGGTGGCCAGGTCGAGCGCGACTACCACTATGCCGGTGCGACACGCGACATGCAGGGCCGTGGCTACCTCGGCTTCGCCGAAGTGGATGTCACCGAGCCCGTGGCATCGACCAAGACGACGCAGTGGTTCAGCAAGGCGTGGCCCAACATCGGAGCGGTGACCTCGTCGCTGACCACCTACAACGCGGGAGGCTCCAGCAAGTCCGTGGCCTTGACGATCAACACGCTGGCCAGCCAGGTGGTGACGCTGTTCAACACTGGCGCAACGACGGGCCAGCTTGCCTGGCAGAGCAATAGCCTGAACACGGTGTGCCCCTATGTCAGCGCGTCCACGACTTCCAAGTGGGACATCGATGCGCAGAACTCCCCGGTAGCAACCACCACCACGACGGTGGACAACCTCGACGCCTGGTGCAACACGACGGCCAGCACCGTCCAGACCTCCGGCGAGGCTGCGAAGGTCTACACCACCGTCAGCGGCGCGACGTTCCGCAACGATCTGACCAACTGGTTCATCGGTCAGCCGCTGGCCGTTGCTGTCACGAAGACCCGCGATGGCGCCTGCGTGGTTCGTCGCACGTCGACCACCTTCGATCCGGTAACTGGCGTGGCCGCCTCCCAGATCGTCGAGCCGCATGGTGACCCGAACCAGCCCGCCAGCAGTTGCACGGCCACCGATGCCGACTCGCTGTACACGCTGACCACTACCTACAACCGCACCAATATCGACGGCTCGCCCAACAAGTTGGGCCTGCCCCGACTGACCACACAATCCTGGCTGGACCCGGTCAGCCAGACGACGGTCACCCGCACGCCGCAGCAGGTGACCGTGTTCGAGGCCAAGGGTCGCTTCGCGCAGACGGTGCAGAACGCCTTGGGGCAGGCGCAGACGTTGCTTTACGACGGTCGCTACGGCACCCCAACGCAGCAAACCGACGTCAACGGCCTGGTGACGACCGAATCCACCGACGCGTTTGGCCAGGAGACGGTCACGCTGGATCCCGTGGCCAACGAGCACCGGCATGTTGTGCGCCAGTGCGATGCCAGTTGCCCGCTTGGGGCGGTGGCCATCGTGGCGGACGACACGCTGCACCTGAATTCGCCAGGCAACTACACACGCTTTGCGGCGCCCACGCTCAGCTATCACGACAACGGCGGCCGCGTGCTCCGGTCCGTCAGCTGGGGCTTCGACGGCCGTCAGATCGTGGCCGACCAACGCTACGATGCGCGTGGCCGCCACGTGCAGACCGACCATCCGCACTTCGCCAGCGATGCGGCGGTGCTGGCCAACACCTTGGCCTTTGACGATCTGGACCGCGTGACCTCGAGCACGGTCTACGGCGAAACCGGCGATAGCCGCGTCACGTCGACAAGCTACGCGGGTCGCGTGACGACCACGACCAACCCTGCCAACCAGACCAAAGTCGAGACCAAGGACACGCTGGGACTGCTCGAGCTGGCGACCGACGCCGCAGGCAACAGCACGAGTTACGGCCGCGATCCGTTCGGTAACCTGGCCAAGGTGACCGATCCGAAAGGCAACGTCGTCACGATCGTCTACGACCGGCTAGGACGCCGCACCAGCCTGCAGGATCCCGATCTCGGTCTGCTGACCGAGAAGGTTGATCCCCCGGGACGCACGTACTGGACGCAGAGCCCCAGGCAGAGAGCGGCCGGCCAATCGACGACGGTGAACTTCGACGTCCTGGACCGCATGACGCACCGGCTCGAGCCCGACCTGGAGAGCTACTGGGTGTACGACACCGCCGCGCACGGCGTGGGCGAGCTGGCGGACGCTTATACCTGGGTTGCTGCGGGCCTCGGCGCCAAGAACTACGACCGCGTACACACCTACGACACGTTGTCACGTCCGTCGATGACGGTGACGGCGCTCGACGTCACCTACACCACCGGTCAGTCGTATGACACCTATGGTCGGCCACTGACGACCACGCAGCAGCGGGGCACAGCCACGCGCAGCTTCACCGACGGCTACAACGCGATGGGCGTGCTGTCGCAGTTGACCAACGAGGCGGGCACGAGCCTGTGGCAGGAGACGTCGCAGGACGCCTGGGGCCACGAGAAGACGGCGCTCGAGGGCGCGCTGGCGCTCACGCGCGCGTACGACGGCCATACCGCCAACCTGACCAGCGCCAGTTGGTCGGTGGCGGCCTCGAACCAGGAGCGCTACAGCGAGACGCAAAACGTCTACGACGTCTTGAACAACCTCAAGCAGCGCAACGGCCGCTGGAACTACAACGATCCGAACACGAACGATGCGCAGCGCAGCTACCAGGACGTGTTCAGCTACGACGTGATGAACCGCCTGTGGACGGCTTCGGCGTGGTCGCAGCCGCAGGAGACCTTCAGCTACGACGCCATCGGCAACCTCACGAGCAAGACGAGCGTGGCCAACGGCGCGGCCTACACCTATCCGACGGGCGCCAATGCGGCGGGTCCGCACGCGGTGCAGAGCATCGCCACCCTCGGCAGCTACGGCTACGACGCGGACGGCAACCTCGTGAGCGCGCCCAACGCGGTGAGCGCGACCTGGACGAGCTTCGATATGCCGCTGACCCTGACCAAGGCCAGCAACTCCGACAGCTTCGTCTATGGGCCCGAGCACCAGCGCGTCAAGCAGGTGCGTAGCAGCGGGACGACCCTGTACTACGCCGGCGGCATCGAGGTGGAGAGTTCGAGCGCGGGCGTGACGATGAAGACGTACTGGCCTGGCGGCCTGGGCGTCAACATCGACGCGCCGGCCGGCCCGAAGATGTACTGGACGCCCACGGACAAGCTGGGCAATGTGCGCGGCTACATCGACGCGAGCGGCAACGTCGTGGAGATGCTGGACTACGACGCCTGGGGCAAGCGCCGCAATCCGTCAGGCATTGGCACGCCGGACAGCCTCGATGGGCAAACCGACGACAAGGGGTTCACCGGGCACGAGATGCTCGACAACGTGGATCTGGTGCACATGAACGGGCGCGTCTACGATCCGTTCATCGGGCGGTTCCTGACGGCGGATCCCTACGTCCAGGCGCCGGAGAACAGCCAGAGTTACAACCGGTATACCTACGTCTGGAACAACCCGACGAACCTCACCGATCCGACAGGTTTTGCGGGGCAAAATGATTGCCCGGCCGAGACCGCATGCGATGTCGCCAAGAAAACGACGGATAAGAGCAAAGAGCACCGAGACTGGAGGTCCGTCGAAATCGGAGCGAAGATTACAAATGGGAGCGCATCTTCGCAACCTGCCAACGGGAATTCCACGCCCGAGCAGGGCGGCCAGTCAAATAGCCAGCCACGTGCCGCTGCGAAGTCAAATGATGCAAAGGATGCGGGCAAGCAGAACTTCACCGATGCGGAACTCCGCCAGTCCATCCTAAATACTGGCGACCCATACGCTCGCCTGGGAGCGGGATGTGTCGGGGGCGGGACGGCTTGCGTAGCCGCGGCGGCGCTTCCCGTCGGTGTCGGAGTTTCGGGATGGCTTGCCAGCTTTCAACTTGGAAGGTTGATACTCGCAGGCGTTGGCATCACAGGTGAAATGCAGGCGGCCAGCGATGGCTTGCCGATGGGAGGCGGGTTTGCCGGGGGTAGTGCGGAGGCTGCTGCTAACGCGGCCTTCGCGGCTGGCAAGAGGGCCGGCGCCGCAGCCGAATTGCGAGTTGGTGACAGTGTCGTTACTGGCGTTAGCGGTGAGGCTGTTCCACACAACTCGCAAGTCACGGGAGCGCTCATGGGGACGCCACCTGGCTCACGTGCTCCGTGGCATGGCGCTTGCGCCGAGGTTGCTTGCCTCGACAAGGCACTCAATGCGGGCGTGAACCCCGCCGGAGGAAGCGTGCGAGCGGTTAATATTGGTGTTTCTGGTGCTGGTCACAACACTCCGAAGCCTATTTGCTCCTCCTGCAGCGACATTCTTCGATTCTTCGGAGTTTCACATGAGTAAGACAATTGGCTCGATAGCTTGGCCGAACAACGCGAGTGACGCGGTACGACTGCTACTGCGTTTCATGCTGAAGGTTGTCGAGCGGTTGGGGATTTCGTTTGGCTCTTCTATCTATGACCCGATAGTCGTTGTCGGAGGACTTCTTTCGGGGCGGCTTTCACAAGACGACAGGCGGCTTGCGCTGGCTCACTGGTGGAAAATAGTTGACGAGAAGGGAATCCGCGACCTCCATACTGCGGATGTACTCATCGCACGTCTTGCAGTTTGCCTCTTGTCCCCAAGTGACGATGAAGCATGGAGCCTGACCGATCAACTATCTTGGTTCTTGGAAGTATTGGGTCTGCTCGGAGCCGACGTTGACAAAGCGGTTTCTATCATGGAAGAAGACTTCGACTTTGCATCCGGATAGGTTGATGCAAAGGGTCATGGCGAGACCGTCAATGTCACGGCGGATGACGCCAGGCAGTCGATTGCTGCAGGGATCGGAAACTCTATCGCCAAGGGTTTGACGCTTGGCGCCAACTGGGTAATTGCAGCATTCGGCGATGGAAGTGCCCCCCTGCTCGAAACTGGGCACCCGTTTGAGCCGAGGAGCGATCTCTTTGGAAGACAAGCCGAAGCGATCGGAGATGGCCTCCAAGCCGTGGCTGGCGCCAGAGCGTTTGGTCAGGGAAGCGCAGGCCTCATTGAGAGCGCCACTGCGATCTCTAGCAAAGATGCGCTTGCCGCGGTCAACTTGAGCGGTCGAATCAATGCCAGCGGCATGGGTACGTCAGAGGCTGGAAAATTCTTTGGCTGGAAGGGGAACGGACAAATCGACAAGCCCTTGTCAGCCTTCTCCCCTCAGTCTCTTGAGGCCGCCGGCTGGACGCGCGATCGGCTTGCAAACGTGGCACAGGGCTATCGAGAGATCGCCCACATTACTCCACAGAATCCCTCTGCTGTGCCCCGAGCGGAACAACTTGAAGCAATGACGAGGCTATGGAAGTGATGATGAATACTGCCGCATGCGTATTTGACCTTCTTAATGACAGTAGCGAGGCGCTGTTTTTGTATTTGGAGCCGGAGGGAAATGAGTTTCGTTTGCCTCCTGGCAAGGCTGTACAAATCCGGCTCTTTGGTGTCGACCATCCTATAGAGATGAAGCACGCTGTTGATACGAATGGCAGGAAGATGGTTTCATTCTGGCCTGCAAACGGAGGTTTCGAGTTGTACTTTGAAGGCGTAAGCGTCTGGGAACAGCTCTGAGGGTCGTCGAGACGGATCAAGGAGACTCTGGCGTTATGCAAAAGGCAGCCGGGTCAGATCTTCTCTTTTGCCCGTTGCCGAAATGACTGCTGTTCGAGGGGTTAAAAAGCATCCCCGGCGAGGGCGCCGGGGCCCCTCCAAAACTGACCACACAAGACGCATGCTGTCGCGATGCGTGCGGCCCCTTGCCAACCCAACGTGCACCAGTCCGAATGCGCTTCACTAGTCATCGCTACAGGAAGTCCACGCCCGTGGGCTGCATGGAGTCCGCGAGTCTTCCGTGTTGCCGACATGTTTTTGCTAGCGTAAGCGGTGAACCCGTTTTTCGCGAATGAACTCTTCCATGAAAGTTCGACGAAGTTCCGAATGAAATCTCAGCTTGCAGTTGGATTCGCATTGTTCTGGCTGCTTTCCGGTTGCGCGGAGCAGCGAATCAAGGAACATTCCCAAGCGGACATCGCGGCAGGGCGGTTTCAGTCGGCGGTGAAGTCACTCCAATTGGCCGTCCAACAATACCCTGATAGTGTTGTGCTGCGCAGTGCCCTGGTCGAAGCACGCTCCGAAGTCGTCACCCGCATCACAGCCGAAGTGAACACCCTTCGCGCCGAAGGCCACTTCGACGAAGCCAGTAAACTGCTGGACCAAGCAGAAGCCGACGACCCCGGCAACGATCGACTTCGCTCGCTGCACGCAGCCATCGAAGTCCAACGACGCCAGACCGCGGCGCTGACGGAAGCCCAGCGATTGGCGGCGGCCGGAAACACCCAAGCTGCCTTGCGCACCGTCAGAGAGTCCCTACGGGACGAACCTCGGAATGAAGGCCTGCAAAAGCTCGAACGCGAACTGAGCACCGCTCGCCGCGATGAACAGCTGCGCTCGTCGCAAAACGCCCTCGCCGAACGACGCCCGATCACCGTCGACTTCCGCGACGCCGGCGTCCGCACTGTGCTGGATACGATCTCCCGCGCCAGCGGCATCGACTTCGTCCTCGACAAGGATGTCCGTCCCGACACGCGCGTGACGGTCTACCTGCGCAACGCGAAGGTGGAAGACGCGCTCGACCTGATCGTCGGTACCAACCAGTTGGCCAAGAAGATCATCGACGAGAAGACGGTGATGATCTACCCGAACACAGCCGAGAAGCAGCGCGAGTACCAGGAACAAGTCCTGCGCGTCTTCTACCTGGCCAACGCCGATGCCAAGGGCGCCGCGGTCTATCTCAAGCAGATGCTGCGCGTGCGTGATCCCTACGTGGACGAGCGCACCAACATGCTGACTGTGCGCGAGAGCGCCGAGACCATGGAACTCGTGGAGCGCCTCCTGGCGGTCTACGACAGCGCCGAGCCCGAGGTCTTGCTCGAAGTGGAAGTCCTCGAAGTCAGCAGTTCGCGCCTGACCGAATTGGGCATCCAGTTTCCGACTTCCATTTCGCTGACGCCACTGCCTCCCGGCGGGGCCGCCGGTCTCACGCTGGGCAACGTCAAGAGCCTGACCCGCGACAACATCGCGCTGGGCGTCGGCGCGGCCACGATCAACCTGCGCCGCGAAGTGGGAGACTTCTCGACGCTCGCCAACCCGAAGATCCGCGTCAAAAGCAAGGAGAAGGCCAAGATCATGATCGGGGACAAGATCCCGGTCGTGACGTCGACGGCGGGCAGTACCGGATTCGTCTCGGACAGCGTCAGCTACATCGACGTCGGGGTCAAGCTCGAGGTCGAGCCGACGGTGTACACCGATGACGACGTGGCGATCAAACTCAATCTGGAAGTGAGCACGCTGGGCGATGCCGTGAAGACGCAGAGCGGCACGCTGGCCTACCAGATCGGCACGCGCAATGCGACAACGACACTGCGGCTGCACGACAGCGAAACGCAGTTGCTGGCTGGACTCATCAGCAAGTCCGACAGCAGCAATGCCAACCGCATCCCCGGGCTGGGCGACTTGCCGATCCTCGGGCGCCTGTTCTCCAGCCAGTTGGACAACGGACAGCGCACGGAGCTGGTGTTGGCGATCACGCCGCGCATCTTGCGCAACGTGCGACAGCCGCCGGCGAGCGAAACCGAAATGTGGATCGGCACCGAGGCGGCGCCCAAACTGCGTCCGGTCGGCGGTCTGCGAATCAGTTCGCGGGACGATGCTGCGGTGGTCGGCACCGGTGCCCAGAAAGCATCCCAGACGGCAACTGCCGGCCAGGTGCCTGCCCCCACCGGCGCAAGCCTTCAGAGCGGTCAGCAAGCTGTCCAGTCTCCGTCTGTAGCCGCACCAGCGACGGCGGCAAGCGCTGCGAATGCCGATGCCGTAGCGAGCCTGTCCTGGGCGGGGCCCGCCCACGTCAAGGTGGGCGAGGAGTTCGAGATGACGTTGCAGGTGCGATCGAGCGAACCCTTGCGCGGCCTGCCGCTGCAATTGCAGTTCGAGACCGCGTCCGTCAAGTTGCTGGACGCGAGCGAAGGCGACTTCTTCAAGCAGGGCGGCGCCGCCACCAGCTTCAGCAAGTCGGGCGACGGGCAGGGCGGCTCGCTGAGCCTGGCTGTCCTGAGGTCCGCCAGCTCTGGGGCATCGGGCAAGGGCGACGCCTACAAGTTCCGGTTCAAGGCGACGGCACCGGGAGAAGTCTTCGTCAACGTCTTGAATGCCCAAGGTGCTTCCCAGGCGGGTCGCACGACGGACGTCACGCTGCCGCCCGCGCAACGCGTGGTCGTTCAGTGAGCGGGCGATGGCGCGCAGTCACGGCTACACGTTGATCGAACTGCTGGTGGTGCTCGCCATCCTGGGCGTGCTCGCGGCGATGACGATGCCGCTGGCCCAGATGACCTCGGAGCGCCAGAAAGAGGCCGAGCTGAAACGCGCCCTCTGGCAGATCCGTGACGCCATCGATGCCTACAAGACGGCCCGGATCACGGGGGCCATGGGGCCCGCGCCAGCTCCGACGGAGACCCCGTATCCACCCTCGCTCGACAGTTTGACGCAAGTCGTTCTCGATGCCCGGTCCGACCACTTGGGCGAGGCGCATCGCTTTCTGCGCAGCGTCCCGCGCGACCCGTTCGCGGACCCACAGATTGCCGCTGCCGCAACTTGGGGGCTGCGCTCGTTCGACAGCGATGCGGAGCACCCCCGCGCCGGCGCAGACGTTTACGACGTGTATTCGAAGGCGCCAGGCAATGCGCTCAACGGCGTCCCGCTCAGCCAATGGTGACCACTTCTTTCCTCATGACCCGCAGGCTGTCGCGGCGAGATGGCACTGCAGTCGAACCACGCAGGAAAGTGCACGGCTTCACGGTCATCGAACTCCTGGTCGTCCTGGCCGTGATGGGGCTGCTGCTGGCGATCGCCGCCCCACGCTACGCCCAGCACGTCGATGCCGCGCGCGAGGTGGCGCTTCGGCAGGATTTGTCGGCGATGCGGGACGCGATCGACAAGTACAAGTCCGACCAGGGAACCTATCCGGTGAACCTGGCCGACCTGGCGACCCGGCACTACCTGCGCAGTGTGCCGGTCGATCCCATCACGCAGCGGGAGGACAGCTGGCGCGTGCAAACCGCAGCGGACGGGAACGCGAGTACCGGCATCGTCGATGTGCACAGCGGTGCCGAAGGCCAGGCGCGCGACGGGTCGACCTATGCGAGCTGGTGAACGCATGCGCCGAAGTGAAGACGGGTATACGTTCCTGGTCGTGCTGGGACTGACCGCCATCTTCAGCATCGGCTTGGCGGTGGCTGGCACGACCTGGTCGAAAGGGGTGCGCCGGGATCACGAGCGCGACCTGCTGCGCATTGGGGGCCTGTACGCCCAGGCTTTGGCTGACTACCGCGACCGCTCGCAAGGCTCTGTGCGGCGCTACCCGGCCAACCTGAGCGACCTCTTGAAGGATTCGCGCACGGTGGGCCTGAATCGCGATCTGCGCCGCCTCTATCCCGATCCCGTCGCTCCGGAGTTGCCCTGGGCCCTCATTCTGGACGACCAAGGCAATATCATGGGTGTGCACAGCCAGAGTCAGGAGCCGCCCCTGGCGACGGCGCCGCAGTCTGCAGGCCCATTGCTGTTGCCCGCGGTGGCACGCTACTGCGACTGGCAATTCGTGGCGCCGCAATCCACCGTCGCACCTCGCTCGCCGCCAAACGTTTCACCCAACGCGCCCGTGGCGCGAGTGTCATGACTCTCCATATCCGACAACATCGTGCGCGCCATCACGGACACGACGGCTTCACGCTGCTCGAACTGCTGGTGGTCATCCTCATCATCGGATTGCTGACCGGCATCGTGGCTCCACGCTTCCTGAGCCAGATCGGGCGCTCCGAGACGACGACGGCCAAAGCGCAGATTGCCAATTTCGACAAGGCGCTGGAGGCCTTCCGGATCGACATGGGTCGCTACCCGACGGAATCCGAGGGCTTGAAGGCGCTCGTCGTTTCACCGGGCGGCGACGCGCGTTGGCGTGGGCCGTACATGAAGGACGACATTCCGAACGACCCTTGGGGGACGGCCTATGTCTACCACTACCCGAGCACCCGCGGGAAGGATTTCGACCTGATCAGCCTGGGGCGCGACCGCGCGGTCGGGGGCTCGGGTGACGATGCCGACATCACCAACTGAGCGCATCGACAGCGTCTCGATTCTCACGTTCAACCCGCCTCATGCAGTACGTCGTCCGTTGGTTCGATCCGGAACTGTCCTCGATCCGCGAGGACGTGGTGGACGTCCCTGAACCCGCCCGCCTCGCCGAGACGACGGCCCATCGCTTCGAACGGTCGGGTGGCGTGGTCTTGTCGACGCAGCCTGTCCGCACCACGCAGCGTCGGGCCATTCGCGGCGAGGCTGCGCTCGATGTCGGCTGGTGGTGTCGGGAGCTGCGCACCCTCATCTCTGCCGGCATGACCGTGGTCGAGGCGCTCGAGACGGTCAACGCGCAGGCGCTTGGGCAAGCGCGTGCGCGGGCGAACTCCGAGCTCGTGACGAAGCTGCACGAGGGCAAGGCGCTGTCGGTGGCAATGCGCGAAGTGGGTGCCTTTCCTGCCGTCCTGGTGGCCGGGGTCACGGCGAGCGAGCGCACGAGCGGGCTGGTCGAGGCGTTGGACGAGTACTTGCGCTACGACGAGATGCTGCAGAAATTGCGCAAGCAGGTCATCAGCGCGGCGATCTACCCGGCCGTTGTCGTTGCGCTCGGCACCTTGATCGTCTTGGTGCTGCTGCTCTTCGTCGTGCCGCGGTTCTCGCAGATGTACCACGACCTGCGAGGTTCGGTGAGCACGACCACGAAGATCCTTGTGTCGTTGAGCAGCGGACTCTCGGAGCATGGGACGTTCATCGGCCTGTGTGCCGCGGCCATTGTCGGAGCGTTGATCTTCGCCTGGCATCGCGGTGTCATCCAGTCCGCCTTCGCCGCGCTGGCGCGTCGTATCGGGCCGCTCCAGCGCCAACTCGACCAATACCGGCTGGCCAAGCTCTATCAGTCGCTGGCCTTGATGTTTCGCGGCGGCTATCCGCTCGACGAAGCGCTGGCGCAGTGCGCCGCGCTGGGTCTCGGCAGCCGCATGGATTCCGGCATCCAATCGGCGGGTGCATCGCTGGCGCGCGGCGTGCGTGTGTCGCAGGCGCTCGGGGGCGCAGGACTGACCGATACCGTCGCCGCACGCCTTCTGGCCGTGGGTGAGCGCACCGGCAACTTCGACCGCGTCCTGCAGACGATCGCAGAGCGGCACGCGGGCCGTTTCACGACGTTCGTCGAACGTGCCACGCGAATCGTCGAACCCATCTTGCTGCTGCTGGTCGCACTGGTTGTCGGCGGCATCGTGATCATGATGTACATGCCGGTCTTCGACATCGCCAGCAGCCTCAACTGACCCCTTTCGTCACCCGCACGACACCTCCCCTCGAATTCATGTCCAACGTCCGATCTCACCTCGCGCGAGCGCGCCAGCAGCACCAGGCCGGTGCCGGCTCGGTGTTGGACGTGCTGATGCGCAGCAGCGGCATGCAGCCCGACGAGCTGGCCGCCTCGTTGAAGCGCGACGCCGGTGTCGACGCCGTGTTCGACGCCGAGACGGTGGAGGTCGATTTCACGGCGATGTCCGTGGAGGAGGCGCGCAAGCTTGGCGTGGTGCCGCTCCGTTTTCGCGGAGACGCTGTGTTGCGGATCGGCATGGACGACCCGTGGGACGATGGCCGCGTCCAACGGGCGTCCTCCCTGGTCGGTGGCATGCCCCAAGTGGCGGCGTTGCCTGCTGCGCTGACCCGTCGTTGGCTTGGCATCGGTGAGACGGCGCTGCCGCAAGCAGGCATCACCGACAGTGGATCCTTGGCGAGCGGGCCGGTGGTGACCTTTGTCGACGACGCCATCCGCATGGCATTCCAGCGCGGCGCCAGCGACGTCCACTTCGAATGCGACCGCACGGGCGTCAGCGTGAAGCTGCGCCAGGACGGCGTGCTCAATCGGGTGGCCCGGATGGACGATGCGCGTCGCGCCGAGGAGGTGATCTCGCGCGTCAAGGTGCTCTCCCAACTGGAGATCACCGAACGGCGCGTGCCACAGGACGGGCGATTCCGGACGATGGTGGGGAGCGAGTCGCTCGATCTGCGCGTGTCGATCATGCCCAGCGTCTTCGGCGAGGACGCGGTGCTGCGTCTGCTGGACAAGTCACGGCTTCGGACGAAGGACGAGAAGATTTCGCTCGACCTGCTCGGACTCGATGACACAAGCATCGAGCGACTGCGCGAGATCGCCGAGTTGCCGCACGGCATGCTGCTGGTGACCGGGCCGACGGGCAGTGGCAAGACGACGACCGTCTACGCGGTGCTCTCCGAAATCAACAACGACCTGGAAAAGATCATCACGATCGAGGATCCGGTCGAATACGAACTGCCGGGCGTCCTCCAGATCCCTGTCAACGAGCGCAAGGGGCTGACGTTCGCCAAGGGCTTGCGCTCGATACTGCGGCACGATCCCGACCGGATTCTCGTGGGCGAAATCCGCGACGAGGAAACGGCCGTGATCGCGGTGCAATCGGCCCTGACCGGACACCAGGTGTTCACCACCGTCCACGCCAACAGCATCTTCGACGTGACGGGGCGCTTTCGCCATTTCGGCCTGGACATGTTCGGCTTCATGGCTGCGCTCAATGGCGTCGTCGTGCAGCGCCTCGTGCGCACGGTGTGTCCGCATTGCGTGGGCACGCGCGAGCCACTGGCGCGCGAGACTCGCTGGCTCGAGAGCGTGGGCACGGAGGTGTCCCAGGTGCCCAAGGCGATCGGTTGTGAAGAATGCCGGGGCACCGGCTACCAGGGGCGCCGCGTGATCGCCGAGGTCCACGCTATCGACGATGAGTTTCGCGACCTCGTCACCTCGGATGCGGCCGTGGGCCGGCTGCGCGCACACGTCGCCGGTTCCGGTGTCGTCACGCTGGCGCAGCAGGCGGGCCAGTGGGTCGCCAAAGGCTGGACAACACTGGAGGAGGTCAAACGTGTGGTTGGCTGGCAGTAGCAGGGGCGCGGCGGCCGACGTCTACCTGTCGCGACGGGAGGTTGCGGTGGTCGACGCCGATGGCGTGCTGTGGCGGCGCGACGGCGAAACGCTGGAGTTTGGGCTGGGCTCGCTCGTCGAGCACCTGCGCACGTTGGGATCGCCGCGGTCGGTGCGCGTGTGGCTGGGAGCGGACTTGTGCCGGCCTGTGCGGGTGGTGCCTGTTTCAGGGGTGCGCACCCGTCAGGAGCGCTGGCAGGTGGTGCAATCGAAGGCAGTGGCCGAGAGCCGCTTGACGCCTCCCTGCCGTGTCGTGATCGATGCCGACACCACCAGTGGCGAAGATATGGCGGTTGTCGTCGAGGAGGACTGCTTGGCCGCCATCGAAAGCGCATTGGGTGCCATCCGAACGTGCGCCGTCAGCATCCGCCCATGGTGGGCCGAAGCCCTGGCCTCCGCTCTGCGCGCGAATGCGTCGTTGCGGGCATTCGGCGTCTGGGAGGGCAGGGCACTGACCACCTTGGTCGGTGAAGGCCGAGCGTTTTCGTCCGCCCAGACGTTGTATCCGGTCGAGAGCGGCGAGGCCGCGGCTGCCGCGTTCGCCCGCACCCAGGTGTCCGCGATGGTGGCGCCGGAAGACGCGCTGGCGATCACACTCGACTGGGCGTCCGGCCCGGAGCTGGGTGCACGCTCTGACGGCGATGCGGCAGTAGACGTCTTCACGCCCTGGGTGCGCCGGTTGGGAGCACAGTCCTGAGAGCCTTGAACGTCGATTTCGCACCAACGCGCTGCTGGCCGGCGGCGATTCTCTGGGCCACGGCGGCGACATTGCTCGTGCTGGCGGGGTTCGTCGCCACCGGGGATCTGCGGCAATGGCAGGTGTTGTCCGCCGAACGCGACAAGACGGCCGACCTGCACGCGCAACTCGACGCGCAGCGCGCCGCGCAGGCCATGCAGGCGGCATCCGCCTCCCAGCCGCCGACATACGCCGTCGACGCACGACACAGGATGGCGTTGTCGTCATTCGATACCGCGGGCGTGCTCCGCAGCGTCGAGTCGGCGCAGATTCAAGGAGCCAAGGTCACGAGCTTGGAGGTCGATGCGGAGAGCCGTCACGTCCAACTCGAACTGGAAGTGACGAGCGCCGACGTGGCGGCGGCTTATCTCCTCGCCCTCAATGCGGGACTGGACAAGCCGCAATGGACGCTGTCGCGCTTGCAGATGCTGGGCGGCGTCGAGTCCGCACTGATCAGCGGCCAGGTGCCTTGAACCGATGACGATGCTTTCCATCCATCGAATGTTGCGAGGCGGCCGACTGTGGGCAGCCGCCGCGTTACTCGTTGCTGCATGCGCGTTGGGCTTGGCGTTGTTGGTGCGGCGCGAACTCGTGACTGAGGTTCGGCACGAGGCTGCGCGGGCCAGCGAGCTGGCTCACGCGCTGCAGGCAGGTGCCCGCACGAGTGCGCCGACCTGTTCCGCGGAAATCGGCTATGTCCAGAGCTTGCCCACATCGGTATCGCTCGACAAGTTGGTCCAATCCCTGCAGGACAGCGCCAAGGCCTTCGACGTGAACGTCAAGAGCGTCAGTGGCGAACCCCATGCCGCAACCGCGCGAACCCTGGCGACGCTCGACGTGAACATCACGCTCCATGGCAGCTATCCCGGCATCAAGGCGACCCTGGCCGAAGGACTGGCTCGTTTTCCGACCGCCACGCCGATGCGTCTGCGCCTCAAGCGGGATGGGCTCGCGCTGCCGCCGGTGGAGGAGGCGACAGTGCAAGTCGCGTTCGCGCTCCGGCCGGCACCGTCCGGGCCGCTCGACTGCGAGCTTGCCACGCCTGACCCGCACGCAAGAGAGGCGCTGAAATGAGGTCTCCGATCAACGGGTCGCCGACTCGCGGCATGCGGCGCTCCTTGCGATGGGGGCTGGGCGTCACAGTGTTCGCAACGGGGGCCGCGCTGCTTTGGCCCGCGCGGTCAGTGGTGGGCGTGAGTACGCCGCGCGATGAGGCGAAGCCTTCGACTCCACCGCCTACGTCCAGTGCACCCCTCGATCGTTCGGAGGCAACGATCGTGACGGTACGGCCCTTCGCCGAGGCCGCCGCCGCGTCGTCCGTGGGGCCTGGATTCGATCCTTTCGCCGGCGTGGTGGTCACGCCCCCGGCACCGCCTCCGCCACCAGCTTCGTCAGCACCCGTGCCGCCCCCGCCACCTCCGCCTCCACCGGGACAGGACTATCGATTTCTTGGGCGCGTTACCGCCCCGGACGGAAGCCAGCAGGTCTTGTTGGGTCGCGGAGACGCGGCGGTCACTGTCAGCAAAGGCATGGTGCTGGACAACGGATACACGGTCGAGTCGGTCTCGACGAGCGCGGTCGTCTTGATCCACCTCCCCTCGGGAGTTCGAGCATCAATCTTGATTCCTTCCCCTTAGGACGCCGCTGCGAAGTTTTCCCGCAAGGCCCGTGTCCCATGGGCGCGCTGCGGCAGGCGGATCAGAAGTGGACGGCGAGTCCGACCGTGGAGGTCAGGTCGTTCGAGGCCCAGGTGGTGCCGCGCGACACGTTGAAATCGAGCTGCGCCTTCGACGAGGCCGAGAACGTGGCGCCGGCCGCGACATGGGCGGTGCTGTTGTCGACCACGTTGTTGAAGGCCAGCTTCTCGCCGGACAGCTCGACGTAGCTCTTCCAGCGAGCGGCCTTGGTCCTGTCGACCGTGCTCACCTCGAGACCGGCCACGTAGTGCTCGAAGACCATGCCGCCGCCGCGCGTGAAGCCCGGCGTGAAGCCGATGGACATGTCGTCGGGGGTGTCCCACATGGCCGTGATGCGCAGCGAGCGGCGCACGTTGCCCGCGCGCGGCGGCGGCGCGCCGGTGACGACGTCGGCGTGGGCACCCCATGCGAGCGACGACAGCACGGGCGCGGGGATGCGGTCTTCCGCGCTCCAGCGCGCGCCCACCGTCACGTCAGCAGGGTTGGCCGCGCGCGGCAGCACGCGCACCAGCGGATCGCGGTCGGGGCCGTTGGGCGCCGGCATGCCGTCGGCGTGGATCTGCACCTGCTGGTTGCTGTCGAGCACCAGCCGGGTGGGCGGCAGGCCCAGCGCGGTGGGGTCGATCTTCACGGGCTTGAGGGCCGGCTTGGCCGCGACGGTGGCGGGCACCACGGACTTGGGCTTGGGATCGGGCAGCGCCATCGCGGCCGCGATGGCCGACTGCACCAGCGAGGGATCGGCCACGTCGGGATTGGGCAGCAGGGTGGCGTAGACCGCCGGGTCGACCACCGTGCTGGACAGCGTGTCGAGCTCGACGTCGGCGCCGAACACGTCCTGCTGCGCGCAGGCGCCGGCCGACAGGACCGCGAGCGATGCGGCGACGACGGCGGTGGCGAGGAGCGGGCGCGAGGACTTCATGGGGAGGACTGGACGCAATGCAGCATAAGTGAAGACGCCGGCGGCGGACAACCCCTGGATTGTGACGAAGGGCGGCCATCGGGATCGGCGCAACAGGCCGGCTTCGGGCGCGCAGATCGATCCGTCCCGCGCGGGGAAGTTCCCGCGCCGCGCGACCGTGGGCTCAGAAGCTCGACGACACGCCCACGCCCGCCTGGAACGGCGGCGCCGTGTCGCCGAGTCCGCGCGTGACCGCGAAGTCGATCTGCGTGCCGGGGGTGGCCGCGAAGCTGATGCCGGCGTCGACGCTGGTGGACGCGCCGGCGATCTGCAGGGTGCCCATGCGGTCGCGCGCCATGTCGACGAAGGTGCGCCATTGCGGCGTCCAGCTCTTGCCGAGCGTCACGGCCAGCGTGCCGGAGGCCTGGCGGCGGCCGGCCATCGAGTAGTCGACCGCGATGCCGGGCATCACGCCCAGCGAGAAGTCGTTGGGCAGCGCCCATTCGCCGCTGAGGTTCATCGTGGGGCGCAGCGCGGCGGCGTGGGCGTCGGCGGCCTGCAGGTCGGGCATCCAGGCGGCGGAGGGCACATGCGAGTTGGCGTCACCGTGCACCACGCGCCAGCGCGCGCCCAGCGGCAGGTCGCTGGCTTCTGTGGACGGCGCGGACGTGTCGTCGGCGAAGTCGTTGGGCACCGGGCCGCGCGAGACGATGGACGTGGCGCGGGTGAGGTAGGGCGAGGCCATGCTCAGCCGCCACGAGCCGGACATCACGCGCGAGACCACGTTCTCGCGCAGCACCGCGACGACCGCGCGTTCCTTCTCCAGCGAGTCGTCGATCAGCTTGCGCGCGGCGGCGACGAAGCCGGTGGACGTGGCTGCCGGGGTGGCCGGCGCGAACTCGTCGTCGGCCGCGGCCAGGGCCTGCGAGCTCGCCGTGACCGCGGCCAGCGCGACGACGTGGCGGAAATGGACGATGGACGAGCGGAACGGACGCATGGAAGCCGCAAGCGAGGTCGATGATGGATGCCTCGCACGAAGGCCGTGACGTCGCATCCGGGGATGGGCGATCTTCCGGCATCGTCCGCGGACGCGTCAATGCATGAGCTGGCCGATCCGGGCGCCGTTCGTCTTGTAACGTTACGCGGCGTGTCGAGCGTCCCGGCTCGGCGGTCGCGAACGTGCCTGGCGCACGGCAGGAGGCGGCGCGGCGACGCGCGCGGTTCGGCGCCGCCGGGCGCGCTGCAATTTGTTGCGTCGGCGCGGTCAGAACCGCGACGACACGCTGAGCCCGCCGCGCACCTCTTGCGAGGCGCTGCCCGACAGGCTGCGCGACACGATCATGTCCACCTCCAGTGTCTTCGAGGCGGTGAAGGCGACGCCGGTGTCCACGTTCAACAGCGACGAGTCGCTCTGCGTCCGGGAGAGGGCCTGGCCCGCGAGTTCCACGAAGCTCTGCAGCCGCGGCGTCCACGACTTGCCCAGCGTCACGGCCAGCACGCCGGCGGCGTAGTGCTTGCCGTCGTCGCCGCGATCGCGATAGACGCCCTGCATCACGCCCAGCGACAACCGGCTTGGCAACTCCCATTGCGCCGTGGCGCGCAGCGACGGGCGCACGTTGCCGTCGCGGAACGCCGGCGAACCCATCGTCGTCTCGACGTCGGCCAGCCAGGCCACGCCGGGCATCCAGCCGGCGTCGCCGCCGCGAACGCGCCAGCGCGCGCCCAGCGACACGTCGCTGAAGCCGTGCAGGCGGCGCAGGCGGTCGTTGGCCGACTCCAGCGGCAGCGCTTCGGCGTTGCCGGTGGCCGCGGCGCGCAGCTCCATCGTCTGGCCGGGATCGACGGGCACCTCCAGCGCCGCGAATCGCGAGGCGACGCGTGGGGCCGCGTGCTCGTGCGGGCCCGGCAGCAGCGGAAAGACCGGATCGAACTGCCACTGGCCGAGGCCGACGACGGCGGCC
>FTIF01000115.1_pt2 | contig 27383 bp, 28 predicted proteins | sample 1658001 | NCBI WGS metagenome assembly FTIF01 (sample SAMEA3914789, study PRJEB12502) | metagenome | biome: forest; material: soil | place: Canada | collected 2011-07-03 | depth 0.3 m | reverse complement strand
CTGCTTCAGCCTGTTCTGGCACGTCATCGACGTCGTGTGGATTGGCGTGTTCTCGTTCGTCTACCTGCTTGGATCCGCATCATGACCACATCTTCTGCCGGCTCCCTCGAGACAGCGCGTGTCACTCCGGGGACCGAGAACGGCCAGCAGCACGGCTCGCTGAAGGGGTACCTGATCGGCTATGCCGCGGCCGCGATCCTCACGATCGGCGCCTTCGCCGCCGCCCAGAGCAATGCGCTGACACCCGCGAGCGTCGTCGCGGCCATCACAGTCCTGGCCGTTGGCCAGATGCTGGTGCACCTGATCTTCTTCCTGCACATCAGTACGACGCCGAACCAGCGCACCAACATCCTGGCCTTCGCGGTCACCATGCTGATCGTGTTGTTGATCGTCGGAGGCTCGCTCTGGATCTTGTCGCACCTGCAGTCGAACATGATGCCGACGGACCAGTTGATGCGGATGCAGCGATAGCTCGCGCGTGCCGAGAGCGTGATCCGGATGCGCCCTTTTTCGACAACACGATCGGAGCGGCTCGGAAGGGCCGAGTCTGCAGGGTGCGATGGGGATCGGTAACCCATCAGGGGGATGCTCGGTCCAGGGGCGGCCGAGGAGGATATTGGGAACAGGACAGGTCGAGACATTCAGCGTCCCTTGTCGATCGGCTTGTCCGCCCCGATGCATTGAGCGCGTTCGGTGCGGTGGGCGAGTACCTCAGGAAATTCAATGACGCAAGACCAAAGCATCTTCTCCGGCCTTCGAGTCGTCGACTTCGCGAGCTATATCGCGGGCCCTGCAGCTGCGACCATCCTGTCTGACTTCGGCGCGCAGGTCGTCAAGGTAGAACCACCGGGCCTCGGCGACCCCTATCGGCTCTTCTATGCCACGCCGCCCAATCCCATCTGCGAGCGCAACTACGCATGGCAACTGACCAACAGGAACAAGCGCAGCATCGCTCTCGACCTCAAGGCTCCGGGCGCCGTGGAAGTGCTTGAGCGGCTGGCGAAGTGGGCCGACGTCTTCGTCACGAACTTCCCGCCCAACGTCAAGGCCAAGCTGGGCCTGGACTACGAATCCCTGCGAGCGCTCAACCCGCGACTCGTCTACGCGGACATCACCGGCTACGGCGCCGCAGGACCGGAGGCCGACAAGCCAGGCTTCGACATCACGGCCTACTGGGCACGGACAGGCCTGATGCAGGTCACTCACGATGCAGGCAGTCCGCCCACGCTTCCCATTCCCGGGATCGGCGACCACGCCACGGCGAGCACGCTGTATTCAGCCATCGTGACGGGCCTCTATCGGCGGGAGAAGACCGGCTTGGGCAGTCATGTCTCGACCTCGCTGATTGCCGAGGGAGCCTGGGCCGCCGCCGCCTGGATCGAAGGCGCGCTCAACGGTGCCAGCTTCTACGGCCAGCACGACCGCGTGCGGCCGCCCAATGCGCTGCTGAACCCCTATCGCACGTCCGACGATCGATGGCTGCTGCTCGTCGCAGCCCAGACGAAGGACTGGTCGGGCTTCGTCAAGGCGATGAACCTGCCCGCATTGCTCGACGATCCGCGCTTCCTGGACGCCAAGCAACGTGCGGCGAATGCCGTCGCGTTGGTCGCGCTCCTCGACCCCGTCTTCGCGAGCAAGCCGCTGGGACACTGGAAGAAGACGCTTGACGAGGGGCGGGTCATCTACGGCGTCGTCCAGATCGCTGACGAGATCATCCACGACCCGCAGATGCTCGCCAACGGGATCCTCGTGCCACTCGCGGACGACCCCACCGGATCCATGCGGACCGTCAACAGCCCCGTGCAGGTCGACGGTGTACCCAAGGTCGCTCCGAATCGCGCGCCTCGCCTCGGCGAGCACAGCCTCGACGTCCTGCGCGAGCTTGCGTTCCCGGACGCCGACATCGAGCGCCTCTGTGCCGCGGGCGCAGTGAGCCCCGAATCCGCCGCCTGATCGGACCAAGGCTCGTTCGCAGACCTTTCCATCACACGGAGGCCTCTCCATGAAATCCGAGACGCAGGGCGGCAAACCTCTTCCCGTCGCCGACGGCGACTTCTACATGCTCGCGCGAACGCTGTCCGCGGAGGACAACGAGCTTCGCTTGAAGGTGCGGGAATTCATGGAGCGGGAGGTGCAGCCCGTCATCAACGATTTCTGGGAACGCGACGAATTCCCGTTCGAGCTGCTGCCGAAGTTCAAGGCGCTCGGGATCGGCGGCCTGCCCTTCAAGGGCTACGACTGCCCTGGAAAAAGCACGATGCTCATGGGATTCCTGATGATGGAGATCGCACGAGTCGATGCGTCGTTCTCCACGTTCTTCGGCGTGCATACCGGCCTGGCGATGGGCTCGATCCATGTCTGCGGTTCGGAGGCGCAGAAGCAGCGCTGGCTGCCGTCGATGGCCCGCATGGAGAAGATCGGCTCGTTCGCGCTCACCGAGCCCGATGTGGGATCGGGCACGGCCGGCGGTCTCACGACGACCGCGCGGCGCGAAGGCGACACCTGGGTACTCAATGGCCAGAAGAAGTGGATCGGCAACGCGACCTGGGGCGATGTCACGGTGGTCTGGGCGCGCGATGTCGCGGACGACCAGGTCAAGGGATTCATAGTCGAGAACAAGACGAATCCCGGATTCCACGTCGAGAAGATCCGGCACAAGATGGCGCTCCGTGTCACGCAGAACGGGCTGATCGCGCTGACCGACTGTCTCGTGGCCGAAGCGGATCGCCTGCAGAATGCGAACTCGTTCAAGGACACGGCGCTCGTGCTGCGGCAGACGCGCGCCGCGGTCGCGTGGGAATCCGTGGGATGCGCGACGGGGGCCTACGAGCATGCGCTCCGCTACGCGCAGAAGCGCCTGCAGTTCGGCCGTCCCATCGCGAGCTTCCAGCTGGTGCAGGACCTTCTCTCGCGCATGCTGGCGAACGTCACGTCCACCCAGGCGATGTGCCATCGACTGTCGCAGATGCAGGAGGAGGGAATCATGCGTGACGAGCACGCCTCCATGGCCAAGGGCGTCTGCACTTTGCGGATGCGCGAGACCGTGGGGTGGGCGCGCGAGATCCTCGGCGCCAATGGAATCCTCCTCGACCAGAATGTCGGGCGCTTCGTCGCCGATGCCGAGGCGCTCTACTCATACGAAGGAACACGCGAGATGAACGCCCTGATCGTCGGCAAGGCGATCACCGGATTCAGTGCGTTCGTATGACGCGACGCTGATGCGTCTGCTCGCCGTGCGTGTGTCTCAAGCTGGGGAGGACTGATGACGACATTCGAGAACATCCGCTATGACAAGGCGGACGGCATCGCGATCCTGACCGTGAGCCGGCCGCGGTCGTTGAACGCGCTGAGCCATGCCACGCTGGAGGAGATCGACACGGCCATCCTGGACGCCGGCACCGACGACAGCGTGCATGGCGTGATCGTGACCGGCGCGGGCGAGAAGGCCTTCGTAGCCGGCGCGGACATCTCGGAGTTGGGCGAGCTCTCGCCGCTCGCTGCCGAGGCCTACAGTCGCCAGGGCCAGCTGGTCATGAACCGCATCGAGACCCTCGGCAAGCCGGTCATCGCTGCGGTCAACGGCTTTGCACTGGGTGGCGGCTGCGAACTCGCCATGGCTTGCACGCTGCGGGTGGCAGCCGAGTCCGCCCGTTTCGGATTGCCGGAGGTCAAGCTCGGCATCGTTCCTGGTTTCGGAGGCACGCAACGCTTGACCCGCCTGGTCGGAAAGGGACGTGCGCTGCAACTGATCCTCACCGCGACGACCATCGACGCCCAGGAAACCTGGCGTATCGGCCTGGTCAACGAACTTGTCGAGATGGGGCAGCTGATGGAGCGGGCCCGATCGCTCATGCATCAGATCCTCGCCAATGCGCCGGTGGCAGTACGGTTGGCCATGGTCGCCATCCACGACGGGTGCGATGCTTCGCTGAGCTCGGGGCTTGCCCTGGAACGTGCCGGCTTCGCCGTCTGCGTCAGTACGGACGATCGTCGCGAGGGCGCAGCAGCATTCCTGGCCAAGCGCGCGCCGAGCTTCCAGGGGCACTGACGCGGAATTCGCACGCGTCGCGTGCGCTGGAAGAGTTTGTCGAGCACAGACTCTCGTTGCCGGCAGCGTGCGCTTGCGCTGGTCTGATCGGCAGCATCCCCGGCGAATTCGTCTTTTGAGCCGGCGTACGGCGGAAGCGGCGCTCGTCGTTGCGGCATCACGCGTCGAGCATGACAACCGATCTGGAAACCCTGCTTTCGGGCGTGCCGTTCCAATGGCGTGGCGGGTGCTGCGGAGACGACGCGACGTCGTTCGGCCCTGTCGCTGGAACGCACGGCTGTCGGGGGTGGCGCAGCAGCCCCCGACGCTCGGCCATGAGGATCGCCTCCGTGCGGCTGTGGACGCCCAGCTTGTCGAATGCGGATCGCAGGTGAGCCTTGACCGTGCCGACGGAGATGTCGAGCTGCGCGGCGATTCGCTTGTTGCACAGGCCGTCGGTCAACAAGGTCAGTACCTGCCCTTCGCGCTCCGTCAGAGGCTCCGTGGCCAGGCTCATGGCAAGCTTGGAGGCGATCGACGGACTCAGGTGGAATTCACCTCGATGGGCGGTGCGCACCGCGACGAAGAGTTCCTCGGCGGAAGTGCCGAGAAGCAGGAAGGCCGCAGCGCCTTGTTTCAGCGCATCGCGGATCTGCCACTCCCGATCGGCATTGGCAACGATCGCCACCTTCGTGCGCGGCCGGTCGATTTGCAAGGCCTGCGTCGCCGCGAGGATGCGTATGCCATTGTCGAAATCCGCGACGACGACGTCGCATGAAAGCAACTGCGGATCGTCGGGCGTCGTGGATCGGACGCTCATGTCGTTGCATGCGGCGAAGGCGGTTGTCAGACCGGTTCGACATACATAGTCGTCATGTACCACGGTCACATGGATAGGTCGGGCGGACATCAAGCTACTCTCCTGGCTCGGCTCGGGGAGGAGGCGACGCGTGCTCTGGGACTGGCCTGCGCCGCTCTCCATCGAGTCGCCTCGTCAGCGACTTTCCGATGATGAACTGATGGCTCACTATCCTGCGCGGCGAGGCGTCGCTCCATCCCCCGCATGGGGCACGTTCGGAGCCGGCCGTTTGAGCGGACAAGCTGCAAGGCATTCGCGCGCAACTGCGCCCGCATCCCGGAACGCACGGTCGCCGCCGCCTTGCCGGCGTAGCTATCCACGCACGATGAACCGCGCAATTCGCGCGGCGTCCACAGCGTTCCGCCAGGAGACGGCCAGCATGTCGATCGGCGCCAGCCCGCCAAGCCACGGATTGGCGGTGGCGAACCAGCGCGCCATTTCCCACCCGTCCATCACGTCGTTCAACTCTGCGACGATCTCCCGGCATCCTGTCTGCAGTCCCCGTGAATGGAAGTCGATCTGGAACACGGGAATCAGGATCTCGGATTGCCAGTCGATCGTGATCATTGCGCGCGAGACGATCCAGTGGGCGAGTACGGAGATGGGCTGCTCCCAGTCGCTGCGCATCCGCAGAACGACCTCGTCGGCGCGAAGCATGCCGCCGTGATGCGCATAGGCAGCCTCGATCGCCAACAACTGGAAGTTCGAGTCGGATTCGGCGTTCGGCGCCATGGGCGCATCGACAGGCTATTGCCGGCCGCGGGGAACTGGACGCTGCGGTGCCCGAGCTCGGAGTAGAAGAGTGGCGTTCATGCGGGCCTCCTGTGATCCAAAGCCGTCTCGCATGGATAGTCAGCCACTCACCGTGCCTCAAGATTTCATCGGAAATCCGTTTGAATTCACTTGAAACAATGGCGTGACCCGCACGCACGGCCGCTGGCCGGCAGTTTCTGACCGGACACGCTTGGATGCCTGCGTCGTGCGGTGGGTTCCTCGTCCTAGGCATGTGACAACGAATTACCACGTGATAACCTGCGATCGTTCTCATGGCTGCGCGTGAGGCTGCGGCCAACATTCGAGACGACGCTGACGCAGCAGGCCAGAGGGGAGCTGGACTTGTTCGACTGCCATGTGTGCCAAGGAACGCGACCGGGCCCTCCATCATGTCCACGAATGCCTCCCATATCCTCGTCGTCGACGATGACCCGTTGATGCGCGAGCTGATCAGCGGCTACCTCCTCGAGAGCGAGCTGCGTGTCTCGACCGCTGCGAGCGGAACGGACATGGATCGCATCCTGGAAGACCACGCAATCGACCTGGTACTGCTCGATCTACGCCTGGGCGGGGAGGATGGCATGGAGCTTGCGCGCAAGCTGCGCGCGAAGACCGAGGTACCGGTCATCATCGTCACGGCCCAGCGCGACGAGGCGGATCGTGTCATGGGACTCGAGACGGCGGCCGACGACTACATCACCAAGCCGTTCAGCAATCGTGAGTTGTTGGCCCGGGTGCGAGCCGTCCTTCGTCGCTGTCAGGGCCGGTATGCAGTTGCTGCCCCCGCGCGCGGAGCGCGCCGCCGGGCGTATCGATTCGCGGGCTGGGAATTCAACACGCTGTCCCGTCGCTTGACGGACCCACAAGGCCAGCGCGTCGAACTCAGCAACGGCGAATTCAACCTCCTGCTGGCCTTTTGCGAGGCGCCGCAACGCGTTCTCACTCGCGATCAACTGCTGGACCTTTCGCGGCTGCACGGTGACGAAATCTACGATCGTTCGATCGACGTCCAGATCTTCAGATTGCGACGCAAGATCAGCGGCGACGATGAATCGCAGAAGTTGATCCGCACGGAGCGCGGCGCCGGCTACGTCTTTGCCGTGCCGGTCGACCGGCTGGGCTGAAGGCCCGCTGAAAAGGCGGCGTGCGCGCCCTGACGGCATGCCGTCATTTGTCGAAGTTGGTGAGGTGAACACGATCGGTGTATTACGTTTGAAATATTCAATATTCCTTGTGCAATCTAGTCACCCGACGTGTAAGCCCAAGGTAGTAGTCCGTTCCTAGTCTCGAGCTGTGTCAACCATGGATCGGATCGTCTTGGCTGTGTTCAGCCGGGCGTCTGGGAAGGCAGAGCTCTCATGAATTTCGAACCCGACGTCGAGGAGTGCGAGAGAGCAGGATCGGCGGCCCTGATGCCTCGGTCGAACTTCGATATAGCGCCGTTTGCAAGCCGATTCGACCGTGCTTCTGCCTGCCCGCCAGGTCGGCAGCAGGAGGGCCGCGATGCCGTACGGCGCGTGAGGCCGTCGCGCCTCGCACGCTGCGAGCGTCTCGCCCTGCGGGCATGGGCCGCCCTGGCGGCGATGAAGCTTGCCGAAGCCCACGAACGCATCGAGGCCATGGACGCCGGCGTCGATGTCGTGCCGGTCGGGGCCATCGAACTCGAGCGCAGCTTGCTCCGCGCCACAGCGGCGGCCCTGAATGACGACGCCGAGGCCGCGGCCGAACTGGTCAACGACGCGCTGAAAACATACGAGGAGGCAGCCCGCCACCCCGTCACCTCGCTGCTGCTGCGTCTCGGCCACTGGAAGGCCCGGCGTCTCGACGCGTTCTGCGAACTCGCGCGGTCGATCGACGAGACGCCCCTGCGCCGCCGCGAAGCGCTCGAAAGCATCCTGCATCTGTCGATGGAATCGGCCGTCGAAGTGGAGCAACTGAGACTCGTCACGGCTTCGCGGCTGGCGCACGAAGCCCTGGAACTCTCTTCGCGCTTCGGGCGCGACTTTCCGGGTGGGCGGATGGCCGCGACGTTGAGCGCGGCCATCCTCTATGAGCATAACCAGGTCGAATCGGCCGATTGCGTGATTCGCGACAGGCTGGTACTGAGCGGATCGCAAGGTGGCATAGAAGGCGCGCTGCGCGCCTATGTCGTCAGCGCGAGGATCGCGGCGGCTCGACATCAGGTGCCTTTTGCCATCTTGCTGCTGAGTGAGGCGGAGCTTCTTGGCGAGGAACGAGAGTGGCCGCGTCTCGTCTCCACCAGCCTGGCCGAGCGCGTCCGAGTGCTCGTCGAGGAGGGGCGCATGGCCGAGGCCGAGCTCTGTGCCAAGCGCCTCGCCGCGATACCGATGACGTCGGGCTGTGCGGCCCAAGCCGATTCGCTGGCGCGCGAAGTCGCGATTTGCCGGGCTCGATTGGAACTGGTGAAAGGGCCAGGCGTGCACACGGCAGTCTCTTTGCGACGAGTCGTCGAGGACTGCCTTTCGCGCAGGGAGTGCCACCTCGCGGTCGAGGTGCAGGTGCTGCTCGCCTGCGTCCTGCACGAACTCGGCCGGGACGATGCGGCGATGCACGAGGCCATTCATGCCATCGATCTTGGCGCGACCGCAGGCCTGTATCGGACGTTTCTTGATGGGGGCGAAGCCACTCGTCGTCTTCTCGAGTGGCTGTTCGAGCTCAGGGTCGACGACATCGGGGTGCTGGGCGAACTGCGGCCCTATGTGCGAAACCTGCTGGGTGGCTTTCCCGAGCGGACGCGGCGACCGGCAACGGCGAGAACCCGGCATCGCTCCGGCGATTCGCTCTCTCCCAGGGAGCGCCATATCCTCACGTTGATCAGCCACGGTCTGTCGAACAAGCGTATCGCCAAGGAGCTGGAGATCGCGCCAGAGACCGTCAAGTCACACGCGAAGCACATTCTTCTGAAGCTGGCTGCACAGACGCGCGTCGAGGCCGTGTCGCGGGCGCACAGCCTGGGAATCATCTGAGTCGTCCGGCTGATCCTGGGCGACCAGGTCTCATGCCGGAACCGGGCACCGCGGCCGTTCGACATGAGCCGGTGCACGCGGAGTCGTACCGAACCAGCGCAGGGCAGATCTTGGGCCAAGCCGCATTCCTGGTAGACCTTTCGATGGTGGCGCACATGGCCGGCGCCGTGGTGCTCGGATGGCTGGTCGGATATGAGCGCTACTTCAGCGGCCGAGCCTCGGGTAGCCAGGTCTACTGCCTCGTGGGCGCGACCTCGTGCGCCGTCACCCTTCTCGCGGGCTACCCCGCGCTGTGGTACTCGAGCACGTCGAACGCGACCGGAGGAGGCGATCCGACGCGAGTGATCGGCGCGATCCTGACCGGCATCGGCTTCCTTGGTGCAGGGATCATCGTGCAGACCGGGCTCAATGTACGCGGTCTGACGACGGCGGCGTCGATCTGGGCATCCTCGGCGATCGGAATCCTGGTGGGCGTCGACTTCTATGTGGCTGCCGTCGGACTGACTGCGTTGATCGTGATCAGCATGTCTGTCGTGCCACGCGTCGAACGTCGGCTCCCCGCCCGCGCGGTCATGCTGGGCAAGGTGCGCTTTCGCGACGGGTATCGCCCGGATCCCGGAGCGATTCATCGCTACCTTGCCGAGCGCGGCCTGCTCGTCCCGCCCGATACGCTCAGCGTCACGCGCAGTCAGGGCCACTTCGAGTTCCAGTGCCTCATCTCCGGAGGGTCCGGCGCCAGCATGGATTCGATGAACCGGATCGTTCTGGAATTGTCCGAGATGCCGGACGTCGAGGAGTTCACTGTCACGCATGCGAGCCGGGCTTGAGCCATGTCTGCCTTCGGTGTCGCCGAGCAGGTGCGGCGCCATGATTGGCTTGACCATAAGTGGGAATCCGGAATCCGCCGCTCTCGCGATGCCTGCATCTGCTGTGTGTGAGATGCGGCAGCGTGGAAATTCGATGAATCTCAGGGCTCGACTCACTGTGCCCCGACGATGTCGACACCCGGCCAAGCGTCCTCGCGCCTGCTACTGGCGACGGCAATGATGGCGATGTCTCCGGAGCTCGTCCTCGCGGGTGAAGCTCCCGACGCCTCGACGCCGTTCTCCCCGGAGCCGCATGCCGTGTTCCTCCAGTTCGGTGTCGGGGACCATACCCGTACGGCGACGGTTGGCTTCTCGTGGGACTTGCCTTGGAGGAAGCGATGGGCCAATGGAGAACTGTCCGCGTGCATGGACACCTCGCTTGGCCGCTGGTGGATCAAGCAGGACGATGCGGCTGGCGCGCCCTGGGTCACGCAAGTCGGCCTGACGCCTGTTCTCCGCTATCGCTGGATCAAGAAGTGCCCAGGTTGGTTCGCCGAAGTTGGCATTGGTGCCAACGTGTTGACACCGGTCTTCAAAGACAACGATCGACGATTCAGCACGGCGTTCAACTTCGGCGACCACCTGGCGCTGGGACGCGGCTTTGGCGTAGGCATGCGTGAGGAACTGGCCGTGCGAATGCAGCACTATTCCAATGGAGGCATCAAGCAACCCAATCCGGGAATCAACTTCGTGCAATTGCGCTACTCGCATCGTTTCTGACGAGTACGTCACGGTCAACTGGCAGCTGGCGAGGGATCGGTTGGGCCGGGGGAGAGAGGGCACGGGGCGCCGTTCGGCCAGGTTCCATCTACCACCAAAGTCGGTGTCTGCGCTTTGCCCCAGTGGCGTGGCGAGGCGGTGATCCGCTCCCTACGATGGCTACTGGCGCCCTTGAGGTAGGCAACACGCGCACGACAGACCTCCGAGCCCCAGCTCGTTGTACCAGTGTCGTGAGCAGTCTTCTTCAAGAGCCGGCTCGGCAAGGCTTCGACGTATTGGCCGTGCTGGTCGTTCATTTCATCAACCTGTGGAATCAAAATGATCAAGGCCCCTCTCATCGCGATCCTGTTGTCCGTCATCGCTGCCGAGTCTTTCGCGCAGGCCGCGCCTCCAGCTCCGGCTCCTGCCGAGGCGGCGTCCGCACCGACGAAGCACAAGCTCATGAAGAAGCTCAAGAATCACAAGCCAGGGGCATCCGCCGTGGACCCTGAAAGGAACCCGGACAAGAAGGGCGGTGCGTAAGTTCTGAAATCATGAGACGTTGCGCGCGAACGAGCTGCTCGATGACACAAGAGATCGCGTCTGTCCGAAGGTTCGCGTGCCGGCGGACCACGAACCGCGCACGCATCGCATGCCGGTCGGTGACGCTCCGGAGGCCGCAGTGACGATCCATCCGATCGTCTACGTGGCCGCCCGGCGGCCGCAACTCCTCGCCGCGCACGCGAAGGCCTACGGCGACTTGTTGCTGGAGGAGGGCCGTCGCACCGTGTCGTCACTCGTCCTCCACGTCGTTCTTTACGCCACGGCTGGCGTCCTTGCCGTGCTGGGACTCTTTCTTGGCGGCGTCGCCGTGCTGCTCTACGCGGCGGTCCCTGGCGAGCTGCGCCATGGCTGGCTGCTTGTCGCCTTGCCGGGCGCATCGATGCTGGTCGCGGGCGTCTGCGCCATCGTGGCCCGCGTGCTGCCAGTCGAACTTTCCCTGGATGTCCTGGGGCGGCAATTCAAGGCGGACATGGACATGATCCACGAAGCGGGACCGCCATGAACGGCGAGCGCGAAGCTCATGTCACGCCCGTCGTGCCTCCGTCGGACCGCGGCGCGAGCCTCGCCGCCGAGGGACAGCCTGCCAAAGGCACGGCGCTGCAACGTCTTGAGGCCTCGCGAAGCCATATCCGAATGGCGATGGAGGCGCACGTCCGCGAGCTCGCGTCGCAGCAGAAGCCCCCGCCCGGTGCGCCGAGATCCCTGGGGCAACGACTGCTGGAACAGGTGGGGCGACTGCCGATCATCCGCACGGCCCTGGCAATCCGGAGCTTGCGGCGAGGCTAGTCCCGGGAACGCGGCGAATTCGACTTGCCGGCATCGACTTCCCCCAAGCCCCCTCGGGCACCGCTGGTCAGAGCAGGCCCATCCCCCGCGCTCGCATCATTGCGCCGGCCCTGTTCTTCACATCGAGCTTGCCGTACACGTTATGGAGATGCCACTTGAGCGTGCCCTCCGAGATGAAGATCGACTCGGCAATCTCCTTGTTGCTCAGGCCAGATTCGAGGCGCTTGAGAATGGAGATCTCACGCTTCGTGAGCTCGTCGACAGCCGGCACGGGCCCATTGCGCCGTTCCGTTGCACTATCGTCTGTGCTGCGCATCAGTTGCTGGAGCCGCCGTGCCAAGGGCGCCGCCTCCGAGCCGCGCAGCCGGTCGGGCTCAAGCCGATCGACCAGCGGGCGCAGGGCCTTGGCGTCGTCCAGGAACAGCCGGAGATACTTCATCGGTGCAGCGACGGTGAGTGCTTTCACCAGGTCGTCCGTTGCCAAAGTTCGTACGCCACCGTGGTCATGGGCCAGCGCGCGAAGCAGCAGCAACTCCGTCAGGCGATGGAACAAGCCTCTTTGCAAACGATGTCGATCTGGCGCCCGCAAGGCTAGCGCAGTAAAGGTCTTGACGCTCCTCGCGACGTCGAGCGAGGCGGTTGTACTTTCAAGCGGACCTAGTTCTTCTCTCGCACAGTAAGCGACGCGGATTTTCAGGAGTCGCACCTGCCAGACGCCGCCGCCGGCCTTCTGCGTCGCGTACCCCGCACGGCGACTGGCCGGTCTGGAGAAAAAAGCGAGCCCGTCCTTGCTCAAGTCGGACGGGCTCCAGTCATCACGCGGGCCGGACCGAAAGCACGGCACCGCGACGCGTCACTCGAATGTCGGAATCAGAAGTTATGCACGACGCCCAGGTTGAACGCCTTGTCGCCCGTGCCGGTCTCCGTGGCGTTGCCGACCGTGAACGCCGCTGCTTTGCCGAAGGAGTTCTTGTCGTCGTGGACGCGGGCGTAGGCCGTGTAGATCGCGGTGCGCTTGGACAGCGGGTAGCTGTAGCCGATGCCGTACTGGCTGGCATCTTCGTCGCCGGTGTTGCCGGAAACGGAAGCGGCGGTGCGGTCATTGTGGTGCACGTACGAAGCCAGCAGCGAGCCACCGAACAGCGGAACGGTCACGCCGCCCATCAGATCGAGGACGTCGACCTTCTTCGCGCCGGTGGGCGAGCCGTCTGACTTCTGTACCAGCCCGTGGACCTTGATGACGCCGAAGTCGTACGTGCCGCCGATCTGGTAGTTCTTGCGCGACGAGCCGATGCCGTTGGCGTTGTCCAGGTCGTACGTGGTGAACGCGACGTACGCAGGGCCCGAAGCCCAAGCGACTTGCGCGCCGGTTTCGCGGCTGGCTTGCCAGTTGCCGATGGTCTCGCCGAAGGCGACTTCGCCGCTGGCGGTGAAGCCGTAGATCGATGGCGTCGTGTAGTGCACCGAGTTGTTCAGGCGAGTGCCCGACACGTCGACGATGTTTTCGGCCTGGCCGGCATAGCCGGAACCGAACGGGTCAATCTGGGTGAGCGCGGCGAAGCCCAGGCTGAACTGGCGCCCGGCAACGAGGGCACCGAACGAGCCGCTCAGGTCACCGTGGGCCTGGCGGCCCATGAAGGCGTTGGAGCCTGTGCAGAAATTCGGGGCGGTGGTCGTGCCGATGGTCGTGCCGGCCGAGTTCTTGACGGGGGTGCTCACGCCAGCGGCGCTGTCGGCGCAGAAGCCGGTTTCCAGTTGGAAGCCGGCCTTGTAGCCTCCGCCCAGGTCTTCCAAGCCCTTGAAGCCGAGGCGCGAACCGCCCGTCTCACCGGAGGACAGGCGCAGCGACTTGCCGGCGGCGTTGCCGCTGTCCAGCACGAGACCGAGATCGATCTTGCCGTAGATTGTGACGCTCGATTGCGCGAAGGCCGCGGGGGCTGCGACGGCCGCGAGCACGGCCAAGGAAAGCAGGGACTTCTTCATTGCACGGATCTCCTCTTTGGTTGAATGAGCTCTGTCGTATGCATGCCGGCGCGCGGTGCACGTGGGTGAGTCGGTGGGTCATTTAACAAGGTCGCCGATGCGAGCGATTGGCGTCAGTTCAATCGGGTTGACCGCGTCCGGGCGCTCATGCGTTGCATCGAATGCATTTGGCACCGCCGCTTGAATGAGGGCCTTGCTTTATCTTGCGATGGCCGTCGCCTCGACTTCGACCTTGAGTCCGAAATGGAGCGGCCCGGTGGGAACTACGGCCCGGGCTGGCCGCGCAGTGCCGGCCCATTCGGCGTAGATCCGATTGAAGGCTGGCCAGTTCTCCACATCGTCGATATAGGCCCGCACTTGAACGAGGTCGGATATATCGCTTCCACAGGCGCGCAAGATGGCTGCGACGTTCGACAATGCCTGTCGAACTTGAACCTCGAACGGCGTATGTCCGAGTTTTTCGCCCTGTTCCGTGATGGGCAGTTGCCCGGAAATGAAGATCATGCCGCTGGCCACGACGGCGTGGCTGTAGTGCCCGCCAGGCAGGGACACGCTCGGCGGATTCTTGGTCACCATGGATTGCATCTTTCCTGCCTTACACGTTGACGCCGCGCAATGCGGCGATTTGCGCGGCCAGCTCCGGCACCGCCGTGAACAAATCCGCCTCGAGCCCGTAGTCGGCGACGCTGAAGATCGGCGCTTCCGGATCCTTGTTGATCGCGACGATGACCTTGCTGTCCTTCATTCCCGCCAAATGCTGGATCGCGCCGCTGATGCCGGCCGCGATATAGAGCTGCGGCGCGACGATCTTGCCGGTCTGGCCAACCTGCCAATCGTTCGGCGCGTACCCCGCATCGACCGCGGCGCGGCTCGCGCCGAGCGCGGCCCCTAGCCCATCGGCCAGAGGCGCGAGAACCTCGGTGAACTTGTCGCTCGAGCCGAGAGCCCGTCCGCCGGAGACGATGATCTTGGCGGTGGCCAGTTCGGGTCGATCGTTCTTCGCGATCTCCGATCCGATGAAGCTCGATTTTCCCGAGTCGGCAACGGCGCCGATCGTCTCGACCACGCCGCTGCCCCCACTCTCCGCAGCCGGATCGAAGCCGGTCGTGCGCACCGTGATCACCTTGATCGCATCCAGGCTCTGCACGGTCGCGATCGCGTTGCCGGCGTAGATCGGGCGCTCGAACGTGTCAGCGCCCTCTTCGTTCCCGTCCAGTATCTTGATGACATCGGAAATCTGTCCGACATCGAGCTTGGCCGCGACGCGCGGCGCCACGTTCTTGCCTGCGGCCGTGGCCGGGAACAGGATGTGACCGTAGCCTTTCGCGATCTCGAGTACCTGGGCCGCGACGTTCTCGGCCAGACCGTGCGCGAACTGCTCGCCGTCGGCATGCAACACCTTCGCGACACCCATGATCCGCGCAGCGGCCTTCGCGACTTCGGTCGCGTTCGATCCAGCGACCAGCACGTGGACCTCGCCGCCGCACTTCGCGGCAGCGGTCACCGCGTTCAGCGTGGCGCCTTTGATAGACGCGTTGTCGTGTTCGGCAATCACCAGAGCAGCCATCTCAGATCACCTTCGCGTCGTTCCTGAGTTTGGAGACCAGCGTCGTGACATCGGGCACCTTCAAGCCCGCGCCGCGCCTGGGTGGTTCGCTCACCTTGAGCATCCTCAGATGCGGCAGGATTTCGACGCCTAGGCCGGAAGGCTTCACGATATCGAGCGGCTTCTTCTTCGCCTTCATGATGTTGGGCAGCGTCACGTAGCGCGGCTCGTTCAGGCGCAGGTCGACCGTGACGATCGCGGGCAACGTGATCGACAAGGTCTCGAGGCCGCTGTCGATTTCGCGCGTGACTTTGGCCTTGCCATTGGCAACTTCGATCCTGGAGGCGAACGTCGCTTGCGGGAGATCGGCGAGCGCGGCCAGCATCTGGCCTGTCTGGTTGCAGTCGTCGTCGATCGCCTGCTTGCCGAGAAGGACGAGGCCTGGTTGTTCCCTGTCGACCAGGGCCTTGAGCAGCTTCGCGACCGCGAGCGGTTCCAACTCGTCGATCGTCTCGACGAGGATGGCGCGGTCCGCGCCGATGGCCATGGCGGTTCGCAGCGTTTCCTGGCATTGGGCGACGCCACAGGAGACCGCGACCACCTCGGTGACCACCCTCTTCTCCTTCAAGCGCACCGCTTCTTCGACGGCGATCTCGTCGAAGGGATTCATGCTCATCTTGACGTTGGCGACGTCCACGCCGCTGCCGTCGGACTCGACGCGCACCTTGACGTTGTAGTCGACCACCCGTTTGACCGGGACGAGAACTTTCATCGATTCATCCTATTTCGACTGAGCCAATCAACCGACTTGACGCCGGCCGCGTTGACGGCAAGGCCGTCTTTCTTCGCGTTCCTCTGAAGGGAAGGGTGGAACTCGCTCCGTGCGCTTCCGATCCCGGTCACGTTCCCGCATTCGCAAGGAGGCGCAGCGCGTTGCCACTGCGAATCAGCTCGCGGTCGGGAGCGGGCAGGCTGTCGATCACCGGAATGGAGCGCTTGCCTTCCGGATCTCCGATATCGAACGGGTAGTCGGAACCGAACACCACATGGTCCGCGCCCATCGTCTGGATCGTGAAGCGGTTGCTGTCCTCGCTCAAGGCGCAGGTGTCGTAGTAGAGGCGTGCCAAGTAGGCGCTCGGTCGCTGGCTTATGTTCTTGCGGAAGTACGGATCGGCCTCCCAGCCGGTCGCGTCATAAGCGGAGTCGAGCCGCCCGCGGAGGAAGACGAGGTTGCCGCCACCATGAGCGAGCACAAGCTTGAGGTTCGGATGGCGCTCGAGGAGGCCCTCGAAGATCATGCGGGTGACCGCCAACGTCGTCTCGAACGGCCAGCCGACCAGGACATGCAGACCGTACATCCCGAATCGCTCGGACGTGACAGCGGAGGTCGGGTGCATGAAGATCACGAGGCCGAGCCTCTCGATCAACGCGAAGAGCGGCGCAAACTCCGGCCCGTCGAGCGGCCTGCCGCCGGCCGAGCTGGGCATCATGACGCCGCGGACGCCATATTCGTCCACGGCGCGCTGAAGCTCTTGCGCGGCGACTTCGGGCTCACCGAGCGTGAGCACCGATAGCATCTCCATGCGGCCCTGCGACTGGCTGGCAATATCGTGGCTGGCCTTGTTGAGCGTGCGCACGAGTTCGACGCCTGCCGCCCCGCCTGGCCATGCCAACATGAAGGGCGGAGGCCCGAACAACTGCAATCCGACGTCGCGATGCTTCAGGCTGTCGAGACGTTTCGTGAAGTCATGCAGGTTCGGATCGATCGAACTCTTGCGATCGTCGCCTTGGCGTCTGATCACCCAAAAGCCCTCGTCTCCGCGTTCGGCGCGCAAGCCTGCGACGGGGGTCTTCTGAAGGTCATGGATGAAGCGCTCGTCGAGCGCGTGGGCATGAAGGTCAATGATCATTGTTGACTCCTTGGGTGTTGTCGCTGTTTGCTTCCAGCCAGAATCGATTGAATGAGGTGGCGCGTCTTTCCGCGAAGGCATCCAGGCCTTCACGCCACTCGGCCGCGGGCACATCCAGCGGCGAGCGAAGCACTCGTTGCCAGTCGATGCCGGCGTGGGCGTAGAGATTCGACCGAGCTGCCTTGATTGCCCCGGGCGGTGCCCTGTCGACGACATCCCGCGCAAGTTCCAACGCCTCTTCCAGGAGTCGGTCCGCAGTCGTCAAGCAGGTCGCCAGACCGATGGCCACGGCCTCGCTGGCCGGAACCCGGCGGCGGGTGAGGATGAGATCGAGCGCACGACGTGTCCCGACGGCGCGTGGAAGAAGCGCGAGTCCAGTGTTCGGGATGACGCCATGGCCCAGCTCGGGCATGGCGAACCACGCAGCGTCGGTGGCGAGGACGATGTCGCAGGCCAGCGCGAGCTCCATGCCACCGCCGATCGCCGCACCTTGGACTGCGGCGAAGACGGGGCGGTCGAACTCGACAAGTTGCCGGAACAGGAGTGCCGGATCCTCTTCCGGGTCCGTTCCCTCCATCCAGCCGTCCCGCAGATCGTCGATGTTCGCCCCTGCGCAGAATGCCGGGCCGTTGGCGGCAATGACGACCGCCCGGGCACCTGCGCCGGCGCTGGCCGCCAGACCACTTCTGAGGCCACGAACGATCTGTCGCGACAGCGCATTCCTTCGCGTCGGGTCGTCGAGCGTCATGAGCGCAATGTGGCCGCGCACCTCGAATCGTACTTTTTCCGTCATGAGTGCCCCCCGTCTTCGGGCAGCGGTTGCCCTCCCCCCAGCAGGTATCGACGCAGTTCGGTGGAAACGGGATGAGGTCTGCGGCTGTCGGGATGAACCAGGACGCACACGGCCTCGCCCACGGCAGTACAGGCATCGCCAAGATCGGCGAAGAGACCTTGGCGCACTTGTAGCGATGTCGTTCCGACCGACAACACAGTGCTGCCGATCCTCACGCGCCCTGGAAAGTGGAGTTCGGATCGAAATTCGATCGAGAACCGGACGACAGCCAGATTCGACCCTTCCATCAACGCGCGGATGCAGGCCGGAGCGAATATCTCCATTCGCCCCGCTTCGAAGAACGTCGCCATTGCCGCGTTGTTGACGTGCCTGAACTGATCGGTATCGGCATTGCGCAGCTTTTCATCGGTCCAGAACCTGAAATCCGCCGGGGCTGGCCGACCGCGGTCTGCACGTGCACGAAGATCTTGGGATCCCATATCGATCAGCCTGCCTTCGGGAGCATGTGCGCCGTCGCCTCGTGCTCGATGCGCAGATACAGCTCGTTGGCCATGGGTTGCCGCATCTCCTCGAGGATGTGCCCGACCAGGCCCACCGAACGAGCTGCGACCGCGAGGCCGCGGCAGATTTTCCAGGGGATGCCCATCTCGGATGCAACGGCGGCCATCGCCCCGGTCACGTTGATGGGCAACGGGCGCTCGAGCTGCCGGGCAGCTTCATCGCCGATCGCCTTCATCAGTCGAATGTAGTTTCCCGAGTAGCCGGTCTCCTCGGCGACCTTGAACAACGCTGGCGCGCGCGGATCAATGGGCTTGTGAAACGGGTGCCCGATACCAGGCAGGATTTCCTTGCGCGCGCGATGGTCCGTGACGATCTTCCGGGCGAGTTCGTCGATGTCGACGGATGCCTTCGGGTCCGGAAGCGATCCCTGGAGCAAGCGGGCTGCGTTGTCCAGCGAGCCCACGAAAACCGACCCGAGTCCGAGCAGTCCCGCCGCAACCGCCGCTTGGACGGCCTCAGGGGCGCCCGCATAGGTCATGCGCGTGGCCAGCGACGACGGCGTGATGCCGTGTTCAACGAGGATGACCATCATGGCGTTGAACATGCGCAATTCGCGCTCTTCCGGCAAGCGGGCAAACAACTGGAGGAATGCCATCTGGCCGAAGTCGATCTTTCCGACGATCTCCTCGCAGAGGTCCAGCCCATGAATGACCACCTGCGTCGGGCTTGCCCAGGCGATATCCGATTTCACTTCAGCACGTTTCATGTCTTGGTCTCCAATGATTTGCCCTGACTCAGGCCGGAGGCAGGTGTTCGATTGCCAGATCCCTCAGCACGTTCTTGAGGATCTTGACCCCGTTCGGCCCGTTCACTTGGGGGAAAGCCTCGATCTGGACGATCCGGCGCGGCACCTTGAAGCCGGCGATGCCGGCTTTGCAAAAGGCGATCAGCTCCGACTCCGTCGCGGCCGTCTTCGCCATCCGAACGAATGCGACGGCGACATCCCCTTCGCCATCCCGATGTACGCCGACGACCTGGGCAGCAACAACGGCGGGATGCTGCACGAGATAGTCCTCCACCTCGGTCGGGTCGACGAGGTAGCCGCGGAGTCGCAGGCTGTCCTTGATCCGCGCGAGATAGCAGAAAGTTCGGCCCTCGGCATAGGCGAGATCGCCCGTTCGGAACCACCGATCGGCGGTGAACGCCTCGACGGTCGCCGTCGGGTTGTTGAGGTACCCGAGCATGACGTTGTAGCCGCGCAGTTGCAGCTCGCCGTGCTCACCGTCGGGCAACGCGACGCCGGTCTTGGGGTCGGCTATCCGAAACCCGATTTCCGCAGATACAGGGGTACCGCCAGGAATCCGCCGCCGTTCGAGATCGCCATCGAGATCGCGGATGGCGGTCATCGCAAGGCACTCCGACATTCCGTACAAGCCGCCGACTCGCACCCCCCATTCGTTCCACGCACGTTCGACAACACGCTGACCGAGTCCTGCAAATTCGGCGAAGGCCCCACGACGCCAGGTTTTCAACGAAGCGCCCGGCGCGCTTAGCACCATGTCGAACATGGCATCCGAGCCGAAGAAATGCGTCACGCCATGCCGGGCGAAGGCCGTGGCGGCCCGTTCTGTGTCGAAGACCGGCAGGAAGACGCAAGCGGCGCCGGAGGCCAGTGCAGCTATCGCCTGTACGAAGCCGAGGACGCCGTACAGAGGCAGTGCGCACAGCATCACGTCGCCCGCTGTGATGTCGTTGACGCGCCCGGCGTTGCGAGCATGGATCGCGAGGCCGCCCGCGGTGTGCACGGCCAGTTTGGGCTTGCCCGTAGTTCCAGACGTACTGAACGTGCAGAGCGGGTCCGAGCTCAGCCCTTCCTGGTGAGCATAGGGCGCGCGATCCGTCCAATGGAAGCCGGTGTCGACTGGTGCCTCGAGCACGTGTTCGACGCTGCCGATGTTCACCTGGATCTGACGTGCCGCGCTGGCGTAGTCGAAATCGAGGAACCGTGTCGGGACGACGATGAGGCGGGCCTTGGCCGTCGCCACGACATGCTGGGCCTCTTGAAGCTTGAGCCTCGTGCTGACGGGAACCATCAGAACACCCAGCTGAGCAGCGGCAAACAACAGCTGCAACCAGACAACGCCGTCGGGCATCCAGACCGCGATCGTGTCGCCGCGTCTCAGTCCGAGCTCATGAAGAAGCGTGGCCGCCCGTTGCGAAGCGACGCGAAGGTCGCCGCGGCTGAAGCTTTGGTCTGCAATGTGGGCCGCCGGCATGTCGGGGTGTCCGCAGAAGAGGATGTCAAACGCCATGGCGCCCTCCCGCGGACGTGAATGCGGCGCGAGCGATCTGGATGCGCTGCATCTCCGAGGTTCCCTCTCCGATCCGGAACGCGCGCGCATCGCGGTAGAAGCGCTCGATCGGAAGTTCGCACATGTATCCCATGCCACCGAAGATCTGCAGCACGCGATCCGTCACGCGACATCCCATCTCGCTCGCGAACAGCTTCGCGCGCGAGGCGGCGATCCGCGCGTCCGGGTTGCCCGCCTCGATCAGTTCCGCCGCCTGGCCGATCAGCAACCGCGCCGCGGCCAGGTCGACGTCGTTGTCGGCCACCATGAACTGGATACCCTGATGCTCTGCGAGGCTGCTGCCGAATGCCCTGCGTTCGAGTGCGTACTGGCAGGCCATGGCCTGTGCGCGCGCGGAGAATCCAAGCGAGCGGCTCGCGGACAGCAGGCGATCCTGATTGATCGACTGCATCATGCCGAGGAAGCCGGCGTTAATTTCGCCGAGCACGTCTTCGTCGGGAACGAAGCAGTTCTCCAACGTGAATCCGTTGAGGTGATAGCCTCGCCAGCCCATCTTCTTGTAGCGTGTCATCCCGACGATGCCAGGATTCGTTCGCCGAACGATGAATGTGCTGAGCTTGTCTTTCAGTGCGGCGGTTGGCTCCGTGACCGCTAGAACAATGATGTAGTCGGCCGTCTCTGCGTGCGAGATGAAATGCTTGCTGCCGTTGAGCACCCAGCCTTCGTTTGACCGGCTCGCGCGCGTGCGCAATCCACTCAAATCCGATCCGGCGTTCGGTTCGGTCAAGGCGTAGGTGATGATGTGTTTGCCGGAAAGGATGTCGGGCAACAGCGTCTCGCGTTGCCGCATGTTCATCTGCGTCAGTTGAAGCGGTAGGTGTCCGAACACTTCGCTTAGCGGCACCGATGTGTAGGTGAGCTCTTCTAGGATCGCGACCTTGGCGGCAGCCGAGAGGCCAGGGCCGCCGACACTTTCGGGCAAGTTGAATCCGTACAACCCGAGCGCGGCGACTTCGGATCGGAGATTTGCAAGCAGGTCGGTGCCGACGTCGTCGTCATTCTCGATCTGTTGTTCCAGCGGGACCAGGCGCTGCCGAACGAATCGGCGGGCCGTTTCACGAATCATGGAGAGTTCGTTGTCAGTGGTAGTCATTTGTCGAAATCGTTTTCGATGAAAGGCGAGCGCCGGGCTTGGTAAGAAGATGGATGGCGGCGTGGCCGCCCGTCAGTAGATGGAGGCGTGAACGATGTTGTTCACCCGATCGATCCGTGAAGACGACCAGGCCGGATCCGCCACTTCGGTGGTGAGGTACCGGCTACTTCTTCGAGATGAATTCGTTGGAGAAAAGGCGGGCGGGCGGGATGAATTCACCGAGACGTCCCGTCTCGCGAAGAACGTTCTCGGTGTCGATCCAGTCGCTTTCGTTGGTCCAGCCGATCGGCATGTCGCGCGTGGACTTGCTATGCAGCCGCGCAACGGTATCGATCCAGCCCAGTCGCGCCAAATCCGCCTGCATATCGCTCGATCCGGACGCCGCGAGCGCGATGCGGACGCCCTCTTCGTAGTTCCGCTTGTCAATCAAGTCATTGAAGGCCCGGGAGGTGGCCTTGACGAAGCGCCTGACGACGTCCGGGTTCGCCTTCATGAAGTCCTCATTCACGATCAGGCCCTGCCCCAGCATATTGACGCCGAAGGCACCCATGGACATGCGCTTCGTGTCCTTGCCCAGCGTCGTCTGGAAGCCGATCGAAATCGCAAGGAGCCCATCGGCCGCGCCTTGCACGAAGACCGTGTTGCGCGTCGCGGGGTTCACGGTGCGAATCTGTACCGTGGAAGGATCGATCTTGTTGATCTTCAAGAGAAGATCCAGCAACGGTTTGTGGTCGACGACGCACACCACCGACGTCCCCGACAAATCCGAAGGCTTCGCGATCTCCTTGCCTGCGTGCGAGTAGATCGACCAGGCGTCGTCCTGGATGACACCGTAGATAGCCTTGACCTTCATTCCCCTGGCAACCGACACCGCCAACAGCGAGTAGTCGGCAATGCCGAAGTTGTCATGGCCGCCAGCAACGAGGTTGATGGTCTGTTGCGATCCGGCACCCGGGGCGATCTCGACGTCCAGCCCTTCGTCGCGATAGTAGTTTTTCTTGACCGCCCAATAGTAGGGGAGGTGGTATCCGGTGATGGTCCAATCGAGCCGCAACGTGACTTTGTCGGGTGCCGCGAAGGAGGATGCCGACAGAGCCGTGAGGACGACGAAGACCGCGATGCCGAGCCGAGAGAATGACTTGATGTTGATCATGCCGATGTAGATGAAAGAGGTCGGTGGGGCGTCGTGGAGGTCACGGCTGGACCGTGACGCGGGACGTCTGTTCCGGTGGAATCGCACCGGATCGCTCGAGGCAACTACGAACCTGATCCGAGAGGGTCGTGAAGATTTCCGAACGCTCGTCCCTGATCAGCCGAGGTCGAGGCATCGGGATGTCAAACTCCCCGACGACGCGTCCTGGTCGCGGGCTCATGACGATGACCCGGTCGGAAAGGAAGATGGCTTCGGACAGGCTGTGCGTGATGAAAAGGACGGTTGTCTTGCGCTCCATCCAGATCCGCTGGAGCTCCACCATCATCTGCTCACGCGTCATCGCGTCGAGGGCGCCGAAGGGTTCATCCATGATCAACAGATCCGGTGCATGGACGAGGGCGCGGCAGATGCCGACGCGCTGCTGCATGCCTCCAGACAGCTGATACGGGAAGGAACGCTCGAAAGCCGACAATCCGGCCATATGCAGGAGCGCACGCGCCTCGTCGCGATACTGCGCGACAGGCAGCCCACGCATCTCGATCTGCACAAGGACATTGTCCAGAATGTTCCGCCACGGCATCAACTGTGCAGACTGGAAGACGATGCCGACTGACGGGGGCGGTCCGTCGACGTGAACCCCGTTGACCAGGACGCTTCCTGCTGTGCTTGGAATCAAGCCCGACAATATCTTGAGAATCGTGCTTTTCCCGCAACCGCTGGGGCCGACGATGGAAACGAATTCCCCGGTCTTGGCATGGATCGACACATTCTTGAGCGCGGTAACCGGCCCCGATTTGCCGGAGTAGGTGAGATAGACGTTGCTCAGCGTGATGGCGGAGTTCGGCATCGGAGTATTCCTGCGTGTGAATGGAATCTGCTGTCGAAGAGGTGCGTCAGGAGGTCATCACTGTCTGCGTGTGCTGGCGTACCGAAACGTGCCAGCGGATTGCGAGCCGCTCGATGGCAGCGACCGCCTGGAAACTCGTGACGCCAATAGCTACTAGGATCAGTAGAGCCGCCCAGACGAGCGTACCGTCCAGCGCACCCGACGCGGACATCAGTACGTAGCCGAGACCGTGATCTGCGCCGACAAATTCGCCGACGACGGCGCCCACGACGGACAAACTGATGGCCACTTTCAGCCCTGAGAAGATTTGCGGGAGCGCAGCTGGAAGACGTACTTTGAACATGATCTTCCACGCCGGCGCGCGCATCGAGCGCACCAGATCGATCATCTCCGTCTCGACGCTACGCAGCCCCGTGCTGGTCGCGACGAGCACGGGAAAGAATGCCAGAAGGAAAGTAATGGCGATCTTGGGCAGCAGTCCGAAGCCGAGCCAGATCACGAGCATCGGGGCGATCGCGACTTTCGGAACAGCCTGCGATGCAACGATGACGGGCATCACGATGCGCTCGACCAAGCGGCTCATAACGATGCAGAACGCCATCGGAATGCCGATCAGGACGCTGGCAAGAAATCCCGCAAACACCTCGATGAGCGTGTAGCCCGTATTCGATGCCAGGAGGCCTTGCTCGAGCACGATTCGGCGGAACACGTTCGCCGGCGACGGCAGCAGGTAATCGGGAATATGAAACACCGCCGTGACGACAGCCCAGAGAACGAAGATGACCACGACGCCGATCATCGACACGAATGCGCTGCGGATCATTCGACTGGCTATCCGCCATCCGTCACGGCGAGCCGGCAGTTGGACGGGCGCTTCGGGCGCCAAATTCGCTTGGGACACGTAGATCTCCTGGCTGAAGTCTCATCGCACGCAGTCGCGCTGCGGCGCCATCGGTTTCGTGATGTGGGTGCGGGCGAGCTGTGCTCAGCGATTTTGCGCCGGCGTCGCCGTTCGGTAGCGCTCGAACTATCGAAAACGTTTTCGGTGAATCATAAAGCGTATCAGTTGATCGTCACCATACGGGTTTCCCCGATGAATACCCATCTCGACTCGTCCCTGGGTCCGTTGTGGCAATGTTGCAGGATGACGGCGGCAGATCGCAATCGTTTTCGGTAGACTATCCCACCGCGTTAGGGACAGTACTCGCACAAGGGAACGGAACTTGAACATCCAAGAATTTGCCAAGAAGCTGAAGCTTTCAGTCAGTACGGTCTCGAAGGCCATGAACGGCCGGGATGACGTCAGTCCCGCGACTCGCGAGCGCGTGCTCGCAGCCGCTGAGCGGCTGGGATTCATGCCTGACCCCACCGCAAGCCGGCTTCGGCGCCAGGCGTCCGACACGATCGGCTTCGTGTTGTCGGCTCCGCAGGCATCGTTCGCGCATCCGTTCTTCCTGAACATGCTGACTGGCGTGAACGAGGCGCTGGAGGCGACGAACTACCAGGTCATCATCGCTTCGGCACGAAGCGTGGAAACCGAAATCGAGGTATTCAAGCGGCTGGTCGAACGGCAACGCGTCGACGCCGTCCTGTTCGGCCGTACCCGGCGCCAGGACGAGCGCATCGCATACCTCCTCGACAAGGACGTACCCTTCGTCGCCTATGGTCGCAGCGAGACGTCGAAGGATTTCGCCTACCTGGACATCGACCACACGGTTGTCGGTCGTGCGGGCTGCGCACGTTTCATCTCGATGGGGCACCGGCGTATCGCGCTCGTGCACGCGCCGGAGTTCCTGATGTTCAGCCACTATCAGCGAGTTGGTTACGAGGCCGCGCTGCGGGCCGCAGGAATCGACATCGATCCAGCCCTGTGCATCGAGGAGGCCATCTCGGAAGAGGGCGGCGTCCAGGCTGCAAGGCGCCTGTTTGAACTTCGTGATCCCCCCACGGCCATCGTCTGCGGGCACGATCTGGTTGCACTAGGTGTCATGCGGGGCATATCCGAAACCGGGCGAGTGCCAGGCGACGACATCGGCGTCATTGGCGGAGACGATCATCCCATCGGCCGCTACGTGCAACCGGCATTGACGACGTTTTCCGCCGAGACGCAGAAGGCTGGCGGACGCATGGTAGAGATGCTGCTGGCGCGTCTTGAGGGCACCCCGGCCAGCGATCTCCAGGAGATCTGGTCCCCAGAACTTATTGTTCGCTCGTCAGACGGGTCGCGTCGCATCCCTTCGGCCATGACGCTAGCTGGCGCGAAGGCAGGCGCCCGCTCCTGAAGAGCTGAGCGGCTAGAGGGACGCCCGCTCCGCCCCATCGTTGATGCGTGACCAGGGTTGGCGCGACTAGTACGGGCCCCGGTTCAGCTGAATTGGAATGGTCGGCGTGAAACATTGAAGTCGTGGATCCGACGGCAGCGCCAGCGCCCTTCAGAACCGATACGGCTGACCGATAGAACCTGCGTGCCGCGCCGACCGCGGTCCGCACGGCCTGCGAAGTCCGGGGCCGACACACCTTCCTCTGGAGACCTCGATGAAGAAACTCAACATCGGCCCGCGTCTCGCGCTGGCCTTCGGCACGGTGCTGCTGCTGGCCATTGTCACGCTGTCAATTTCGATGTGGCGCCTGCAGTCGCAGGCCTCGACCACGCAGACCCTGCTTGCCGAGCCGCTCACCAAGGAGCGGCTTCTTTCCGACTGGTACCGCGTGATCTACGCCGGCGTACGCCGGGCGACAGCCACCGTGAAGAGCGCCGATCCGAGCTTAGCCACCTACTTCGCACCCGAGAGCGCAGAGGGCGTGAAGATCAGCAACATCTACGCAAAGCAGATCGAGGCGCTGCTGCGCGGCGACGGGGAACTCGCCTTGTGGGCGGAGCTCGGCAAGCGCCGCAAGACCTACCTTGAGGTGCGCGACAGTATCTATGCGCTAAAGAAGGACGACAAAGCCGACGAGGCCGCAAAGATGTTCGACGAGAAGTACATGTCCGCCGCCGCGGCCTATACGGACATCGTCGAGCAGATGCTCAAGCACCAGCGCGAATCCATCGATACTGCCGCAGCGAGCGTCGCCGCCACGCAGGCGAGCAGCCTGGTGCTGCTGCCGACGCTCGGCACGCTGCTGCTGGTCGCCGGCGGCCTGTTCGCCTGGCTGATCACGCGTAGCATCACGCGTCCGCTGAGCGCGGCGCTAGCCTCAGCGCAGCGCGTCGCTGCGGGTGACCTCACTGCGGAGTTGCGCGTCGACTCGGCCGACGAGGTCGGCCGCTTGCTACAAGCACTGGCCGTCATGCAGGCAAAGCTGTCTCGCACCATCGGCGGTATCCGCCAGGCAACCGACAGCATCTCCACAGCCAGCGCTGAGATTGCGACAGGTAACCTCGATTTGAGCCAGCGCACGGAGCAGACCGCCAGCAGCCTGCAGCAGGCCGCCAGCTCGATGGAACAGCTCAGCAGCAATGTACGCCAGACGGCCGACTCCGCGCGCACAGCAAACCAACTGGCCAACTCGGCGACGTCGATCGCGCGCAAAGGCGGTGAGGTTGTCTCGCAGGTCGTCTCGACGATGGATGAGATCCAGTCGTCGTCCAAGCGGATCGGCGACATCATCGGCACGATCGA